>Ga0196964_10000790_pt1 | contig 17537 bp, 20 predicted proteins | sample S1_10metaG_FD_148615 | JGI IMG/M metagenome (GOLD analysis project Ga0196964, IMG submission 148615) | Soil microbial communities from Anza Borrego desert, Southern California, United States - S1_10 | ecosystem: Environmental > Terrestrial > Soil > Desert | place: USA: California | collected...
ACAAGATGGACATGGTCGGCTTCGACGAGGACGTGTTCCGCGAGATCGTCGAGGCCTACGGCGCCTTCGCCGAGCAGCTGGGGTTCGAGACGGTCGTGCCGGTCCCGGTGTCGGCCCGCTACGGCGACAACGTGGCCGCGCGTTCGGATCGCACGCCCTGGTTCGTCGGCCCGACCCTGATCGAGCGGCTGGAGGCGATCGACGCCGAATCCGGCGCCGCGGCGCGCCCGTTCCGCTTCCACGTCCAGTGGGTCAACCGTCCGGACCAGAGCTTCCGAGGCTATTCCGGCACGGTCGCCTCGGGCCAGGTGCGTGTCGGCGACCGGGTGGTGGTCGCGGGCTCGGGACGGGAGAGCCGGATCGCCCGGATCGTCACCTTCGACGGCGACCTGGACCAGGCGACGGCCGGGCAGACCCCGACCCTAGTGCTGGCCGACGAGATCGACGTGGCGCGCGGCGACGTGCTGGCGAAAGGCGAGGCGCGGCCGGAGGTCACCGACCAGTTCGCCGCCCGGCTGCTGTGGATGGCCGAGGGCGCCATGCTGCCGGGACGCCCGTACCTGATGAAGATCGGCTGCCGCTACGTGCCGGCCCAGGTCACCGAGCTGAAGCACAAGATCGACGTCGACACGTTGGAGCATCTGGCCGGCAAGACCCTGGAGCTGAACGAGATCGGCGAGGTGAACCTGTCGACCGCGCAGGCCGTGGCGATCGACGCCTTCGCCGAGGATCCGCACGGCGGCGCCTTCATCCTGATCGACCGCTTCACCAACGCCACGGTGGGGGCGGGCACGATCCTGCACGGCCTGCGCCGGGCGACCAACATCCACTACCAGGAACTGCTGGTGGACCGGTCCGCGCGCGAGCGGCTGAACGGCCACCGCCCGGCGGTGCTGTGGTTCACGGGCCTGTCGGGCGCGGGCAAGTCCACAGTCGCCAACCTGGTCGAGCGCGAGCTGCACGGGCGCGGCGTGCGCACCTTCCTGCTGGACGGCGACAACGTCCGCCACGGGCTGAACCGTGACCTCGGCTTCACCGACGCGGACCGGGTGGAGAACATCCGGCGCGTGGGCGAGGTGGCCAAGCTGTTCCTGGAGGCCGGGACGGTGACCCTGTGCTCCTTCATCTCGCCGTTCCGGGCCGAGCGGTGCATGGTGCGCGAGCTGTTCGCCGAGGGCGAGTTCCTCGAAATCCACATGGACGCGCCGCTGAAGACGGTGATCGAGCGCGACCCCAAGGGGCTCTACGCCAAGGCGTTGCGCGGCGAGATCAAGAACTTCACCGGCCTCGACAGCCCCTACGAGCCGCCGGAATCGCCCGAACTGACCCTGAACACCGCCGAGCTGACCCCCGAAGCCGCCGCCCGCGCCATCGTGGCCGAGCTCGAACGGCGGCGGCTGGTGTGAGCCCGTTTCCCTCCCGGAGTTTTCTAATGCGTATCGCGGCGCTGGTGTTCGGGGCGGCGGCGCTTCTGGCGGGCGGGGCCTGCGCGGGGCCGATCCGGGACAACATCTATCCGGCGCCGCGCGCGCCCCTGGTCGCCGCGGACCTGCCGGACGGCGCCGTCCTGGCGAGCGTGACCACCGCCGACGGGCTGAAGCTGATCGGCGCGCGCACCCCGGCCCGCGCGGGCATGCCGACCCTGGTGGTGTTCCACGGCAACGCCTCCAGCGCCGCCGACACCCTGAAGTGGCTTTCTCCCGCGATCGCCCAGGGGTACGGCGTGGTCGCGGCGGAGTACCGCGGCTACAGCGGCAATCCCGGCGACCCTAACGAGGCGGGGCTCGCCGCCGACGCCGACGCCTTCATGCAGCTGGCCCAGCAGGCGGCCGGATCCGGCCCGGTCTGGATCGTCGGCCACAGCCTGGGCGGCGGGGTGGCTTTGGGGCTCGCCAACCGCGCCCGGTCCGAGGTGGTGGTGACGGTCGGAACCTTCACCCGGCTGAAGGTGCTGGCGCCGGCGATCGCGCGGCCGCTGCTGGGCGCCCACGTCTACGACAACGAGCGCGCGGTGGCGCAGGGGCGCACGCCCTTCTACCTGGTGCACGGCCTGCACGACGACGTGGTGCCGTCCTCCCACGGCGAGACCCTGCACCGGCGCGCCGGCGCGGCGAAGCGGCCGGGCGCGTCCTTCGTGGTCCCCGAAGCGGACCACAAGCCTTCGGGCGAGATCATGCTGGCGGTGCTGGAGGCGATCCGCACCGGGCCCGATCGCGAACGGCCGGCCGCCCCCTCGTCCGCCGCCGGAACAGTGCTGCTGATCCCGTTCGGGGAGAGTCGGTCGGCGAACCCGTAAGGCGCCGCGGCGATTCCCATCCGGCGCCCGCCCCGCTAGCATCCTCCCCGCGCGCGGCCAGGTCCTGAGTCGCGCCGGAGTCCCGTTTCGATGGCCGACCGCGCCCGTCATCCCACGCCGCCCGAGGCGCCCGCCGCCGAGGCCGCGCGGCTGCGGGCCGAGGTGGCGGCGCTGAAGGCGGAGGTCGAGCGGCTGAAGGCGCTGGCCGACCACGACACCCTGACCCCCGTGCTGAACCGCCGGGCCTTCGTGCGGGAGCTGTCGCGGGCGATGGCCTCGTCCCGGCGCTACGGCACGCCGGCGGCGCTGCTGTATCTGGATCTGGACGGGTTCAAGGGCGTCAACGACGGCTTCGGCCACGCGGCCGGGGACATGGCGCTGAAGCGGGTGGCCGAGCTGCTGGTCGCCAACCTGCGCGAGGAAGACGTGGTGGGGCGCATGGGCGGCGACGAGTTCGCCGTGCTGCTCCAGCGCGCCGACCTGGACGCCGCGCGGGCCAAGGCGCAGGCGCTGGCGACGCTGCTGGAGGGCGACCTGTTCGAGTGGGAGGGCGAGCGCGTGCGGCTCGGCGGCTCCTTCGGCGTGCGCGCCTTCGCCGGCCAGCCGGACGCCGAAGCCTGGCTGGCCGAAGCCGACGCGGCGATGTTCGTGCGCAAGCGCGGGCGCTGAGCAGAGCCGGCTCCTTCGCCCCGATCGGTTCGCTTCCTCGCCTGAACGGGTTATGCTCGTGCGATGACCCGCCGCGCACCCGCAGCACCCAAGCTAACCCCTCCCGCTGTCACGCAGGACGAGCGGTCTGACGTGGTCGAACGGGCCCGCCGTTTGCGGCTCCAGATCGCGGAGACCAGCGGACGCTTCAGCGCCGACGAGGTGATGTCCTTGCGCGACGACGGGCGGCGTTGAGCTTCATCGCCGACGCTTCCGTCGCCGCGGCCTGGGTGCTGCCGGACGAGAACGAGCCGGCCGCCGATCTCTTGCTCAGGCGCGCGATGGCGGACGGCGTGACCGTGCCGTTTCACTGGCCGGCGGAGATCGCCAACGTGCTCGTCATGGCCGAACGGCGCGGGCGCATCACCCGAGACCAGATGCTCGAGGCGCATCTGTTGCTGATCAGCGTGGCCCCGACTGTCGATCAAGGCGGAGCGATCGCGCTCGCCCTGGACGCAGCGACCACGGCGCACCTGCAAGGGTTGTCGGTGTACGACGCTCTGTACCTCGAACTCGCTGAGCGCACGGCCCTCCCGCTGGCCACATTCGACAAGCGACTCAGGGGCGCGGCGGAGAAGGCTTCGATCTCTCTGCTGCCTTAACCCTCACCGCGCGCTTTCCGACTCGCACCCCAGCCGCTGCTCGAACGGCTGCAGCCGCACCTTCCGTCCACCGACGTCGAGGTCGCGCAAGGCCGGCTCGGCGGCGCGGGCGCGGCCGGCTTTCAGGCTGTCCAGCACCTCGGGGCAGCCGTGCAGCGGGGCCCAGCCCAGCCGTTTCCACACGCCGCCCTCGGCCGTGTAGACCGCCACCGACCCGCCGTCGTGCAGCACGACCTCAGGCGCCGGTTCGGCGTCGAGGTTGAGCTGGAACACGTCGCAGGCGCCCTCGGTCAGGCAGGGCGGCGGGGTGTCGTCCGCGCCCCAGGGCTGGTCCAGGAAGCTGTCGGGCAGGCGCGCGCCTTGCGGGTGCACGGTCAGCTTGGCCTCGCGCATGCGGCGGGGCTCGATCTTCGGTCGTGTCGCCTCCCAGCGGTTCTCCGCCGCCAGGGCCTCGGACGCGCGCCGCGCGATCTCCGGATCGCGGTGCTCGGCCAGCCGCTTCAGGGCCTCGCGGCCGCCGTCCGCGCCGTCGAAACGCAAGAACGCGTAGTCGAACGCCTCCGGCTTGACGGCGCCGCGCTCCAGCCGCCCGACCTGGTCGGCGACCGACAGGCGGGCGGGGTCGGCCAGCGGGCTGAACAGGGCCAGGAACACCGCCACGGCCAGGAAGCCGCAGGCCAGGTTGGTCGGCTCCAGCCGCGCCATCCAGCGGCCGGGCAGAAGCGCCGAAGCCGCGTAGCCCAGCGCCAGCACCACCCCGATCAGCACCAGGGCCGCGGCGATGATCCGCTCGGGCGTCAGGCCGTGCTGCCCGATCCGCAGCGCCAGGGCGTAGGCGGCGATCGCCGTCAGCGGGACCAGCGCCACGGCGGTGATCCGCACCGCCCACTTCAGCACGGCGGGCGTGCGGCCCTCCTCGTCGCCGTCCTGGTAGGCGGCGTTGATCAGCACGATCAGGGCGGCGGCGGCGGCCAGCAGTATGCCGGCGGCGGCCTTGGTCTCCCACAGCGGCTCGAGCCCGGTGAAGGGCAGGGCCAGCAGGAAGCCGACCCCGATCACCGCCATCACCGGCAGCAGCCACGACAGCAGCGTCAGGGCCACCGAGCGCACGCCTCGGATCAGCCGCACGTTGACGTCGGTCAGGTGCACGGCGGCGGCGAACATGGTCGCGCTGGCCGGGACGTGGAACCAGTCCTGACGGATCAGGTCCTCCAGAAAGGTCAGGCCGATCAGCTTGAACAGGGCCGCGCCGAGCGTCAGCAGGATCCAGAAGGCGCCGGTGAACAGGCCCGACAGCGCCAGCTGCACCGCGTGTTTGGAGGCGGTGTCGAAATAGGCCGGGTAGGCGGCGATCAGGCGCCGCTCGCGCGCGGCGGGGACGAACAGGTGGTGGGCGATGAACAGGGCCGCGGCGCCGCAGATCAGCAGCGGCGGAGAGAGGAACACGCGGGGGCCGCCGGGCTCGGTCACGCCGTCGTCGCGGCAGATGTCGTACACGGCCAGCGCCGCCAGCACCGCCGCCGCCGCGCCGCTCCAGATCAGCAGGGTGCGCAGCTTCAGCTCGCCCAGGCTGGCCAGGATCAGGAACGGGGTGAAGGCCAGCGCCAGCAGCAGAGGCGCGAACAGCATCGGCTCGGTCGCCGGCCAGACCTTGGCCTCGGTGCTCTCGTGCAGCAGCCAGAGCGTCACGCCCCAGACCAGGCCCAAGCCCAGCCGCGCGCCGCCGACCCAGGGCGCAGGCCCTTCTTCGTGCTCGCTCATCCGACGTTCCTCCCCGACCCGGGGAGTAGAAACCCGAACGCGGGGCTTGTGAAGCGCGCGCCGCCTGTCAGGCGATGATGTCGGGGATCACCAGGTCGCCCAGCTTCACGATCTGGTCGCGCACGGCCAGCTTCTTGCGCTTCAGCCGCATGATCAGCAGCTGATCGGGGATCGGCATGGCCTCCAGCGCGGTGATGGAGGCGTCGAGATCCTGGTGCTCCTGGCGCAGCGCGGCGAAGCGCGCGCGAAGCTCGTCTGAGGCGCTTGGAGGCGCTTCGTCGTCGTTCATCGGCCGAACTGATGTCGAGGCGCGGGATCGCGCGTGAGGGGAAGGATCATACCGGAGTCACGGCTGAGCCGAAAGCGCCGAGGCGAGGCGCTCGAGCAGCGCACGGGGCACCACCTTGCTCCACGCCTTCGACGCGGCGGCCAGCGCGGGCAGCGGCGGCCTGGGCGCGCCCGAGGGCTCGGGCGCCAGCGGCTCGAGCCCCTCCAGCAGCCGCCGCTCGGCCTGGAGCTCCACCGTCTTGACCTGTTCGCGCACCGCCTCCCGCGCGGCGTCGTCCACGTCCGGGATAGGCGTCTTCATGGTGCGGCGAACGGCCCGCAGCGGCTTGATCGCCGCGTCTTCCCAGGCGCGGGCGGTGTCGGCCGCGGCCTCCAGCGCCTCTTCATCCGGCGCTCGCCCCTGGGCCGCCGCCCAGGCCGCCCAGAGCAGCAGCGGCGCGTTCTGGCCGTAGAGGTCCTGCAGCTCCAGGCAGGTGTCGGCCACTCCCGGCCGCGCGTAGGCGGCGACGGCCCAGTCCCACAGCCGCCCGCTCACCCGACCGGGCCCACGTCGCGGCCCCAGCGCTTCACCGGCGACCACGACAGGCCGAACAGGTCCAGCGCCCGCCCGACCGACTGGTCGACCATCTCCTCGACCGTCGCGGGCCTAGCGTAGAAGGCGGGCAGGGGAGGGGCGAGCACCGCCCCCATCTCGGCCAGCTTCACCATGGTGCGCAGGTGGCCCAGGTGGAACGGCGTCTCGCGCACCATCAGCACCAGCGGCCGCCGCTCCTTCAGCGTCACGTCCGCGGCGCGGGTCAGCAGCGAGGAGGTCACTCCGGTGGCGATCTCGCTCATGGTCCGGACGGAGCAGGGCGCCACGATCATGCCCAGCGTCCGGAACGAGCCCGAGGCGATCGAGGCGCCGACGTCGGACAGCTTGTGGACCACGGCGGCGCGGGCGTTCAGGTGGGCCACCGTCTGGTCGGTTTCCGACGCAAGGGTCAGGGCCGCGGCCTTGGTCGCGACCAGGTGGCTCTCCACCCCCAGCTCGGCCAGGGCGTCGAGCACGCGCAGGCCGTAAACGACGCCGGACGCCCCCGAAACCCCTACGATCAGACGGTTGGGCTCGCTCACCGCGACGCTCCTCCGGATTCCGTGATCGGCCGTAACCGAATGTGATTCCACAGTCGCATAACACGGGTGTGTCCTGAACCGTCAGGTCCAACACGGAGACGCACTCATGGCGATCGACGCTCGCATCCGCGAACTCGGGAACCGTCACCAGGCTCTGGAAGCCGCCATCCGGGACGAGATGTCCCGGCCCTCGGCGGACTCCATCCGCCTGAAGGAGCTCAAGCGTCGAAAGTTGAGGTTGAAGGAGGAACTGGAAGGCCTTCGCTCTTCCGCCGTTCCCATGATGTGAGGCCGTAGAGGCCAGGGCCGCCCGGGCGCCGGGCGGCCCTTTCTCTTTTCAGATCAGGCTTCTTCGTCGTCGGCGAAGGCCTCGTCGCCGAGGTCCTCGTCCACGCCGCCGTCGGCGAGTTCGGGCTCGGGCGCGGAGGTCTCGGCCGCCGGCCTCAGGGTGTCGCCGCCGCCGGCCTTGGCGTCGTCCTTGTTCTTCTTGTCGGCCGCCTTGCGCACCACCTCGTCCAGCTCCAGCTGGCCGACCAGGCCCAGGGTCACCGGATCGACCGGCTTGATGTTGGACGCGTTCCAATGGGTGCGGTCGCGCACCTGCTGGATGGTCGCCTTGGTCGTGCCCAGCAACTTGGCGATCTGGACGTCGGTCACCTCGGGGTGGTTGCGGACGAACCAGGCGATGGCGTCGGGGCGGTCCTGGCGGCGCGACACCGGGGTGTAGCGCGGACCCTTTTTGGTCGAGCGGGTCAGCAGGTCGGCGTGGCGGCTCTTCTGCGCGACCATGCGGTGCTTCGGATCGGACTGCGCCTTGTCGAGCTCCTCGCGCGACAGCTGGCCGTTGCCGATCGGGTCGGCGCCGCGGATGTCGCGGGCCACCTCGCCGTCGGCGATGCCCTTCACCTCCAGCGGGTGCAGGCCGCAGAAGTCGGCGATCTGCTCGAAGGAGAGCGAGGTGTTGTCGACCAGCCAGACGGCGGTCGCCTTGGGATAAAGGATGGGTTCGGCCATCGGTGTTTCGTCTTTCCACAGAGCCGGAAACGGCGGCGCCCGGCCTTTCGGCCGGGCGCGGGGATGACCGGTCTATAATCCCGTTCGCCGCGGATGGAAACGGGCGATCACGACAGCCCCGGCCAGCTCGGCCGCACGTCTGCCGCAGAGCCCCCCGCGAGCCGTCGCCGCCGTTCCGAAGGCGGCGCGTTCGAACCGGCCTCGACCAGGGCGGTCAGGCGGTCGGCGTCCTGGGGCGCGGCGCCGCCGATGTCGTTGTCGAAATAGCAGAACACGTCCCGGCCCTCCGCCCGCCACAGCCGGATCTGCGCGGCCCAGCGGGCCAGGGTCTCGTCGGCGTACGAGCCCCAGTAGCCGCCCGTCGGCCCATGCCCGCGCACATAGACCCAGCTCGCCGTGGCCTCCCAGGGCGCGGGCGCGTGATGGTGGTCGGACAGGCACAGCGAGACGTCGTACTCGCGCAGCAGCTCGAACACCGGCGCCTCGTACCAGCTGGGGTCGCGGAACTCGAAGGCGTGGCGCCGGTGGCGCGGCAGCACCTTCAGCGCCGCCGCCAACCGCTCGTCGTCGCGCTTCATCGACGGCGGCAGCTGGTAGAGCACGCAGCCCAGCTTCTCCCCCAGCCGCTCCGCCCGGCTGAACATCAAGGCGACGCTGTCGTCCGGCTCCTTCAGCCGCTTCTGGTGGGTCAGGTACCGCGAAGCCTTCCAGGCGAACACGAAGTCGTCCGGCGTGCGCTCGCGCCAGCCGTCCACCGCCTTGTCGGTCGGCAGGCGATAGAAGGTCCCGTTCAGCTCCGCGGTCGAGAACCGCGTAGCGTAATAGGCCAGCTCGTCCGCCGCCCTCAGCCCCTCGGGGTAGAAGACGCCGCCTTTCCAGTGCCGGTACACCCAGCCCGAACAGCCGATCCGCAGGTCCGCCATGAGGACGGAACGGACGAGACCGGCCGACGGCTCCCGCCTACTTCGCCAGCTTCAGCATGCTGCGCCGTCCGCCGCCGCCGGCGTCGAACAGCTCCGCCGCCGACCCGTCGGCCGAGACGTGCAGGACCATGGTCGCATAGGCGCCCTTCCGGGCCCCGCCGACCGTGTCGGGTTTCAGGGTGACGTCGGTCCCGCCGTCGGGCGCTGGCGCCCGTCCGGCCACCCTCCCCTGGGCGAAGATCGACGTGCCGTTGGCGTCGGTGACCGAAAGGGCGAAGGATTGGCCCTTGATCTCGACGAAGTCGTAGTTCTCGTTTTCCCACTTGCCCTGGGCCGCTTGGGCGTAAGCCGCTGGCGGGGCCAGGCTGAAGGACGAAAAAGCCAACAGAAATGCGAGCGCGCAGGCGCGCGACGCGGGCAAGAAGCGCATGGTCTCCCCTCCGTGCTGCTCCGGGGACGGACCATACAGCGCCGCAGGACGGGTGGAAACGGCTCAGCCTTCGGCGTCGGACCGCGTCAGGTCTGGAGCGCAGCCGTTCAGTTGTTTCTCGACCATGTAAAGCAGACGCTCGCCCCACTGCGGCACCAGGGGCATGTACAATCGGCATCCGCCTTGCAGCGTGACGACCTCTACAAAGAAGCCTCGCCGCAACAATCTTACTTCCGTGTCGCCGATCTTCGGGGATCGCATCCGGCTATACTCACGCGCCTCTGACACCAAGCTAACTCCCTACACGGAAGGGTGTTTCAGCGGTGCGTTTAACTTTTGACGGCTCAGGTCACGGAATCAGGACCACTTTTCCGACGTGACGGCCCTCTTCCAGCAGCCGGTGCGCCTCGCCGGCGCGCTCCAGGGGGAAGGTCGCGTGGACGGGCAGGCGCACCCGCCCCGCCTCTATCCACGGCCACACCACCCGCTCCACCGCCGCCGCCAGCCGCGCCTTCTCCTGCGCCGGGCGCGGCCGCAGGGTGGAGCCGGTGACGCTCAGCCGCCCGATCATGATCCGGCGCAGGTCCAACTCGGCCGAGGCGCCCGCCTGGAAGGCTATCAGCACGAGCCGCCCGTCCGGGTTCAGGCACTCCACGCCCTTTGTCGTGAACGCGCCGCCGACCATGTCCAGGATCACGTCGGCCCCGCCCGCCTCGCGCACGGCCGCCGCCCAGTCGACGGCCGCGGAGTCCAGCGACAGGTCCGCCCCCGGCGCCCGCGCGGCCTCGGCTTTCTCCGCCCCGCGCGAGGTGGCGATCACCCGCGCCCCGTGCGCCTTGGCCAGGGCGACCGCGGTCACGCCGATCCCGCTGGTCGCGCCGTGCACCAGCAGGGTCTCCCCCGGCTTCAGCGCGCCGCGCTCGAACACGTTGGCCCAGACGGTGAAAACCGTCTCCGGCAGGGCCGCGGCCTGGGCGAAATCCAGTCCGGCCGGAACCGGCAGGGCGTGGCGCGCGTCCACCGCCGCGTACTCCGCATAGCCGCCCCCGGCCAGCAGCGCCGTCACCCGGTCGCCGGCCCGCCAGCGCGGCGCCCCCTCGCCGACCGCGACCACTTCGCCCGCGACCTCCAGCCCCAGCGTCTCCGGCGCGCCGGGCGGCGGCGGGTACAGGCCCATGCGCTGCAACAGGTCCGGACGGTTGACCCCCGCGGCGGCGACCCGGATCAGGATTTCCCCCGGTCCGGCCTTCGGCGCGGGACGCTCGACCAGGTGCAGGTCGTCCGCCGTTCCCCGCCCGCCGCGCACCGCGACCGCGCGCATCGTCCGTTCGCCCATGCTTGCATTCCTCGCCCGGGAGGCGTTCAGATAAACGTTCGGTCCGGACCGAGCCAAGGGAGGATGCGTTGAGCTTCGACGATCTCGTTCCCCGCCTTTCCAGCCGCGGCGCCGCGCTTGCCGACGCCGGCCGCGAGGACCTCGACCTCTACAGCGTAGAGGAGCTGGAGGAGCGCATCGCCACGCTCGAGGCCGAGATCGGCCGCACCCGCCGCGCGCTGGACAGCAAGCGCAACCGCAAGAGCGCGGCGGAGTCCCTGTTTTCATTCAAGAGCGGCTGAGCATAAGCTGGCACGGGCGTTGCAGGCGCTTCGTCCGAGACGCGCGTTTCGCGTCGGCCTGGGATAGGGGCGTGTGCAGGTGTCGATGTCCGATCTGAGCGTGGCGGAAGTATCGCCGTCCCGGGCCGAGGTGGTGCGCGACTTCGCGCGGTCGGAGCTGTTCGACCGCACCTTCCAGGAAGGCATGGAGCTGGTCGAGGAGACCGCCGCCTACCTCGACGGCGAGGGCCGTCGCGACTCCAAGCTGCTCTCGCGCGGCGGCGCTCTGGCCTACGCCGGCGAGAGCATGCGCCTGACCACCCGGTTGATGCAGGTGGCCTCCTGGCTGCTGGTCCAGCGCGCGGTGCGCGAGGGCGACATGGATCCGCGCGAAGCCTGCCTGCCCCGCTACCGCGTCGGCGCCAAGGCGGTCTGCCGGGCCGAGAGCGTGGAGCACGTCGAGGACCTGCCCGAGGGCCTGCTGATCCTGCTGGAGCGTTCCGAGCGCCTGTACGAGCGCGTCATGCACCTCGACCGCCGCATGTTCCTAGACGGCCCCGCCGAAGACGCCCCCCACCCCGTCCTCTCCCAGCTCGAACGCCTCCAGGCCGCCTTCGCCCGCTGATCCCCGCAACCCGCTCCTTCTCCCGGCCGGGAGAAGGAGGGCGGCGCGCACCGGAGGGCGTCAGCCCGCAGGCTCCGCGCGGGAGGACGAGGGGCGCGACGGCTCAGGTCTTCCTCTCTGATCCGCTCATCCCCGCGGAAGCGGGGACCCAGGCTTGAGCCTCGGGCATGCCGTTTCGCCCCTTGTCCGACACGCCGACAGGGGGACATCCAGAAATTTCGTCATCCCGGCCGGAGCGGCGCAGCCGCACAGAGCCGGGACCCAGGGGACGCGGAGAACCCCGGCCGCGGCACGGGTTGGTGCGGTTCCCCCTGGGTCCCGGACAAGCGCTGACGCGCTTTCCGGGATGACAGCGAAATAGGCGGATGAGAGCGGGCGAAACAAATACTTACGCCCGCCCCCCGCAACCGCCCCCATAATCTGCTCAACCCCGTCCACGGGGAGGGCGCCCGGATCCAGGCTCCCGAGCGGGACGGGGCCGTGGTCGAGCGGGTCCGGCTCGAGGTGTGAACTCACCTCCGGCACGGCTTTCGCAGCCCGAGGGGGGTTACCTCGGGGCTCCGGGGAAGGTCGAGGATGGCCTCCCGCCCGCCGCGGGCTTCAGGACGGGGCGCTGCCGGCTCGGCTCCGGTAAACTCACGTCCGTCCTCCCAAGCCGAGAGGCGAAGGAGGAATCCGGACAAGCCTGAATGCAAGGCTACCAGCCGGAAAGCTCGCAGTCAGAACGGCTACGCGGGGCGTCGATCCGGCGCCGAAACACAACTGCGCTTCACGGTCTCCGGGCCCCGGCCCGACGCCCCGCGCCCTCCCCGCCAACTTCGGAGCTCAGGCCCGATGACGAGAACCCGCGTCCCTTGTCATCCCGGAAAGCGCGCCAGCGCTTATCCGGGACCGATCGGCGACCACTCCGCCCGCACGCTGTCTTCCGGATCGACCGCCAGCCGCTCGAACGCCAGCGCTGCGAACGCATCCGCCGGCAGCAGGCGCCGCAGCGCCCAGGCGGCGGCGCCTCTGACCAGGGGAGACGGATCGTCGATCAGCCGCCGCGCCGCCTCCGCCAAGGCGGGCTCGCCGGAGTTGCCGATCGCGTACAGCACGTTGCGCACGAACCGGTCCCGGCCGATCCGCTTGACCGGGCTCTTGCTGAACAGGGCGCGGAAGGCGGCGTCGTCCAGCGCCGCCAGATCGGCCAGCGCCGGGCCGCGCAGCTCGGCGCGGGCCTGCAGCTTCATCTCGCGCGCGCCTTGCGCGAACTTGTTCCAGGGGCAGACCGCCAGGCAGTCGTCGCAGCCGTACACCCGGTTGCCCATCTGCGCCCGCCGCTCCAGCGGCCAGGGCCCGGCGTGCTCGATCGTCAGGTACGAAAGGCAGGCGCGGGCGTCGAGCTGGAACGGCGCGGGAAAGGCGTTCGTCGGACAGATGTCCAGGCACGCCCGGCACGATCCGCAGGTCTGCTCGCCCGCCGCATCGGTCTCGAGCTCGAGCGTGGTCAGGATCGAGCCCAGGAACAGCCACGAGCCGAACTCGCGCGACACCAGGTTGGTGTGCTTGCCCTGCCAGCCGACGCCCGCGGCCTGCGCCAACGGCTTCTCCATCAGGGGCGCGGTGTCGACGAACACCTTCAGCTCGCCGCCGAAGCTCTCGGCCATCCAGCGGCCGAGCTGCTTCAGCCGCTTCTTGATCAGCTCGTGGTAGTCGTCCCCCTGCGCATAGACCGAGATCGCCGCGCGGGTCCGGTCGCCCAGCGCCGCCAGCGGATCGGCGTCCGGCCCGTAGTTGACCCCCAGCACCACCGCCGAGCGGGCGTCCGGCCACATCGCCCTAGGGTGGACGCGGCGCTCCAGCGTCTCCTCCATCCAGGCCATGGTCCCGTGCCGCCCGTCCGCCACGAAGGCGCGCAGGCGGTCGGACGCGGGCCACGGCGCCTCCACCGAGGCGAACCGGCAGAGGTCGAAGCCCAGCTCCAGGGCCTTGTCGCGGATGAGGTTTTCGCGCGTCACCGGCCCGACATGGACCGGCCGGCTCAGAAATCCAAGTCGTGGTAGTGCGGCGCCGGCGCCATGCCCGGCTGGCGGTCCGACAGCAGGGGCCGGAAGCACGGGCGCGACTTGATCTTCATGTACCAGGTCTTGACCGCCGGCGCCTCGCCCCAGGGCACCTCGGCGAAGTAGTCCAGCACCGACAGGTGGCCGGCGGCGGCGAAGTCGGCCAGGCTGAGGTTCGCGCCCGCCAGCCACGAGCGCTCCTGCAGCAGGCCGTCGACGTAGGACAGGTGCCGCTTCAGCGCCTCGCGCCCCGCGCGCATCGCCGCCATGTCCGGCGCGCCCAGCCCCAGCAGGCGTTTCTCCATCTTCTCGTGCAGCAGCAGGGCGTTGACCTCGTAGTCGAACTTGCGCTCGAACCACTGCACCAGCCGCCGCGCCTCCGCCCGTTCGGCCGACGACTTCGCCAGCAGGGCGGGCTCGGGCGCCTGCTCCTCAAGGTGATTGAGGATCGCGCCCGTCTCGCAGACCACCAGGCGCGAGCGCCCCTCGCCCTCGACCAGCACCGGCACCATGCCCGAAGGGTTCAGCGCCTCGAACTCCGCCCCGGCTTCCCAGTAGCGGACGGTGACCTCCTCGAACGGCAGGCGCTTTTCGCCCAGCGCCAGACGCACCTGGCGCGAGGCCGGGTCGAGGGGGAAGTGGTGCAGGGTGCGCTGGACGGTCATGGGCTCCGCCCGAGGCTTGCGGCCGAACTGCTTAAAGCTGTGTTTACCGTCTCAGGTTTCCGCGCCCGCGCCGTCGGCGTGGGCCTGCTGGGTTTCCTGGAAGGCGCCGCCGTGCGGCTCGGCCCGGCCGCGCGGGTCGGGGTGGATCAGGATGTCGGCGGCGGGGAACTCCGCAAGGATCCGCTTCTCGGCCTCGACCACGATGGCGTGGGCGGCCTCCAGCGTCAGGCTGGGATCCAGGTCGGCGTGCATCTGCACCATCACGAACGGCCCCGCGATGCGTGTGCGCAGCTGGTGGACGCCGGTGATGCGCGGGTCGGCGGTGACCAGCCCGGCGATGCGGGCGCGCGCCTCGACCGGCAGGCCCTTGTCCATCAGGTGGTCCGAGGCCTCGCGCAGCACCTGGACCGCGCCCCAGACCAGCCACAGGGCCACGACCAGCCCGGCGGCGGCGTCCAGCCAGACGATCCCCAGCCACGCCGCCCCGGCGATCCCGACCAGGGCCACGGCGTTGGCGCCCAGGTCCGCGAAGTAGTGGGCCCGGTCGCCGCTGACCGCCACCGAGCCGGTGGAGCGCAGCGCTCTCGACTGGGCCATGACCAGCAGGCCGGTCAGGACGATGGATACGGCCATGACGCCGACGCCCCAGGCGCCCTCGCGCACCGGTTCGGGGTCCAGCATCCGCGCCACCGCCTCGCGCCCGATCAGTGCGGCGGAGGCGAACACCAGCCCGGCCTGGGCCAGGGCCGCGAACGCCTCGGCCTTGCCGTGGCCGAAGCGGTGCTCGGCGTCCGGCGGAACCACCGCGTAGCGGACGGCGAAGAAGGTCCCGAGCGAGGCGATCAGATCGAGGACGGAATCGGCCAGCGACGCCAGCAGGGCGACCGATCCCGTCTGGCCCCAGGCGACGGCCTTGATCCCGATCAGCACCGCTGCGGTCAGCACCGACAGGGCGGTGGCGCGCCGGGTGATCTCGGCGCTCTCGGCCGCAGGCGTGGCGCCGGGCATGGCGTGGGCGTGTCCGCTCATGCCCGCTCCATAGCCGGTTCGCGGGCGAAGCGCCGCCATGAATCCGCCGGAGTTCGGGAGGGTAGTTCGTCAATGTTGACGTGTTGAGATGGGCGCATGACCGCTATGGCCCGCAACTGGATACCCCGCGAGGAGGCGCTGGCGCAGCTTCGCGTCAAACCGCAGACCCTCTACGCCTACGTCAGCCGGGGCCGCATCGCCGCGCGCCAGGATCCTGCCGACCCGCGCCGCAGCCTCTACGCCGCCGAGGACGTCGCCCGCCTGCTCGACCGCTCCCCTAGGCCGTCGAACGAGAGCGCGTCCCAGGCGCCCGGCGGCGGCGCCCGGGCCGAGACGGTGCTGGAGTCGGCCCTGACCGCCGCGGCCGACGGGCGGCTGTTCTACCGCGGGCGCGACGCGGCGCGACTGGCCGACACCCTGACGCTGGAACAGGCGGCGCGGCTGCTGTGGGGCGGAGACGAGGATCCGTTCGTCGATCTGAAGCCTCGCGTGGACATGACCTTCGTCGGCGGCCCGCGCGCCCGCGCCTTCGCCGCGCTGGCCCGCCGGGCCGAGGAGGACGCGCCCACGTCTGGCCGTAGCGAAAAGTCGCTCCGGCGCGAGGCGGCCGCGGTGCTGGGCGAGCTGGTGGACGCGGTCGCCGGCGGCGGCCCGCGCCTGTACCTGCACCAGCGGCTGGCGCGGGTCTGGAAGCTGGACGAGAAGGACTCCCAGCTCGTCCGCCGCGCCTTGGTGCTCTCGGCCGACCACGAGCTGAACGCCGCGACCCTGGCCGCGCGGGTGACCGCCTCCACCGGCGCGTCGCTGGCGTCCTGCGCCCTGTCGGGGCTGGCGGCGGCCTCGGGGCCGCTGTTCGGCGGCGAGCTGGCGCGGGTGTCGAGCTTCCTGTCCGAGGCCCGCCGCGGCGCCGACGCGCGGGTGGCCGCGCGCCAGCGGCTTGCCCAGGGGCTGGACCTGCCGGGCTTCGGCCACTCGCTCTATCCCGAGGGCGACCCGCGCGCCCGCGCCCTGATCGAGGCGATGAACGCCCCGCCGGACGCGCTGGACGTGGTGCGGGTCGGCGAGGGCCTGACCGGCCAGGCGCCCAACTTCCACATGGCCCTGGCCCTGCTCGGCCGCCAACTGGACCTGCCGCGCGACGGGGTGTTCATCCTCTACGCCGTGGGCCGCACCGCCGGGTGGCTGGCGCATGCGCTCGAGCAGGTCGCTTCGGGCTCGCCTGTGCGCGCCCGCCTGCGCTATGTCGGGCCCGAGCCGGAGATCGACTGAGCGGGTCAGTCCGAGTCGGCCGCGTAACTTCAAGGCCGCCCCATGCCTGACTGGCTGATCGCGATCCTCCTGGGCCTGGTGGAGGGGATCACCGAATTCATTCCCGTCTCCTCCACCGGCCACCTGCTGCTGGCCATGGAGACGCTCGGCGTCGACGATCCCAAGTGGGACACCTTCATCGTGCTGATCCAGCTGGGCGCGATCCTGGCGGTGGTGGCGCTGTACTTCCAGCGGCTGTGGAAGGTGCTGATCGGCCTGCCGACCGACCCGGCCGCGCGGCGCTTCGCCTACACGGTTCTGCTGGCCTTCTTCCCGTCCGCCCTGATCGGACTGCTGTTCAACGGCTTCATCAAGGAGGTGCTGTTCAGCGCCTCGGTGGTGTGCGTGACCTTGATCCTCGGCGGGATCGCCCTGCTGGCGCTGGAGCGCTGGGCGCCCCAGCCGCGCGAGCACGACGCCATGCGCTTCAACCTGCGCACCGCCCTGGGCGTGGGCCTGTTCCAGTGCCTGTCGCTGATCCCCGGCATGTCGCGCAGCGGCGCGACCATCCTGGGCGGGCTGCTGTTGGGGGTGGAGAAACGCGCGGCTGCGGAGTTCTCCTTCTTCCTGGCGATCCCGACCATGGTCGGCGCCTTCGTGCTGGATTTCTGGGAGAGCCGCGAGCTGATCACCCCCGACTACCTGGGTATGGTGGCGATCGGCTTCGTAGTTTCCTTCGTCTCCGGCGCCTTCGTGGTCAAGACCATGCTCGACTTCGTCGCCCGCCACGGCTTCGCACCGTTCGCCTGGTGGCGCATCGCGGTGGGGGCTTTGGGTCTGGTGCTGATCGGCACGGGGGTGTGGGCCTGACGAAAGCTTGACCGGCCGGTCGGTCATCGCTTAAGGGCGCGTCCGCGCTGAACATTTCAGGCGCGGACGCAACTTCGCGCGATCGGCCTCGCAACCGAAACGCTCCAGCAAAGTTGACGTGAAAAGGCCGACCTGTCTCTCTCGCCGGCTCGGGGAGGGGGCGCAGGTCCGCCGCCGTGTGCGTCGGGGGCTCGAGGACCGTTCAGGGTCCGAAGGACCGGCGTCGTTGGAGGGAGAGCGTAAAGTGACACAAGCCGCCAGCATCCCCGGCCTCGACCAGGCCCCCACCCGCCACGCCGCCCTGATCGCCTGGGTGCGCGA
>Ga0196964_10000791_pt1 | contig 17525 bp, 19 predicted proteins | sample S1_10metaG_FD_148615 | JGI IMG/M metagenome (GOLD analysis project Ga0196964, IMG submission 148615) | Soil microbial communities from Anza Borrego desert, Southern California, United States - S1_10 | ecosystem: Environmental > Terrestrial > Soil > Desert | place: USA: California | collected...
TTGGTTCAAGCTCCCGCCCGAGACCACAAAGAAGACGGTGAAGAGCAGCGTGCGGAAGCTGGCCAAGGGTGTCCATCTGGGCAGCCAATACGGAGCGGGCGCGCAAACAGTTTGGCAGCAAATGCTGAAGGAGGACCGCTCCACCAAGTTCTCCCACGTGGCCCTGCTGCACGAAGCTTTCAAGCGAACGTACAAGCAGACGGTGGATTACTGGTTCCGTGAAGAGAAATGTGTGATCAGACAGGGTTATTCGGAGTCTCGTATCTATAACCGACGCCGCACCTACCCCAGGCAACCACCGTTGACTGAGGTAGCCAATTACCCGATACAGTCGACCGCAGCTGACGTAGCGAACACGGCCATCCTGGAGATAGACGAGCGCTTACCCAGCTCGTGCAAGTTAATTGTTCAACTACATGACGCCTTTTATGTAGAGGCGCCAGAGGGAAAGGAGGATGAAGCGTTAGCAGTCGTAGGGGAAGCAATGGAGCGGCCCCACGTAATCAACGGGCGGGAGTATCGCTTTCCGATTGAAGCGAAAACCGCCGTCTACTGGGACGAGCTATGAGCAACCAGCAGTATTCGCAATCTCTAGAATTTGTAGCGGGCACCGAGCCCGGCAGTAAACCCGGTGAGAGTGGAAGCTCTACCAAAGGCAAACAGGCCAAGCGGAAGCAGCGGACGATAGCCGACTTCACCCGTGAGAAAGGCTTCGCTTGGCCCAACCTTCGGGACTACAACCCCGGCTGTAAGTTCTAGATACCCACGGCGCAGCGCTAAAGAGTCTGCGCGGTCCAGCCCCGCCGAGAGTTTGTGGGTAGCAACACCCACCTCTCGGGGGGCTACTGAGGGGAAACCTTAGCAGCGCTCACCGACTGCTCGATAACGCCGGACAGGTAGGTATCGATGCTCGGGAGCCACACGCCAATCACGCTCTGAATGGTGGACAGGCCGTGCTTGCCCAACATGTCCTTCAGACGGGCGAGCGCAAGGTCCTTCAAGTACTTCTTCTCTTCGTCGGTCAACTTCCCATCTGCTAGAGCAGCCTGGAGCTCAGGCTTAACGGTCGCGTTAAGGTCCGCGACCACAGCGTCAGCGAGCATAGCGACCTTCAGTCCTGCAGCCGCGAGCTTGGTGTGTTCCCCCTTCGCGCTCAGGTAGGCGATGAGCTTGGCCATCAGCCAGCCAGCCCCAGCAAACAATCCCGTAGCGAGCAAAGGCAGCAATGCATCAAGAACCATTTCCATTTGTTGTTCCCTTATAGGTTTTGGCGGCACTAACAGCCAGTCTTATCACACCAAAGACTCACCATGCTGTAGATGGCTGAGAGCCTGGCGAGATACTGGTCGGGTGGGAGCGTGAAATATCCGCCCCGGTATAACGCGTCGACAAAGGGGCCGAGCTCCCCGGCTTTGAGGTACTCGAGCGCCGGTCGATAGCGGTGCTTGTCAATGAAGCTCAAATAGTGGTCGACGCTGGCCCCGATGGTTGGATAGGCCGCAAACCGCTGAGTGATTTTCTTAACCGTTCCATCCTTGGCGTACTCAAGGTCGCCGCTCTTGATAATGGGTCTAGGGTCTAATTTTGTTCTCGTGATGTTGAATAGGTTGTTACCCTTGACGAATGGAGTGGCCTTGCCCCAACCAGTCTCGAACGCAGCGTGAGCAATGACAATGCGCTGCGCTCGGGGGTTGTCGGGTAGCTTTGCCTTAACGACCGGTAACACCTGTCTCACAAATTCATCCTTAGTCATGGCAAGCCTCCTGCGATGACGCGGAGAATCTGGACCGCGAGATGACACCCCGCTCGGAACGTTTCGGGGGCAAATTCACACAGGCCGGCGAGCACACCACCGGCAAGGATGCTTACCAGGCACCGTATAGCTACACGTTTTAGCGCTGCCTTGGTCTCAGCCTTCACCTTCACTCTTGCTGACAGCCGACACCTGCTGAGTGGGAGTGGTGGGAATGTATCACGGCGCTGAGAAGTATCCCGGAGAGCAAGGCGAGTACGACATACGGCACCAGATTGATAACGGGCAACACTGCCGCTTTGACTTTGGGAGCCATTAGAACCCCGCGTCCGTGGTGAACTTGAACCTCACCTTGAGATTGCCGGCGCCAATGTCCATGCAGTTTTGCGCCTTGTTACGCTGTCCGTTGTTTGTGACAGGTATATCGACGCAGTCGCCAAGCTTGAACCCACCGTCCGTGACGACGTGACCACACGACTTTATGCGAATAGTACCGTCCGGATTCAGCGCAAAGTCCGTCTCCGTAGTCTTGAAACTTCCCTCGTTGTACCCGTCGACCACTCGTGCCTGCGCGAGAACGACGGTTGCGACCAACACCACTGCCAGTGCGATTGCTTTCATATGCCTTTTCCTTAATCAGTGAGAGCGGAGTAATCCCATCCACGAGCGGCGCCGTTGCAAACATACAAACGCTCGTTGGTTGTATCCATGACCATGCGACCAAGCTCTGCATCGTTGTCGCAGTCACCAGCGGTCGGTGCCCCCGCGTTACTTTTAAACACCTGGTGGTAACCCTCCACTTTCAGGTTGTAGGTGGCGGTCATGTTTCCGACATTATCGCTATAGAACCACCACTCAGAGCTGTTACCCAGATACACCGAGCCTACGGGACCTGCAGCGCGCACAGTTGTGCTGCTACCGGAGAACCCGAACCCTTGAGTGGCAGCATTCATAGTGGCAGTTGTTGACAGGCCCGTGGCCCCAATCGTCCCGTTAAACGTGTTGTTGCCGCTGAATGTGCAGTTGCCTGTACATCCACCAGAGCTTTTGCCCTGCGCGATGGCATCCGTACCAAATAGAGCGGCCAGTACACCGGACGCCATAAGGATGCACACAGCGATGAGCGCTGTTTGCTCGTAAGGATTCTTCATATGTATTTCCCCGCTGTGTAGTCGATATAGATATTAAAAGAGCCTTGCGTGAGCGCCGAGAGGTTCCCGCCCGTTGCAGTGAGCGTTACGTAAATCTCGCCGTTGCTCGCCCATGAAACATCAGTCGTCAAGTGGCTGCCGCGTTGAGTGACCGCCGCGGTGAATGCGTCGAAGGCCGCGAGATAGGCGTCCGAAGTGGACCCATCGCCTGATTTAAGTGTGAGCGCGCTGATGGTGCCACCAATGAACTTGGTGGTTACATCAATCGTAACGCGACGAATGGTGGAGCCGGCCGGCACCGTACAAATTTGACGAGTGAGAGAGGTACTGTTCGCCCAGCACTCCAGGTACCCGACCGTCTTCTTCGCCGTACGCCAGGTAACCGCACCAGGCTGGGCCATTGCCACTTGAGCGACGTACGACCAGACGCAGGTTCCGTCAGTGATGCCGGTGCCCGTACCACTCGGGCCAGCAACGTTGGGGTAGACGGCGGTCGCGCTACCACTCGTGCCGCCAGTCGTGCACAGGTACAAACGTCCGTGGTTCTGCCGGTACGTGCCAGCCGCGTAGACGGTATTGCCCGCCCAAGCAGTCCACATCCCATCCGTCCAGAGCCGGCCCTCGAGCGGCGACACTTGCCGTGAGATATCGGGCGGACGATGACGCGCTCCCGACGGAATGTGTTGGATGGTGTTATTGCGTGTCGTGATTGGGTAGTTCAGACCGAGCGAGTCACTGCTGCCCTTCTGTCCACCAATCGGGTTATTGGACCCATCGTAAATGGGTAGGCCGGCAAAGTCCGCGTTGTAGGTGCTGTATTCTACGTTTTCGATGATGAGATTGTTGTTCGTGTACCAGCGAATCTCTTTGCCCTGGTCAGTCAGGTTCCGCACCGTGCACTCGCGGTAGGAGCCAGGACCGATAAACGCGCCCTGGTCTTCCTGCGGCGGAATCATGTCAAAGTAGCAACCTTCAACACTCAGCTTGGCACCTACGTTGACGACGGCGCGAGCCTGAGCCCAGTTCTCGAATCCAGAGTTGGTGAGCATCAGCTCACCGGCCGACCCAGTACGGATGAGTGAGCCCATGCTTCCGTTGCCGATATTGCCGCTACCAAGATGGTCAACACCCAGCCAACCTGAAGACGAGTACCAGTCCAAACCGTAGCGACTGCCCTGCATACTGGTCTTGCCGGTCAACTTGTAACACTTGTTGTTGGCGCCGCTGAGCCAAGCAATTGCGGCCCATGAAGCCGCAGCGTTGCCGACGAATGCCTGCTCCGTGCCCATAAGGGCCTCGTTGTTCGGCATGTCCACATCCCAGCCGTAGAACGAGCAGGTATCCCAAATGCACTCAGAGAACTGGTGGTTCTGTGTACCGGTAACAATGGCCGAGACTGCTCCAATGGTTGTTGAGGCGCTGCTCTCCAATCCACGGACAGTGCGGCCCACTACGCCGCTCGTGCAGTTGCCGATTATCTCATGGATACGAAGAGTGGTACTGTTGGGCTTGGACAGTACGACCGCGCGGCCCTCTGCAATGTGCTTGTCTGGGTCGTCAATCCAGATGGCCTCACCCACCGTAAAGTTGGCGGAGCTACCGACGGTCAAGTCATACGTGGGCCCGTCGCCGCAGAGCATCCCAACACCGTGGTAGCGATACTCACGGAAACTGCACTGGGAGAAGCGGACACCAGATGACCCGGAACCAACGAGGAACGCCGGGTCGGTTGTGTACCACTCACCATGCACACAGTAGCGGGCGCGAGAGTTTCCATGGAAAGCGATGCGTTGAAAGTCGCTCTGACAGACACCGCGAAGATGGAACATCTTCGCACGAAGGTCGCCGTACCACTTGAAGGACGTACCCAACTGGGCGAACGTGTTGCCCAGCGAACCTTCCCATAGGAAGCCGGACGAGCTATTACCGGTGAGCACAATCTGCTGGTTGATTCTGTACTCACGCGGTTGAAACTTAATCAGTGTGCGCTTGTTGGTCCCACCCGGAATGGTAGAGCACTCTGCCGCCGCAGCGAGTAATGCCGTTGTATCCCGCGTCTCGTCGGGCGTGTCGTTACATCCAAATTCGCGAATGTCGAATACCCGCTCGTAAAGGTCATTGATGCTTGTCCATTTGTTTCCGTTGTAGGAAACCTGGAGTATGCCGTTCAGACTGCGGAACTTGACCTTGCCGGCCTCCGAGACTGGCTCGTTGGCATTGCTCGACAGCACCAGACCCTGCTGGGCGAGACTACTGAATACTTCAGGGATACGTTGCTGAAGATAAACGTCGTAAACACTACCCTCTAAATCGAGGACATCTTCCGGGCGGTATGGTGCAGGCACCTCACCTCGATGAATCGACAGTCGCGCTGTAGTGAACGTTGACGGCAGTGTTCAGAGAGTCAGTGGCGTAGATGAGCAACCAGCCGGTGTATTGGGCAAACTCTTCATCATTCCAATGACGGGCCCAGTGACCAGGGGTGCCGATGGTCAAGTCCTTGTCGGAGTTGCGGGAAATGACACCCGTACGCTTGTGCATCATCCACGCTTTGAGGGTGCCCGCTGACAGGTTGGTGCTGCCGTCTTGGGCGGCGACCATCATCCGCAGACCGACGATGTTGTCGCAGTCAAATGCAGCGGCGCTATTAAACGCTGCAGCATTCGGGGTGGCCCTGGTCGTAGCTTGGGCCTCCATCAGATATCGTTCAGTGTTAGCCATGTCTTGGTCTCACTTTTGTACAGCGTTTAGTTTACCTTGAATGTCGCGTTGCTGCCTGGCCAACTCAGCCATTCGTTGGGCAATCGCGTTGCGATAACGAGCAAATTGTTCAGGTGTTATCTCGCCCCGCCTGTGCGCCAATCCCACGCGTACGAGCTCATCCTGGAGCTTGGACATCTCAACCCCAAACTCGCCCAGGTTAGCTCGCCGCGTCTTGGAATCGTTGCTGGCGTCTACGGGTGCGACAAAGGGCGCTCCAAGGAACTTCTGGAGCCCTTGAGCGGGCGTAAACTGCTCCTCATTCGGTCGCAGAGTGCCGGTTACACCGGTCTTCCGGAGAGCCTCCTTGGCGCTCGGAATGATGCCTGGGACAGCACCACTAGTATCCAGCACCCCTCCGGTCCGTTCCGCCAAGTTGGAACCGGTAAATGGTTCCTTCGTGAACTGGGGGAGCGGACTAACGATACCCAGGCGCTCCGGAATCTTCCGAGCTAGAGGCTCAGCTAGCCCACCCTGAACAGGGGTTAGGAACAGGTTGGTACCAATCCGATTAATCAGCGGGTCGTCGATGTTTCCGTACGCGTACTGCAGCGGCGTAAACCACGTAGACAGGTCATAAAACTGAATGCGGCCCTTTTCATCCCGGTGTGGAGCAGCCATTAGTGCCGGGCGGTAGGTGCGGGACGATTTGGTCATTATGGCTTCGGCCGCTTCCACCTCTTCATCATCGATGCCGTTCGCCTTACGGATAATCCGCATGCCCTCATACAGCCCGGCCACTGCTGCGGCGTTCGCAGCGATGCGCCACTTCAAGTCACCTTCCGTTCGTAGCCGCCCGAGCATCTGCGCATTGACGCGAATGTCTTCCGTCAACCCACTCAGGTAGTGAGCACCGGCTCCGAGAGTGCTCTTTCGCGACTGGTCAATCCACCGACCCAGGTGCTCAAAGTTGGCAAACGACTGATTGATACGCATAGAGGCTGCTCGGGCTGCCGCATCCACAGACATTCCCGCGCCAATGTTTTTTTCGTAAATCTTTATCCAGCTGCCCAACTTCCAAATGCTGTCGATAGCGTCGTAATAGCTGGCGACCGCATCCTTGGTGTTGATGGCCTTCTGCTGCAGCTTCATCTTCAGCTTGTCGATGAAGTCCAGCCCATCGTGACCGTGATGCTTCGCAAGCTCGGCCACCATGTTCCAGCTATCCGGAGCAAGCTCCATTCGACCAAAACCCTTGCTCAACCCTCCAGTGCTTCGGGAGAGCAACACGTAGTTCTTCAACTTGCTCGTGGCGGTCGGGTTCCGCTTCCACTCCCACATCGCCTTCGCAGCAGTGGCGAACAGACGCCCGGCCTCTTTGGGGTTGGTCAACGGCTGAATCCCATCGGCCAGAACCCCGGACCACATGTTGCGCATGAAGTTGTTGACCCAGGGACGGAAGCCACCAGCTACCACCTGGCTAAACTTCACCCAGCTTAGAATGGCATTTGCTGCTGCGAGCCCGTTGTGAGCAGCGTTGGCGGTCCCAAGCATGGACGCCATCTCTTGCGGAATATATCCCCCGGCCGCGGCACCAAACCGACGCGGGTCATCCGGTACCTGTATCCAGGCCCGCTCGAGTGCATCTGGTGGAGCGCCTTTGGGAGAAAAGTACCCGGGTGTCTCCGCAATCTCCTTCCACAGTTTCAGCTGTGCCCTGATGGTCCGGACGCGACCAAGGCTGACAGCGATGCGGATGGGGCCGCTCGCCTCCTCACCCATGAGCGCTTTCAGTTGGTGCGGAATCTCCGGATTCTTCGCCTTAAGAGAGTGGAAAGCAGCGCTCAGACCGCTCGTCCGCCACCGCTCCTCCATGTTGGCCGCACCAACAATTTCCTGCAGCTCATGGATAATTTGGCCCTTACTCCACGAGGGATGTTTCTTCTGGAGAAACTTGGCGGCGTTCTCCCAAGCCTCGGATGGAGCAAGTTTCGCCCACATACCCTTCTGGGCGTAATGGGACTTGTACACAGTAGCGAGGTACTTATCTTTCAGCCCAGCATCACGAAGGATTTCAAAATCCTCGGGGATGCCGCCGAGCGCTGCTATTTCCTTGCTGCCCTCCTGAATCTCGCGCAGCTGGTCATCGACTACCCGGACAGCATCCTCGGCAATCTGTGGATGCTTGGCACTGAAATCGTCCCAGGACATCTTCCCGAGACCAACCTTGGTCATGTCATTCGCTGCAGCATCGAACAGCTTCTTGGGTGGAAGCCTGCGGCGAATGGCCTCCAGGTTCTCGCCAGCGTTATCGAGTGCCTTTGCCCCGTTCATGGCCAGCTTCCACTGGCGAATAGTCTCGTCCCCGTAGAAGTGATCGGCTTTCAGGTTCTTGAACCATTCGTCCATGAGCTTAGGGCTCTGGCGAGCCATGTTCTGGGCGAGAGTGGCAGTCTCCTTGGCGCTCGGTACGGTGGCCAGGAGCTCCTCCGGTGATGGCTGCTTGCCGGGCGGAAGCGGAGGGGCCATATCCCCCACGTCGGTGATATCCGGTGGAGGTGGAGGGGGAGGGGCCGCTTCCGTAATCTTTATCTGGTCAGCTTCGATGACCGCAGTAATGCGCGGCTTGCTCACGGGGTCAGCGGACACCGGCTCAATCTCGGGCGGTGGCAGCTTCCCACGTACCCGCTGAGCACCGGTCTTCGCGTCACTGCCAATGGACTTGCCGTAATCAATCCCCTCTTGCGGCGGCACCCGGATGCTTCCGTGCTCAATCGACTTGGTGGGCGTACCGGGCGCAGACTTCTTAAACCCTTGAAGAGCGGCATACTCATCAGGCTTCAATCGCCCAAGTGCGCCCGGGTCCGCAGGCGAGAAACCAATGTTCTTTTCGTTTACCCGTTCACCGAATTTGATGAAGTCGTCGAGCTTCCGGAGCGGCATGTCGACCACTCGGGGGTTGCCGGTGACAGGTATCTCGGCAAACCGCCCTACCCACTGCCCAGTCTCATCCTGGAACGCAGTCGCAAATGAAGGCTTAAACGTCTTGTCGTTAAATTTGGTGGAAACCGCGTAGCTGGGGTCTTTCACCAGCTCTTGGCTCTTGACCGTCTTATCGATGGACCGAATGAGTGGGTCGGTCTTCAGGCTCTTAACCAGAGAAGCAATGTCTCTGACCGCATCGCCACCGAGCTGGAACGCCGCACCAGCTGCGGCCGTGAACTTGGCCCCCTCCTTCGCTCCCTCGATGACATTTTGCCCACGGATGAGCGCCGAGCCACCACCCCACAAAGCACCTTCACCAGCCGTTCCAACCGCAGCACCCGTCGCTCTAACACCGTACTCGAGAATCTTCCTGGCAACCGGGTTAGCCACTTTGCCAACCGTAGAGCCCGCCACGCTTATGGCCGTAGCAGCACCCTTCGCTGCAGCGCTTGGAAGATAAGCGCCGAGCGGAGCAGCGACCACGTTCTCCATAATGGAGCTAGTGACTTGCTTCGCCTTCTCCACCCCCTCTTGAGAAGTAGGCGTGGCCGCTACAGCGAGCTTCGATAGCGGACCGATGGCCTGCGGTTGCTTGGAGCGGATGGCGTCAAACTGAGCCTGCTCTTCGGGCGTAAGGCTCTCCCGAATACCGGCCATCATGTTCTCGGCCTTCTCCGGTCCCTCCCACAGCTTGGCGCTCGCGCCGTCTAACGCGCGGCCGATAGCTCGTGGTGCTGCGATGACAGTGTCCTCAACCTTGTCGCGCCACTCCCTAGCGATGTCTGGAACAGAGCGCTGGATGGTGGGTGCACCGACATTGATGGAAACGGAAGGTTCAGAAACATCCTCCCACTCATCGCCCGCGCCAACATCCTCCCATTCATCGTCGGGAGTTATGTCTTCCCATTCATTATCGGGCACCGGTTACTCCACAGGCTCCTTGCGACCGTCCGGATACACCTTCACCTTCCGAGTCTTGCCAGTGACCTTGTTGCGCTGCTCGATAATCTTGTAATCAGCCGTGGATGCCTGGCCCCCATCCTTGAACTTGGTACCGGCCAGTGCGTCGGCAAGTTGTTCCTGCAAGTCGTCCAACTGCTGCTCCATGAGCTCGAGCCTGGCCTTGCCCTCAGGAGTGAGCATCAACGCTGAATGCATCTTCGCGATGTTGGACCGCGAATTCGCAACCTCACGCTGCAGAATCTTGATGTTCTCCAGGTCCTCTTTATTGCCACCCTTTGCTCGCAGAGCAGCAATCTTCGCCTTCACATGTTGCCGCTGCAGATTCAGTTTCTGTTGAGCGAGGGTCAGTTTCTCGGTCGCTTCCTTCTTCCGCTGCTCGAGCTTGTTCCCCTCAATCTCTTTCTTCGTCTCATTGTTCGCGGCGGTCCGAGTACTGGCGCCCTCCTGCTGGATATTCGCCACTTCCTTGCGGCCAGCGTTCTGGGCCTCAATCATCTGCAGGCGAGCTTCTAGACCGAGGCCCTTAGGCACCGTCTCCGCAGCACCCATCAGAGCGTCAAAGTCTGCCTGGTTCTGCGGCACCGGTCGCATCGGTCGAGGGAAGTTCGTCGCCACTCCCTCCAGACCACCGCCCCCACCCTGCTGAGTCTCCAGCTTGGCCCGGATGGCAGCTTCACGCGGGTCCATCCGACCGGCAACCACCTCTGCAATCCACTTCTTGTAGTTGCTGAGCGGCGCCTTCGCAGCCGCAGCCTTAGCCTGGTCATCGCGGTACTTCCCCAGGCCCTCACCGGCGGACTGCATGCCGCCGAGTATCAACTTAACGTTGTCATCAAGAGCCATGGCTTAGTACCCCCTGTTGTACTTGGGCGCCTTGTACGCACCCGCGCTGAGGCCACCAAACCCTGCGCCGGTCTGGGAGCCAAAGTTCATCAGCTGCGGCGCGTACCCCTGGAGCCCGGGAATGAACGAAGCAGCAAGACCGCCCAGTCCGCCTAGGAGTCCGCCAATTCCCTGACCCTGAGCCTGCTGGCCTTGGTACATCATCCGCGCGTTCTCCTGGTCCAAGCCCACGTTGAACTGGCGCCGGTGCTCCTCAAGCTGTTGCCGGGCCATGGCCAGTCGTGCCGCTACATCCTGCTGCGAAAGGTCGCGCTGGTTCAGGAGCCCGAGCGCTTGGCCCTTCGCACCACGCCGCTCAGACTCCAGTCCCGCGAGTGCACCAGCAACATTCTGTTCCGTCGCTGCACCGGAGATTCCTCCACCCAATCCCCGCGCGTACGCAGCATCCTGAGCCGCACCGCTGGCCCCCTGAATAATCCGAGCAACGTAGGGGTCGGCAGGGTCGATGGGCTTGGACAGCTCGGCGACAAAATCATCAATCAGCTTGTTCACGCCTGCACTACGCTCGTCCAGGGTGGCCGAAGCACCCAGGCCCCCAGCTGCCTTCGCCCCAGACCGCTCAAAGTCCGCCTTACCCTTAATGACCATGTCATCGTATTCAGCCTGCAACTGCTGAAGGATGTCAGGGTTGTTCTGGGCAAAGTGCTGGAGCAGCTCCTCAGGTCCCATCTGCCTGAGCTTGGGAATCCAAATCTCCGCATTGATGCTTCGCCCGAACAGCGACTGAGGATTGCTCACCAGTCGGTCCATCAGCGTGCGATAGGCATACGAGGCGAAGGAGCCCTCGCCGCGCTTCTCCTTGGCGAGCGCCTCTTCGTGGCCCTTCATCAGGCCACCGTACGCATTCTTCATTTGCTCACTGCCGAACCAGGACATAGTTACCTCAGTTATCGTTATCCAGAATCTGGACCGTTAGAGCGGCATTCGTCGCCACGTTGTCATGCGCCACGCACTGGATGATTGCGTTGGGCAGGCTGGTAGCGAACGTATGGCACGTGCAGAACACGCTGACCGTGTGCGAGGTCACAACGCACCCGAATACCGCGTTGGTCGGGGTGTAGCCGAGATTGAGCCTGTACTGCCCGGCTGTCCCGTGGCTTGTAACACTCGTTACTCGCGAGCTCGCGGCCACCGTACACGCGGTCCCAGCAACTGCAGCCCCGTCACACGCGCTCGTGATGGCTGCCCAAGCTTTTGGCAGTAGCGCCGGGGTAGCGAGCTTGCTGTGCTCAATTGCCGCACTCGCGCTAACGTCGGCATTGACTAACCTCGCCCCATGTCCCCCGACCATCGTGTTGTGCAGATGGTTGAAGTTGCTGTTCAGGTCAGTAGCTTGAATGGTCGACCCATTGCTCCAGGTTTTGATGCTGGACGCAGCCGCAGCCATCGGGCCAAGAATGGCGCCGAGCAAGATGGTTGCAACTACTGCTTTAAACTTCTTCCTCATGGGCGCCTCGAAATTGGTCGGATGACAACCGTCAATCCGTATAGGTCCACCGCGTCACACGGAGCCAATGCTGGTGAATTATTGGGCGCATAGTGTGCTGAAGCGGCTGAATACGTAGCATCTAAATCATACCCCAACAGCGACAGTGTTTTACGACTGCGCGCCTGCTGGTTAGCGGTGAGCGCGCCGCTGCTGATAACAGGGGCCCACGTACCGCTATTGATTGTTATTTCGACGTTGCGCGGCCGGCTACCACCCTGGTTATGGGTGAACGTCCGCCCGGTAAGCGCGCTCATCGCCGCGACAAGAGCGTCTAGGTACGTGACGATGGAGCTGTATGCACCGCTAGCGACCGTCGCTCCACCACCGCTGACCAGTGACCCGTCAACATTGAACGCCAGGAAGTTGTTCGTTCCGTCGACCACCCACTTGTAAAGGTCGCTAAGGATGAACTGGAACCGTTTACCGAGGAACCGGGTGGCAGACTCACGCAGCGCGACCGCTTGCACCTCGTTCGTCATCGCCTGCTCGTCAATCAGGTTAAAGGACAAAATGTCTCCCGCCTGGCTGACAATCTTCGTCGCGGTGTCGTCCGCCCGGCCACCGTCCGCTCGCGTGACGAGCTGGAATTGGGTCGGCTGGCCCACGTACGTCTGAAGCTCGGCACCCGACAGAATCTTGTTAACGGCCGCGTCCCCGAAGTCCGTCTCGCGCGTCCGGAGTTCAACCGTAATCTCGTTGCCAATCACGTTCTTCAGATTGTTCGGGTCCACAATCCGCGCGGAGTCCGTTAGGTCGTACCCCGCCGTCTGGTCGTACCCGACGAGTACACGGTTCGTCTCAATCTCAATCCCGTACAGTGCGTCCGCTCGCCCAGGCCGAGTGTCACGGAACATAGTCCGAGTGCCCGCGATGGCAGTGGCGTTGTTCCCGTTGTTCACCTTGAATATCTGCGGACCCCACCACCGCGCTTGGTCGGCGTTCTGTGGTGCCCCGTCCCTCAGGTCCAACCACCACTGCTCGCCACACGGAGAGTCATCGTCCGGTCCCTGCCCCTCGGAGAAGATGGCCAGTCGGTAAATGCCGTTGTGGTACCCGGAGTGCCACCGGTACCGCAGATTCGCAGGCGTATGGGCCAGAGCGGGCGCCATGTGCTTGCCGATGGGAATTGGTATTTGACCGCTCTGGAAGAGCCACACATCATCCGGACCGGTCCAGATGAGCCCGTGCGGCGTCCACTGCATGGTCTCGAGACTGGAGCAACCGACGTTGAACGAGTAGCGATTGATGACCGCGCTGCCTAGGACGCTGCTACCAGCTCCCACTTGAGCAACGGTGCTCGGCTCACCGGTCATCAGAAAGCCGGACCGCTCTTTCAGAATAAGCAACGCAGACTGTGCCGGGCTTCCCACAGCAGTCAGCGTCACTTCTGCACACGCGACAATGCGGTCACCGTCGACCGGTCCAACCGCAATGCCCATACCGTTCGCCGCTCGGACATCATTCCCGATGGCTGTGGGTGAATACCGGTCACTAAATACGATGTAGTTTTCGTACCCCGGGCCCAGGTCCCAGAACACCATGCGGTCGCGGTAGACACATGCGCCGGCCGGTCCAAACACGTTGTTCGTACCGGCGAACACGAAGTCGGAAATACTCACCACTCCACCGGTCGCCGAAACAACTAGCCCGGACTTGGAAGAAGTGTGACCGCCGAACGCATAAATCTTGTTCAGGTACGAGACCAAGCACGGCGTACGAACAGGCATCCCGCCGAAAAAGCCGCTCGCGACAACACTGTTACCAGACACCGCTTCAACCGAGTGTTGCGTAAACTGGATAGAGCGCGTCGCCATTACCGACTCAATGGCGCTCTCGAACGTGGGCGCGATTGCATTCAGCGCTTGATCACCAGAGGCAAGCTGAGCGACGACGTTCAACCCACCACGCTTGGACAGAACGCCGCTACGGTTGGGGAACAGGTTCTTCGCGTATGCAACCTGGTCCTCCCGAATGGCGGACGGGTCTCGCAGCAGGTTCACCCCGCCCTGCCAATTAATCTTGTGGTAGAGGTTCCGCGCCAAGGTGGTGGCTTCCCTTTACAGAAAGATGTTCTCGTCAAGCTCGATAACGTCGTTCGTGCCGGGCACCTCGCCATACCGGCCCCGGTCGCCAATGACCATGGAAGTAAGTTGGTCTAAAGCCGCTTGTGCTTCTGGGCTGTTGCTACCGTGCATGTATTCGAGCGCTGCATGTTCAACCAGCTTGATGAGCGTTTCATCGTTCGGGTATACGGGGATATCGCTATCGCTTGTCGTGTCTGCTGGTTGGACGATAACGTCCAGGTGCACCAAGTACGCTTTGTCCGGCACCGGATACGGAATCAATTTCCAGCGTCCCCACAGCGTTCGGTCCATCCTCGCTTTAAACTGAATCGGGGTCCCGCGGCCCTGATTAGGGTCAATCAACGCTTCATGTGTTTCAGCGGACCCGCCCGTGAGCGTACGAATCCGCGCTCGGGCACGAGTCTGGTAGGTGCTGTCACCCACCCAAATCGGGTCCATGATGCGGCGAATCTCGAGGGCGTAGTTTGTCCCCGCTCCGACCGTCAGCGACGTGACGCCGGCCCCCAACACTAAGCCTGTGATTGGCTCCTGAAGAAAGGGCCACGGCCACCCTGCATACAACCTCGACCGTAGCCCAGCATTGAACCAGGTTACAGCAAGAGTGGAGAGGCTAGTGTCGCCAGCCTTCTCCAGTCCCGCCGTGATTATCTGTGTCCGAGTCTTCTGGCCCATGTTCGTCCGTTACAATCTCAAGTTCGGTTAAGACTTCACCCGTTACCGGGTCCAGAAACTCGCCCGTTTGCTCGTCCTGCACTGGCGGGATTATGAGCCCCATCCAGTCATTCCGCCCGGAACAAAGCCACTGCCGCCCATACCAATGTGGCCGCTGTTGTGATTGCGAGTAGCCGGGTTACGGAACCGCTTCTCACCCTGCTCCCACACTTGAACCAGATGCTCGATATTGCAATCTTCCGGGACAGTGATTCGGTGCTGGCTGTGGTTGGAGCGGTACAGCACCCCGTTAATCTTCACGCCCTGGAACCACTCCCCAAAATCTTCGTTCTGCGGATAAACAACAGCCAGTCGGTGCTTGCCCATACACCCACCACCACGGCCGTTGTTGAACACCTGTCCGCACTCCCCACACTTGTCGTGGTTCAGCGGTGGCAGGGCAATCGGTTGGCGGTCGCCGGCAACTTTGGTCGCCATCGCAGTCGCGAGCGGCACAGCCTCAGTCACGGCCGCTCTTACCGCGTCCGCAACCAGCTCGTTCAGAGTCTTTTCATTCTTCGCTGCAGGCTCGGCGGCAATCTGGGCCACCGTCGCTGCTTCAATCTTTGGCTTATCAGCCATGCTTTCCTGGTGAAGAGGGGGAAGGGGCTATGAACACCCTTCCCCCAACTAGTTACCGTTAGTACGTAGACGCGACTTCGAGACGGAGCATGAAGTTCTGGTCAAGAATGACTGCCTTGCCCATGAACTTGTAACCCACAGTCTTACGGAGGAGCAGCGGGTTATCAGTCGTGGCCTGGTCACCAGACACAAACGTCTTCAGCTGCTGCAGACCGACCCAGGCGCAGGAGCGAGCGCCGTGGATGAAGACCGGGTGAATCGTCGGCGTACCGGTCGTGTTCACGTTCGCAGGAGCGGTCGTGGTGGACGTCGGCACCTCGTTGACAGTGACAGTCGTCCCCACTTCCACATTGCTGTGCGCGAGCTTGAGGTTCGCGTCGCCCGTGCTGGAACCGAAGTAGACGTTGTAGACGTACCCGGCCGTCAGACCGCTGAAGTTGAAGGTGAAGGCATCGTCAGAGGCGCCGGTCGCCATGCTGTGCTCGATGGAGATTGCCTCCTCAAACCCACGGTCCTTCTTCTTGCGCGTGACCTTGAAGCGGTAGGTCGTGGAGTTGGAGAGAGCACCAGAAGCACCATTCAGCACGCTCACAACAGGCGTGTCGGTTCCGAACGCGTTACCGGAAGCAACCGCAGTCGTGGTGTTACCGAGCATCGTGAACTTCGGGATAAAGTTGGTCTCGACCCAGCGAATGCCGAGCCACGTACCAACCTCAGCGTTGTACGTACGCATCGCATCCTTGTACGTGCTCACCGCTGCCCAGGAACCAAAGCTTGCAGACGACACTTGGATGTCGCCCAGCACCTGAGGACCGGCCACAGCAACATAGTGGTCAGGGCCATTGATGCTCGCGGCCTTGTTCGCATCCGCCACGCTGTAGCCGCTCTCGGGGCCATTGCGCGGAGGAGCTCCACCGTCGACCAGAGAGATGCGAGCCTTCTGGATGACCGTGTCTGACAGCTTCATGGAGCTGGTGACAGTGGAACGGGAAGTAACAGACCCGTCGCCATACTGGACGTTCGTACCAGCCATCCACACAATCTGAACCTCTCGGTCGATAACGCGCTGAGCGTTATCGGCGAGCAGTTCAGTCGCCTGCTGGAACAACGGGTGCATGGTCTCAAGCTGGGAGATGTCGGACAGAGCAAGCACGTCGCCCCACTGGTCCATCGTCACTGTGACGCTGGCCAGGGAGATGGTGCTCTGCGAGGGGTCGGTCCCTTCCGTCAGGCTGGTCAGGGGAACGTTCATCCGGTTGTAGCGGATGAAGGTAGCCTGATTGCCGTGACCGGTCGGGTGGTCGACCTTCATGCAGATGGAGGAGCAAACAAGCTTCAGCTGGCTCCTTTGCAACAGCTTCGCAGCAATAAACTTCTGCTGGTCGCTGGTCGTGGTTGAAGCAACAATGTTAGGGGTTGTAATTGCCATTTGGGTTATGGACGGGGGTTATTAGCCGCCCATCCGTTTCGTAAGTTTTGCCAGGTAGTCGTTGAGGTCACTCAACGGTACGTTTGTTGGGTCCGGCAACTCTTCCGGCGCGGGAGGCATTACAGGCGGTGGCGCGCTACCTGCGACAAGAGGCTGACCGAGGCTGTTGAAGGATTGGAGCGCAGCGGTGTTCTGGGCGCGGTTGTGCCGGTCCTGTTCAGCAAGGAGACCGCGCGCGTAAACAATCGCGTCCCTCGCCTTCCAGCCCGTATAACCCTGCTGCGCCCATGCACGCTTCAGCTTCTCAGCTTCAGCAATAACTCGCGGGTCCTCTTTCGCCGCCACAGCCTGGAATTCGGTCGCCTCAAGCTGGGCCTGTACTGCGGCCAGCTGTTGCTGAAGCGCCTTCAGCTCCGGTGAAATAACGGCTTTCACCTTGCGCTGCTCTTCCGGGTCAATGTCGACAGCGGGTACTTGAGGGTCCTGTGCTTTGGGGGCAAGAGTCGCCACCAAACTCACCAACTCCGCGTTGTGCTGCTGCAGCTGTTGATACGCTTGCTCTCGTTCCTGCCACTTCGCTTCGGCCTGCCTAAAGTTTGCGGTTAGCTCGTCAATCCGCTTCTGAAAGCCCTCCGGTGCAGAAGACTGTTGCTGGGGCGGTACCGCCGCCTGTTCGGTTCCCTGAGCGTTGGGATTGTTTGCGTCCATCGTTTGCGCTCCAAACGCCCGATGTGTGGCAAGCACACGGCCGGCGACGCCTGTCTAGGGTTATAAG
>Ga0196964_10000792_pt1 | contig 17522 bp, 15 predicted proteins | sample S1_10metaG_FD_148615 | JGI IMG/M metagenome (GOLD analysis project Ga0196964, IMG submission 148615) | Soil microbial communities from Anza Borrego desert, Southern California, United States - S1_10 | ecosystem: Environmental > Terrestrial > Soil > Desert | place: USA: California | collected...
AGGTGTTTCTACTACTTGGGGTGTGGGCAGTTTCTTGAGCCAAGCCGGGTCAAGGCTGATTGGGTAGGGGTGTTCGTCAAGCGTCACCTCAACTCGGTTGACATTTTTATCAACCCGATTCACATTGCCTTCCTTGCCAATCCGCCAGTCGCTGTTGCCGTTGAAAGACCACAGCACTCTTGCGCGATCGCCTACCTTGAAATCGGTAGCTACTAATTTAGTTTGGTTGGCTGGTGGCTCTTTCGTTGTGTCCAAGTCCAACAACTTCCCGAACTGCTTGGAGGTCAAGCCATTGATTTTGAGTTCCCACTTGCTTCTCTTGGGGCGATCGCCGGGGAAGGATTCACCAAACCGTTTAATCTTGCGGATCTCGGTCTTAATTTCCCCATTCTTGAGGTATAACCATTGCTCCCACTTTTCCGCCAAAGCTTTGCTGCTAAAGGCTATGTAGGTGCAGAATCCTTCGGTTTGGGCTTCGTGGCGTAGTGTGGCGACACCATCCGCACACCGGAAGCTGCTAACCGTGCCGATGTAGTCATTCCAGCGGGTGAAGAACATTGAGAAGCTGTACTCACCCGTAGCTTTGTGGATGTTTTGCTGTTGTACTGCGACGTGCGGTTTTGTTGGTAGCATTAAATCAACTCCATTCGTTATTGGTGGAAGAAAAGCCGATCGCAGCCCGTCGAAAAGATTGCGGTCGGCTTTTGATATTGGTGGACTACTGATATTTGCTGGATTCCTTGCTGAGTGCAGCGCAGAGCGATTTTTGAATGTGAATCAGCTCTGCCATGCTCAATCCCTCAAATGACATCAGGCTTGAGGCTTGCATGATGTCTAGACCGTACTTTTCACCCCATTTAGAGTAGATAGAGGCGGAAGTATTGGCTTGGGCATCGTCTAGGATTTGGCGTGTAGCGTTGGGTTGGTTAGCTTGCATCTGGCTTGCTCCATTCGTTAGGTGGCTAGGGTATCTCCTCTCCGGGGCTTTACCTGCCTTTCGGCTTGTGCTTTACCCGTTTCGGTTCTCGTTGTCCCTTTCCTCTGTATATACATAATATAGCCTATTTCTTTATAAACTGTCGAGCAATTGGCTAGACAATTTCTATTTAACTAATTTATGTGGCTAACCAACTAGATGATGGCTAGCTTATATATAGACAGTACGAGATAATCTCTGTTAGGCTAGCCAGTATAAAGATACAGGATAGAAATAATGACCGAACAACGCAGGAAGTCCAAACAGTTCAATTTCCGCCTAGATGAAGCGCTAGCAGGACGCTTTGAGGAATACTGCAATGGCAGAGGATTGACTCTAACTCAATTCTTTGAGAACTCTATCCGGCTAGCTATAGGCGAACCGCTAACCATTCCCCAAGAGGCTCTGGGATATACGCCTAGCAGTTCAATAGCCGTGGCTAGCCAGAATATAGCGCCAGTAGATATTAACCTTGCCGATAGGGTTGCCGAACTAGAAGAAACTGTAAAGCAGATGGCTAGCAGAATAGAAACACTGAGTAATACCCCAGATATTAATGAATTGATTGAGGCTGCGATCGCACGTCGCAGTGAATCCCTGGGAAAGCTAGCAGCCTAAGTGACGAAGCGCTTAGGCAACAATTGGAGCAGGTAGAGGCAGAGCGCGATCGCCTCCGGGATGAATTGGCAATTAAAGCAGACTGGTATAGCCCAGATGATTATCAAAACTTGGCTGAGGTTCTCCACCGCAGGGAGATTGAGCGGGAAGAGTTGCGGAAGCAGATTGAGGAACTGCGATCGCAACCCCGAACCGAACCCGGCACCCTAGCCCTGCCAGCAGCCGACAACTTGTTGAATAAACTCAAGCAGAAGAAACCAAAATCAAAAATCACTCTGTCCGACGTTGAGACGCTCTTTGAGTTGATAGAGGAACAATCAGAAGATTAAATCTAACTGGCAAATCTAAAACCCCTCTAGGGGCAATCTAGAGGGGTTTTTACTATTATCGAGGTGTGTCGCCACCGCAAAATAACGACATTTTAATTATAGCGGTTAAAGCAGTAATTTGAGAGGTATTTTTTACTGCTTCATTCTATCTTTCAACTCTAGTAATATTGTAGCTTAATTTTCCAATAAAAAACCCAGACGTAGCAATCTGGGGCAATTTCATTGGTACTAATATTTATTGTAGGTTGGGGACTGTCGCGGGTTGGTCGTCCACCAAACAGGGTCTTTTCTGAGGCTTCAACCACTCCAGTAGTGCATCATCTTTGAGTGTTTTTCGGGCGTGATCTACCGCAAAATTACCCAACCTAACAAAGGTAAGTGAATCCCTAAGACTGCCTTCCCCTTCGATTTTGAGTGCTTTTACCTCTGCACCTTGGGTAAGCAGTAGCAAGCGGATTTTTACCTTCCTGCTTTCCCGGATTAGCTCTTTTAATTGGCTTGGAACATCGCCACATTCCGGTGCGGCCATGATGGCAGGTAGCTCGTCAATGGCAATGTTCCAAGGGTCAAAATCAGTCCTGCCAATGTCATAGAGCTGGTAGCGTCGTTGCATTTCGCCTGTTAGCTCGGAGAAGTATTCGGCGATCGCTGAAAAGTCTCTGCCACCACCTACAACCTTGATGCCCTTCCAGTCATTAGGGCTGCGGTGTGGAGTTACAGCTGTAATTTTCCCGCCTAACTGCGAGAGTAACCATTCAGCTAGCATCGACTTCCCGCTGCCAGTCTTCCCCAGAATCATCAGATGGGGGAATAAGTCTGGATTGCTGCGGAAATCATTCCAATCAAATAATTCGGGGCTATAAGGCAACGTAGGAGGCGCGTCTTCAACAATTACAGCCTGCTGATTGATTGTGGGTTGTTTCTTCCATAGTTGAGTTAAAGTCATTGCAGATTGTGCCGCCTGAATCCTTGAGAGTGTTCCTAGAACTGGTTCGGTTTCGTCTACGGTTCGTCGTTGTTGCTTCGCCAATGCCCAACATCCAATAGCGCCATTAGCTGTGATTAGTCGGTGGATTGGATTATCTGCAAATGAAGTTAAACCCAGGCAAGTAAACCCAGCCACGGTTAGCCCGGTTGAAGTTGCGATCGCTCGTTTCCGCCATGCTGCGAGGTAGCCTGCTAAACTCCAAGCTTCTCCACTTAAGTTGACATCAGACGCCCAAGCGTCCGCTAACTGGCGGACAACTTCAGCGTCTAGACTTTGGTGGATGTCGCTAGCAACCTTAGAGGCGAGTCGCTGAGTAACGTGTGAATACTTCGCTGCTAGTAAATCTTTGGCATTCATGGCGCTAGTCTCCAGAGTGCCAGCACTAAGCCGGAACCTACTTGCACACCCCTATAAACCCAAGTATGCCAAGGTGCATCTATTGGGATAAATAGATTGGTAATAAAAGACAAAGCACTAAGTATCAAGACCCCTAGCAGTATCAGGGCATAAGGGGGAAGCTGCTGCCAGACCGGGTAAAGGATGTGTAGCCAACAGATACCCGTAACCGGAAGCGATACCCAAATTAACCAATCCATCAGTAGAGCGCTAATCTTCATCGACTGCACCCTCAATCAGAAAGGCTTCCAGCGGTTCGTCGCCGTCGAGGGCAAAGGACGTTGATTCAATTAATTCTTCAAAGCGGTCAAATCGTCCACGGCTCAAGTGCTTGAGGAATGAATCAAACACCTGCTCTTGAAATACCTCAGACAATGCCGCGCCTGCCAGGTCTGCTTGCTGGGTCAGTTGTCGCCCCACACCTTTTTTGATGGCATCGACAAAGTTGTTACTATTCTTTGATGCTGGCTCCTTCCCGGTAATTTGAGCGATCGCGTCTGGCAACTTCAACCCGCTGTCGAGTGCCTGCTTGATGCGGGTGAACTGTTCGACCTCATCATCTGGATAAGTGGCTTTTGGCTCGATGCCTAAACCTGCTCGCCACTTCCTGAAGTAACTGTCGCTGATGCCTAAAAGTTCGATTAGTTCTGCCTGTTGCATGGTTTTTACCCCTTTCTGTAGCGTTCTGTAGCGATTTGAATCGTTCGTGAGCGGTCAGGAGCGTTCCGGAGCGCTCGAAATCGCTCTGGAACGCACCCTTAAAAATCACCTTCTGCCTAGTTGGTAGCCCCGAAGTGTTCCCTCGCAAAGGTCGATACCTCGCCTCGCGTCGGTTAATTGTTGTTCGAGGTTTGAGATCGCTTTGTCTTTGTCCTGGGAGTCAGAAAGGATGCTGCTGATTCCAATCCAGCCAACGGTGATAATCATCAGAGCCGCCAAAATGCCTACAGCATCAGAATTATTTTTGCTTTCCATTGCGATGCTCCCATCGGGCTTTTTTCACTGCGAACTGCTCTGATTTCGTCGGGTCTGGGAGCCTTCCCTTACTTAAACGATGCGCTCGGTAGTTCTCGAAGTCCCACTGCGATGCCCACGGGTTCTCAGCCATGAATAGGTGATATTCAGCAGCTATTTTGTGATCTTCTGGCTTCATGCCACCACCTCGCGGCGCGAAGGCGATCGCAGTAGCTGGTTTTGGTTCATGATTTAGGAGTCTCCTGTTGCTCAGTGCGATAGGGATTTAGGCGAGTGAAAGGTTCTCAGGCTCGACACTCGCCTAAAACATTGTTATCTTTATGTCATACTGGAAATGTAGCATTAGTACGTCCGTAGTGTGGCATGGTATACGCGCTTAATTGTGAGAAAACATTGATTCGTTGGCGACTACGCGAACTAATGGCACGGCAAAGAATCTCTATCCGTAAGTTGGCAGAGCTTACGGGGATGCACCGAAATTCAATTACTAAACTTAGAGCGCAAGACGATTTACCAGAAATTGGAGGGAGAACCTTAGAGAAGCTTTGCCGTGCTTTACGATGCACCCCTTCCGATCTAATCGAGTACATCCCGGAGGTCGATAACGACAGCCAATAGTCAATTGTTGAAGCATAAATTTAATTTATGCTTTCACACATATATTCGGTGAAACTTAGCAATTGGCTGATTAATGGCGCAAAATGTTCTGTTAGTGATACAAAAATACTAAATATTTAGTCATAGAATTAGGGGTGAATACAAATACAAAAATAGCGCCAAAAAAAATTTTCGATAAACCCAGCGATCGCTGTAACCATACATTGCAGCGATCGCCTATACTCAGATTAATGTCTCCCATATGGAGGGGAATATGCTCAATAAAGATATCAGAGTTTCCCAGCGCATCCCTTACGAATTGGATTCTCTATTAAGAAAAACGGCAACAAAACGAAAAACTACCCGCGCCATTATTGTCCGGGCTGCTCTGACTGAATATCTCAGGAAGTTAAACAAAAGCGAAAACCCAGCAGCTTAATAGCTTGCTGGGTTCCAATGTGTCCATGCCTGAAGCCTGATATCTTGGCGGATTGATGCTTCAGGTTATTTCCCAAATAAAGAAGGAGGGTATGTACCTATTGTGTCTATAATCAGAAAATTTGTCACCCATGCTGCTTGGGTCGCGTCAGAACTTTCTTTAATTATCGCATACCTTGTAGGCATTTGTGAATCGGCTGAAATCACCTCTGCATATGCTCTGGAGGTGATTTAGATGGTAGCCAACATTCAGAGAAATGCAACCATTGAGGAGCTAAAATCTCGCCTCGATATCGTTGAAATTATTGGCGAGTGCATCGAACTCAAGCCAAATGGGAAGGAATATAAAGGGCTTTGCCCCTTCCACCAGGAGAAATCACCTAGTTTTAGCGTTAATCCTGAGAAGAAAACTTACCATTGCTTTGGCTGCGGAGTTGGTGGCGATGCCATCAACTTCTTACAAGAATTGGGTAAGCGGTCATTCCAGGATGTCATTGCGGAACTAGGACAACGTTATGGTGTAGCAGTCCAGGTAAGCGATCGCGATCGCAGCCAACGCCGCCAACCGATAAAGGCTCGGAACATCCCCAAGCCTAAAGCGCCAAAGATGCCGCCGCCACCAGAAGGCGAGGTAAGGTTGGCACGATTGGCGGCACCAGCAGAAGACATTCCGCAACCACAACAAGATTACGACCAGAAGCACGGGAAAGTCTTAAAGACAACCTTTGTATACAGTCTGACGGAAGATGGAGAGCTGAACCGCTGGGTAGTGCGGTCGGAGTGGAAGCAATGCGATCCAGAGAAAGCCAAGACCAAGGCACACGAGAAAATTCATATCCCATTCCGCCGTGCAGTAGGAGGTGAGCAAGTACCTCTACCTAAGAAAAAAGGTCAGCCCCAAGAATATCGTACTGCCATCGCGGGAGAAACTCTCTGCGGTAAAGGTGATGCACTTTGGGAGGCTTACCGGATTAATGAGGCGATCGCCTCTATTAATAGTGTTACCGAGGGTGTGCCAGCGCTGCTAGTTCAAGAGGGTGAGCCATGCGTTGAGCTGGCGCGTCGCATTGGCTTGGCATCATTCACCTTCCAGGGTGGAAGTTGGACAGTTGAAGCCATGCTACCAGAAGTTCTCCGATTCAAGGAAGCTCAAGCTATTCTGGTAATGCTCCGTGACCACGACGAAGCTGGGGAGAAAAAGGCTAAATTATTCCAAGAGTGCTACGCGCTCGCTGGGGTCTATGGCATCATCATTGATCCTTGCTCCTTATTGCTCCCAGATGAGGGAGAATTGCCGAAGGGAGCCGATATCAAGGAACTGCTACAGCTGATGAGTGGCGATGAATTAATCAGGCGATTGGAAGAGCAGATCCGGCAAGCGATCGCAGACCAACGGGAAGAAAACAATACCCGTGATGAGTTCGTGGTTGAGGACATCCCTGAATCGTTCAATCCCAAAGAGGAATTCCTACAGCAAGCCCTTGATGTTCTCTACGGCGATAAGCCCTGGATCTGTGTCAACGACAGTCTTTATTTCTGGGCTGACAATCATTACAAGCCTTCCCTCGACGTAATCGAACTGCGACGCATTCGCAATTACTGCAATGCCTATGCAGTGGCTGGAAAGGATGAAATCAGCTATCCTTTCGCTAGTCCTGCGTCTGTAAAGAAGGCTCTGGAGTGGGTAAAAATATCGACTGGGATTGATCCTAAATCAGTTAATCCTCCAGGACTAAATTGCACTAATGGCGTCCTACAGATTGTCTGGGATGGTGCAAAACCTTCGTGGGAATTGATACCCCACAGCCCGGAACTCTACTATATATATGAGCCGAAAGTCACGTACAAGCCAGACGCCGATCTATCTCACTGCGATCGTCTTTTGGCTGCATTATCGGAGCCAGAGCAAAAAATCTTCTTACGCACCGTGGCCGCGTCATTGGATCTACCGAAAGTGCGGAGATTCAAAGGGCGGATGGTTCGGGCTTTGCTCTGCAAAGGCGACGGCTCTAACGGTAAAGATGCACTGCGAACACTGGTGTATCAGATGTATGGTGGCGTCGGATTAACGAGCAAGTCACTTTCTGACTTCGCTGCCTACGACACTGGGCGCAAGTTCCCCCTGGCAGGATTGCTTAACTCACGAGTGAACTGGTCAAGCGAGAACACTAACACCAGTCAGCTAGACCGTATTCAATCTCTAAAAGCCTTCATCACTGGCGATACACTCAGTTTTGAGGCGAAAGGCAAGGACGAGTTTGAGTTTGAGCCGACAGCGATCTCACTATTCAATATCAACGATCTGCCAAACCTCAACGGGTCGCTAGAGGCAATCCAAAGCCGATACGCTATTCTGAACTTTCTCAAGACTTTCAAGATTGGTGCTGACCCCAGCAAGGGGGAGATTGAAGCCGATCCACGTTTCAAATATGACCCTGAGTTTGTATCCGAGCAGGTGCTGCCAGCATTTTTAAACCGAGTGCTGCAAGCCCTGATGGACTTGATGAGAGAGGGCATCGACTACGAGCCAACCCGCCAAACTTTAGAAGGTATCCAGGCTCAAAATAGCCACCTATTCCAATTCTGTCAGGACGTTGGATTGGGCTATGTGCCTGATTCGACTGTTACCGTAGGCGAGGTTTGGGACAAACTACGGCAATGGTATTTAGAGAGCGGCACCCTGAGCATCGAGGGAACCAACAGCGGGAAAGAGAAATTCATCTGGATTGACCAGGTTAATAAACGCGATGCTAACGTCAAAGGTTCTAACCAGGTCTTGGCGAGATTCTTGCAACTCTTCCCCAAAGCAAAACGAGCTGCACTGGCTAACCACAAAGTCGGCATTACTGGCATTGGATTTACTGACCCAAGGAGTCAGTTAGGAGTCAATCAGGAGTCAGTTGGGAGTCAGTTAGGGAGTCAACAGCCCTTACAGGATAAGGGTTGGGAGTCAATGAAGCCAGTTTCTTCAGATGTAGTAGAAATTGAAGAAAAAGCAGTTGAGGAAATCATCGCCGTAGATGCTCGGTGTGAAAAAACAGATGAAGTGGCAGAACTGCCTACATTGACTCCTGATGTAGATACAGCAAGGGTTACTGGCTCCCTAGCTGCTCCCCTAACTGACTCCCAACTGACTCCTAATACACCACAGACCACGGAAGCCCCGACACCCGACCAGATACCCGCTGCCTCGGCAGAATTCACACAGGAAGAGATTGGGGATGCCGTCTCGGTGCTAGAGATAGTGGCGGAAAATCCTGATGAACACGAATGTCTACAAGAAGCCCGTAAGCAGTTCCCCCCAGCATTACTAAATGTTGCAGCGAAGCGACTAGGGGCAGAAAAGCACGGGCAGATTATGCAGTTAATCAAAAAAGCGCCTGATGTCGAGAAAAAGAAAATTGCGGTTCTCACATTTGAATTAGCCGAGGCTCTTGACTGGGGAACGAGAGAGAAAATTAACGAAGCTCTGGCTCAAATTCCCGCAAGACTTGCTGAGACAATTCGCGATGAGCTGACTACTGTTAGGCAACAAAAGCTGGCTAAATTCTTTGAAGCCCAGGCAGAAGTTAAACCCCAACCGGAGGCACAACCAGAAGCTATTGAGAAAGCCCGTTATCTGCCCGATAACAGGCAGATAATCCTGGATATTGAATTAGATGCTATTCAGTGCTTATTCGATGAGCTTTGAGGGCATGAGAGCAGGGTGTGAGCAAGTGTGAGCAAGCGCTTTACCTAGAAGGGTTGAAGGGTTTTGCGTTTTGAAAAGGCAAAACCCCTCCTCATTAGTAATACGTTTTGTCAACTGGCAGTTACTAACAATTTAAAGTCTGTTTCAGTTGCTGTGAGTTAAAAACCAGAGTAAAATCATCTTTAAAGCTATGCGTCGTAAAGCTTCGGGCTGATTTCATCTTTTGGCAATTACTGATAGTTAGAAAGTTTCTGTGATCTCACTCGGATCTCATAGTGATCTCTTTCTGTTTGCCAATTCGACTCAATGGACATTCTCTCTCGCGCGTGCGACCCCTTCAGGAAAGTCAGGTTTTAACCTTTTCTTCGATCGCCATCCCCAGATTGTCCCCAGATTGTCCCCTTTTTTCTCGTTGCTGCTGCCACATCGCTGACATACTGCTGCCTCTCTGCACCCAGTGTCGATCGCGCGCGTGACCCCCTCGGAAAATTCGGTTTTACTCACCAACTGGGGATTGAGGGCGATCGCTTGCACCATCCCCGCCAGCATTAAGAAACATCACAATATACATCATCTATAGCATTGCAGGGGTAGCTTGAATGAATTCACAGATCTACAGCACTTTTCAGGTAAGTTAGGTATAGAGTTTCTGAGATGTACAGGTTGTCATAAGATTGAGTGGCAGTTTAGAACAAGACAGAGGTGCATAGGCGATAGCCGAGGCGTAAGCCATCACCACCAGCTAAGTTTACTTTCAGAATCCCCAACTGTGGAGCCAGGTTTAAAATTCCTGCTTTGTTGGCGGATGGATGGTGTCAGCGTTTTTAACCGTGATTTAGCACTTAACTAACCGCACGCTCATTTTGTCTTGTGCATATTAAACAACCTATTTATATTGAAAATTCCACAGTAAAGCTAAATGTTCGAGCAAACTTTTAAAAATATTGATGATGTTCTCTGGAAAGAGGCGGGTTGTACTACAGAGTTAGATTACACGGAGCAAACCTCTTGGCTGCTGTTTTTGAAGTATTTGGATGACTTGGAACAGGAAAGGGCGCTAGAGGCAGAACTGGTCGGCAAGCCATATGAATTTATTATTGATGAGGCGCATCGCTGGTCAGTCTGGGCAGCCCCAAAAAAGGCTGATGGTACGGTAGATCATGATAATGCCCTGATTGGCGACGATTTGATTGATTATGTCAACCGCAAGCTGTTTCCATATTTACAAGGATTCAAGCAACGGGCTACCAGTCCAGACACGATCGAATATAAGATAGGCGAGATTTTTAGCGAGATTAAGAATAGGTTTCAAAGCGGTTACAGCTTGCGGGATGCCCTGGAATATATAGATGAACTAAGGTTTAAATCGCAACAGGAGAAACACGAGCTATCCCATCTCTATGAAGCCAAAATCAAAAACATGGGGAATGCGGGACGCAATGGGGGTGAGTATTACACACCGCGTCCCTTGATTCGGGCAATGATTCAGGTAGTAAAGCCGAAGATAGGCGATCACATTTATGATGGTGCTTGCGGGTCGGCAGGTTTCTTGTGCGAGAGTTACGATTATTTGCGTCAGGGTAAGCTGACCACAAAAGAGCTTGAGACACTACAGAATAATACGTTTACAGGTAAAGAAAAGAAAAGTTTGGCGTATGTGATTGCCATCATGAATATGATTCTGCATGGCATTGATGCACCAAATATTATTCATACCAACACGCTGACGGAAAATCTCACCGATATTCAGGACAAAAATCGTTTTGATGTCATTTTGGCTAACCCTCCATTTGGAGGGAAGGAACGCAAGGAAATACAGCAGAACTTTCCGATAAAAACTGGGGAAACGGCGTTTCTGTTTTTACAGCATTTCATCAAAATACTGAAAATTGGCGGTAGGGCGGCAGTAGTAATCAAAAATACGTTCCTGTCAAATTCTGATAATGCTTCACGGGCGTTGCGTCAGGAGCTTTTGAGTAGTTGCAATCTTCATACGATTTTGGATTGTCCCAGTGGGACTTTTATCGGGGCGGGGGTGAAAACGGTTGTGCTGTTTTTTGAGAAAGGGCAACCCTTCGACTCTGTTCAGGGAACGCCTTTATTTTCTCAGGGACAACCTTTAACTGAGGGAATGGCAACTCAAAAAATTTGGTATTACCAACTCGTTCCAGGGCGGAATATGGGTAAAACCAATTCCCTAAATGATGAGGATTTGCGTGAGTTTGTGAAGTTACAGGCTACGTTTAAAGAAACAGAAAAGTCTTGGCTGGTGGATGTTGCTGATATTGATCAGGTAACGTTTGATTTGTCGGTGAAGAATCCGAATAAGGCTGAGGAATCGGGGTTGCGGGAACCGCAGGAAATTTTGGATGAGATTACGGTACTGGATGAAGAAAGTGCAGAGATTTTGGCGGGAATTATGAAGTTGACAGTGAACAGTGAACAATGGACAGCGAAATGATGAAAGAATGGAGGAAATTGCAGCTAGGTGATATTGCTGTTATCAGTTATGGCTATACAGCAAAAGCTTCTGTCGAAAATATAGGTTTAAAATTTCTCAGAATTACCGATATTCAAAATGATATGGTGGATTGGTCTAGTGTGCCATATTGTCAGATTACTGAAGATGATTTTAATAGGTATAAGCTAATTGATCAAGATATTGTTTTTGCACGAACTGGCGCAACAACTGGTAAAAGCTATTTAGTTTGTGATCCACCAAAAGCTGTAGCTGCATCTTACTTAATTCGACTAAGAGTACAAGATACAACTGTTTCGGCTAAATTTATCTCTAAGTATTTTCAAACTAAGGAATACTGGGATAATGTATCCTCTGGAATCTCTGGTAGCGCACAAGGAGGATTCAATGCTTCAAAGTTATCAGCATTAGCCATTCCTATCCCACCCCTCCCAGAACAAAAGCGGATTGTGGCAATTTTGGATGAGGCGTTTGAGGGGATTGATAGGGCGATCGCCAACGCCGAAAAGAACCTCGCCAACTCCCGCGAACTATTTGAAAGCTATCTAAACGCCATCTTCACCCAGAAAGGCGAGGGCTGGGTAGAGAAGAAGTTAGAGGATATTTGCTCTATAAAACATGGCTTTGCTTTTAAGGGTGAGTTTTTTACCGCTGAGAAATCTGACTATATATTGTTAACACCTGGCTCTTTCTATGAAAGTGGTGGCTACCGTGACCAAGGCGAAAAGACCAAATACTATATTGGAGACATCCCAGAGTCATTCATTCTTAAAAAGGGCGATTTCCTTTTTGCCATGACAGAGCAAGCGGTTGGACTTCTTGGTAGTTCTCTAATAGTTCCAGAGTCTGATAAATTTTTACATAATCAACGTCTTGGTCTTGTGCAAGTTACCGAGGGTTTTGAATGGCACAATGATTTTTTCTTCCATCAGTTCAACACTAGAACTTTTAGAGAAGCAGTTCAAAGCAGTGCTTCAGGGGTAAAAGTCCGACATACCTCTCCTAACAAATTAGGTGCAATATCAGTTTACTCCCCACCAACTATCGCTAAACAAAAAGTTGTTGCAGATACTCTAAACGAACTGCACGCCGAAACCCAGCGTCTCGAAACAATCTACCGCCAAAAAATCGCCGCGCTCAACGAACTCAAACAATCCATCCTGCAAAAAGCATTCACTGGCGAACTCACCGCAGACACACCGAAAGTCGTTAAGGAAGAGATTGCAGCATGAATGAAGCCGAAACCCGCGCCGAACTAATTGACCCCGTACTCAAAGCAGCAGGATGGGGAGTTATCGAAGGTAGCCGCATCCGTCGCGAAGTTATTGCCCCTGGTCGCTTAGTTGGTAACGGTAAACGCGCTCAATCAGATATCGCCGATTATGTACTGGTTTATCGTGGTGAAAAGCTCGCCGTCATCGAAGCAAAAAAACGCGACTCACGAGACACCGAAGGTTTAGGGCAAGCCAAAAAATACGCCGAAAAGTTGCAAACACGATTCGCCTACTCTACAAATGGCATCGGCATCTACCAAGTAGATATGCACACAGGGGCAGAAGGCTACATAAGCCAATATCCCACCCCGGATCAATTGTGGTCAGCCACCTTTAGTGAAGATAACCAGTGGCGCGATCGCTTTGCTGCCATCCCCTTTGAAGACAAAAGCGGTACATGGGAAGCCCGTTATTATCAACACAATGCCATTAAGCACGTCCTAGAAGCGATCTGCCAAGGACAAGACCGGATTCTGTTAACGATGGCAACTGGCACGGGTAAAACCTTCATCGCCTTCCAACTCACCTGGAAACTCTTTCAAAGCCGTTGGAACCTCAGCAGGCAACCCACCCGTCGCCCTCGTATTCTATTTTTAGCAGATCGTAATATCTTAGCCAACCAAGCTTATAACTCATTCTCTGCCTTCCCTGACGATGCCCTCGTCCGCATTGACCCTAAAGCTATCAAAAAACGAAATCGAGTTCCCAAAAATGCCAGTGTCTTTTTTACCATTTTCCAAACCTTCATGACTGGAAGGGACGAGGCTGGCAATCCTACCCCTAAATTCAGCGACTATCCCCACGACTTCTTTGACTTCATCATCATTGATGAATGTCACAGAGGCGGAGCAAGTGACGAAAGCACCTGGCGGGGAATTTTAGAATACTTCTCCCCAGCCGTACAACTGGGACTCACCGCCACCCCCAGACGCGCCAACAACGCCGATACCTACGCCTATTTCGGTGAGCCAGTCTATACTTACGCACTCAAAGACGGCATCAACGACGGGTTTCTAACTCCCTTTAAAGTCAGGCAAATCGAAACTAACCTAGATGAATATATTTACAGCACTGAAGATGAATTAATAGAAGGTGCAGTAGACGAAGCCAGAATCTATACCGAAGCCGATTTTAACCGCATCATTGAAATTAGCGATCGCGAACGTTACCGAGTGCAACTGTTCATGGAGGAAATTAACCAGAATCAAAAAACTCTGGTATTTTGCGCCAACCAAGATCACGCTTTAGCTGTGCGGGATTTAATCAACCAAATGAAGATTAGCAGTAACCCTAATTACTGTGTCCGTGTCACTGCCGATGATGGGAAACTGGGAGAACAGCACCTCAGCACCTTTCAAGACAACGAGAAAAATATTCCAACTATTCTCACCACCTCCCAAAAGCTCTCCACTGGGGTTGATGCCCGAAACGTTCGTAACATCGTGCTGATGCGCCCCATCAACTCAATGATTGAATTTAAACAAATTATTGGTAGAGGTACTCGTCTATTTGATGGAAAAGACTACTTCACCATCTACGATTTTGTTCAAGCCTACGAACACTTCAATGATCCTGAATGGGATGGCGAACCCCAAGAACCTGTAATGGTTACAACTCGACGGACTCGTCAGCCAGGAGATAGAGACAACAATCCTACAGACACCAGCAATCTGGACGAAGGTAATGAAGGCACAGCCCCACCCCCTCGCCCTCAAATTATCAAAATCAAGCTAGCTGATGGTAAAGAACGCACCCTTCAACATCGGATATCTACCAGCTTCTGGAGTCCAGACGGTAAACCGATGAACGCCACAGATTTTGTGGAACGTCTCTTTGGCGAAATTCCTGAACTATTCACCGATGAAGACGCATTAAGGGAACTTTGGAGCCGCCCTGATACCCGTAAAGCCCTATTAGAAGGACTGGCAGAGAGGGGCTACGGGGAAGAACAACTCACAGAAATTAGCCGCCTAATTGATGCTGAGAAAAGCGATTTATATGATGTGCTGGCTTATATCGCCTATGCCTCTCCACCCATTAGCCGCCGAGAGCGCGTCCTAGCTCACAAGTCGTTAATCTTTTCCCGCTATATGGGCAAACAGCAAGAATTTCTCGACTTTGTATTGGAACAATACATCCAAGCCGGAGTGGGGGAACTCGATCGGACTAAATTACCCCAACTGTTAGAGTTGAAATATCACACTGTTCGTGATGCTGTTGCAGAGCTAGGAAGTGTTGCGAATATCAGTGAAGTTTTTATTGGATTTCAGCAGTATTTGTATTCACAGAACATAGCAGCTTAATTGGGTAGTTCGCGACAATTAAACCCTCTACTTAGAGGCGTGTGAAACGAACCCCTAAAAAATGGCACAGAGTTGCACTAGAAACATGGCTTTTTTGTGCCAAGTGCCAGGTTAACCAAGGGGGATAGCAACGCGCACCTGTGCAGAACTGTGACATACTAAAAGACTAATCAAAGCCTTATATAGCAATATTTTCGGGCTGCAAGTATTGTAAAACTAGGTGCAATAAAGCAGAAACTTTTAATTAAAAGTTTTTAGATTGAGGACTCTCTCCACAATCTTGACCCGGCATGGGTACGCCACTATCGTGGCTCTCGCATTGCTTCGCTCGTCAGTACGCTCAAAAGCGTACCATGTACCGAATGCGTTGGGAAGTACCTGGACTGATCGCACTCCTAAACTAAATCGGCTAGCAAATCTGTAATTGCGCCCTGATGCGAGAGCCTGTTATCGTCGTAAATCATCAACGTGTTTAAGTTAGCGTGTCTTGAGAGTTTCTGAACACGCCGCACATCACCGCCACTTGCCTCTAGTCCTGCGGTAATTGATGAATGTCTTATCCTGTGTGGGCTGAGTTTCTTGGTAATGCCAGCGGATTGAGCGATCGCACCGACGATCTTATAGATACCAGCCCCTGAGAGTCGATGCCCAGACAGCACTGGGTCAAGGCTAATAAACAGCGGTTTGTTTATATTGGTTTCCCGTCGCGCCTGCAACCAGTCCTGGAGGGCATTGCACGTAGGAATCGACAGAGCGATCGCTTCCTTGGAACTGCCGCGCCCTTTACCCAGAATCCACAGGCGACGACTATCTAAGTCAAGATCTGCAATGTTCAATGATGAAAGCTCTGCCCTCCTAAGTGCATTGTCCCAAAGCAACCGAAGCAAAGCATAATCGCGCTTCCCGCCTAGCGTTGAGCGATCGCACACAGCCAGCATCTTCTTAAATGCGTCCGGTGTAATCCCGCTGGTATCCCGGTACGGCTTCACCTTTTCAGATTTAATATCAGCCAGTGAGTAATTGCACCTGCCGATTTTGGCGGCATAATTCACTAGGCTCTTGATAGCGCTCAACCTGCGGTTAACTGTCGCCTCTTTCAGACCGCGCTCAATTAGCGCCTCTTTGTACTTCAGCACGAGAGCGATCGCACTGAATCTATCCAACTGTAGAAACTCCGTTACCCGTTGGGGTGTGGGTTCTGCCCCAGTAATGGTTTTGAAAAAGTCGTGTAAATCTTTGGTGTATTCGTGTTTGGTTTTAGGCGATCGCTTATCGGCTACGAAGTCACGTAGGAGGTCGTTAGAGGTGGCAAGCATGAGTAAGTCCGTTTTGTCAACTGGTACAAGCATACTATCACGGTAGCGAAAAGCTACATTAGCGTTACCAGCAAATTTACCAGACACGGGGCTGTGTGCGATCGTTCCCACGAAAAAACCCCCAGGTTATCGCTGAGGGATTCAATAATTCTTAGGTAAGATTTTGCTTGCCTTTTACTTCAACTGTGTTTCCCAGCGAGTGGGAAGTTCACCAAATCCAAATAATTTTGTTATGTTCAGCAGGTTTCCATTCAACTGTGTTTCCCAGCGAGTGGGAAGAAGACTTAGGTTCAAACACATTAGTTTTTTCGGAGACTTCCAGTTTCCATTCAACTGTGTTTCCCAGCGAGTGGGAAGGGTAGCCATTTACGCTGGAGGAATTCCAGTACATATGCTGTTTCCATTCAACTGTGTTTCCCAGCGAGTGGGAAGTGTCCGTAGTTCGGATTCAGGGGAGGCTGTAATCCCCTAGTTTCCATTCAACTGTGTTTCCCAGCGAGTGGGAAGTGTCCGTAGTTCGGATTCAGGGGAGGCTGTAATCCCCTAGTTTCCATTCAACTGTGTTTCCCAGCGAGTGGGAAGTCAATACTCTAAGATGCCATACTTTACCAGGAGGAATGGTTTCCATTCAACTGTGTTTCCCAGCGAGTGGGAAGCATTGCTTTCACTAAATAAATCAAACGATGTTTGGAAAACGGTTTCCATTCAACTGTGTTTCCCAGCGAGTGGGAAGTAGTTTTGGTGCCAATGTGGATCATCGCTCTCAATCGTTTCCATTCAACTGTGTTTCCCAGCGAGTGGGAAGTGAAGAAGGTTATCATTTCCAAACTGATCTCATCAAAGAGTTTCCATTCAACTGTGTTTCCCAGCGAGTGGGAAGCATGGGACTACTTCGGTTCCTCAATTCCCGTTCGAAAGAGCGTTTCCATTCAACTGTGTTTCCCAGCGAGTGGGAAGACAACAAGTACTCGAGCAGAAGGTTCCTCAGCGTATGGTTTCCATTCAACTGTGTTTCCCAGCGAGTGGGAAGAGTTCGTTCCAGCGCCCTTACCCAGAGCGGGTTTCAGACGCCAAATCGACACACCTGTCAAAAGTCTAACATTTCCTCCCAAAAATTAAGCAAAACACATACCTCAAACCCT
>Ga0196964_10000793_pt1 | contig 17494 bp, 16 predicted proteins | sample S1_10metaG_FD_148615 | JGI IMG/M metagenome (GOLD analysis project Ga0196964, IMG submission 148615) | Soil microbial communities from Anza Borrego desert, Southern California, United States - S1_10 | ecosystem: Environmental > Terrestrial > Soil > Desert | place: USA: California | collected...
TGCGGCGCAGGCGCTTCAGCGTCGCCTCCTCGCCCATCACCAGGGCCACGACGATGTCGCCGGACTGGGCGGTGTCGGTCCTGCGGATCAGCACCTGGTCGCCGTCCAGGATGCCGGCGTTGATCATGGAGTCGCCCTGCACCTCCAGCACATAGTGCTCGCCCGCCCCCAGCAGGGCCTCCGGAACGGCGATGCGGTCGCGCTCGTGCTGAATGGCCTCGATCGGCACGCCGGCGGCGATGCGGCCGAGTACGGGCAGCTCTCGCACGTCGTTGGCGACCATGGGCTCTGCGGCGGCGCGGGCGCCCTCGACCACCTGCGGGCGGAACGGCTGGCGGCCACGCGCGGGCGCCGCCGTCGTCGCCTGCTCGGGCAGCCGCACCACCTCCAGCGCCCGCGCCCGGTGCGGCAGGCGGCGTAGGAAGCCGCGTTCCTCCAGCGCCGTGATCAGCCGGTGGATGCCCGACTTGGACGCGAGGTCGAGCGCCTCCTTCATTTCGTCGAACGAGGGCGAGACGCCGGTCTCCTTCAGACGCTCGTGGATGAACATCAGGAGCTCGTGCTGCTTGCGCGTGAGCATGGACCGCCTCGGAACAAGTCGTGAACCTATGCCTGCGTTCTGTAAGTGTTCTTCGTTAATGTCAAGTGAAGGCCCGGCGGTGTTCGCGGATCGTTTCCGGAACGAAGTCAGCCGAGCAGGGCCCGCGTGGCGGCGGTCACGTCGGTCTGGCGCATCAGGCTTTCGCCGACCAGCATGGCGCGGGCGCCGGCGCGTGCCCCGCGGGCGGCGTCTTCAGGCGTGAACACCCCGCTCTCGGTGACCAGCAGGGCGCCCGTCGGGGCCAGCGGCGCCAGCCGTTCGGTCACGGCCAGGTCGACGTGGAAACTGCGCAGGTCGCGGTTGTTGATTCCCACCAGGGTCGCGCCGAGCCGGCCGGCGCGCGCCATCTCCGCTTCGTCGTGGACCTCGACCAGGGCGTCCATCCCGAGCCGCGCCGCTTCGGCCATGAGGTTCCCGGCCAAGGCGTCGTCCATCATGGCCAGAATCACCAGGATCGCGTCGGCGCCCAGCGCGCGGCTCTCGGCGACCTGCCACGGGTCGACCAGGAACTCCTTGCGGATGCACGGCAGGGCGACGGCGTCGCGGGCGGCGGTCAGGTATTCGTCGGCGCCCTGGAAGCTCGGGCCGTCGGTCAGCACCGACAGGCACGCGGCGCCGCCCGCCTCGTAGGCGCGGGCGAGCGACGGCGGGTCGAAGTCGGGGCGGATCAGGCCTTTGGAGGGGCTGGCCTTCTTGATCTCGGCGATCAGAGCCAGGCGCCCCGGTGCGGCGGCCGCCTCCAGCGCCCGAGCGAAGCCGCGGGGCGGAGACGCCTGCGCCGCCGCTCCCTCGATCGCGGCCTGCGGGCGCTCGGCCTTGCGGGCGGCGACCTCCTCACGCTTGTAGGCCGCGATGCGGGCGAGGACGTCGGTCACGCCGGGGGCTCCGGCGCCGCGTTCGACGCCTCGATCAGCCGCTCCAACGCGCTCTTCGCCCGGCCCTCGTCGATGGAGGCGGCGGCGGCCTTTACGCCGGCCTGGATGGTGGGGACGGCGTCGGCGACCAGCAGGGCGGCGGCGGAATTCAGCAGCACCACGTCGCGATAGGCGCCGCGACGGCCGTCGAGCAGGTCGCGCAGCGCCACCGCGTTTTCCTCCGGCGGTCCGCCGCGCAGCTCCTCGACGTCGCTTCGGGGCAGGCCGGCGGATTCGGGGGTGAGGGCGAAAAGGCGCACCTCGCCGTCCTTCCACTCGGCCACGTCGGTGTGGCCGGTCGTGGTGATCTCGTCCATGCCGCAGCCGTGCACGACCCAGGCGTGCTCGGCGCCGAGCGCCCCCAGCACCTCGGCCATCGGCTTGATCAGCCGCTGGTCGTACACGCCCAGCACCTGGCGCCTGGCGCCCGCCGGGTTGGACAGCGGCCCCAGCAGGTTGAACACGGTGCGGAAGCCGATCTCGGTCCGGACCGGCGCGACGTGGCGCATGGCCCCGTGGTGCGAGGGCGCGAACAGGAAGCAGATGTTCGCCTCGTCCAGAGCCCGTCGGCACTGCTCCAGCGACGCCTGGATGTTCACCCCCAGCGCCGCCAGCACGTCCGAGGAGCCGGACTTGGACGACAGCGCACGGTTGCCGTGCTTGGCGACCTTCACGCCGGCGCCCGCGACCACCAGCGCCGCGGCGGTGGAGATGTTGTAGGTGTGCAGGCCGTCGCCGCCGGTGCCGCAGGTGTCAATCACGTCGAAGTCGTGCTCGAGCAGGGTGGCGGCGCCGCGCATGGCCTTGGCGCAGGCGACGATCTCCTCGACCGTCTCGCCGCGGACGCGCATGGCGGTGACCGCCGCCGACACCTGGGCCGGGGTCGCCTCGCCGCGCAGACAGGCGCCGAAAAACGCCTCGGCCTCGGCCGCGGTCAGGGTCGCGCCTTCGGCCAGCTTGCCGAGCAGGGGCTTGAACGCTTCCGACATCAGGCGGCCGCGGTCCGGCGTACGCCGGCCAGGTCGAGGAAATTGGCCAGCAGCTGGTGGCCGTGCTCGGTGGCGATCGACTCGGGGTGGAACTGCACCCCGTGGACAGGCCGGGTTCGGTGCTGCAGGCCCATGACCTCGCCGTCCTCGGTCCAGGCGGTGACTTCCAGCTTCGCCGGCAGGGTGTCCCGCGCGACCGCGAGCGAGTGATAGCGGGTGGCGGTGAACGGGTCGGGCAGGCCGCGGAACAGCCCTCGCCCGTCGTGGCGGATCGGGCTGGTCTTGCCGTGCATCAGGCTCTTGGCCCGCACCACGTCGCCGCCGAACGCCTGGCCGATCGCCTGGTGGCCCAGGCACACGCCCAGGATCGGCAGATCCTCGGCCGCACCGTTGAGCAGCGGCAGGCAGATGCCGGCCTGATCCGGCGCGCAGGGCCCGGGCGACAGCAGCACCGCCTCCGGCCGCATCGCCAGCGCGTCCTGCACGGTGATCGCGTCGTTGCGGCGCACGAGCGTCTGCGCCCCCAACTCCGCAAGGTAATGCACGAGGTTGTAGGTGAAGCTGTCGTAGTTATCGACGACGAGGATCATGGGCCCGGTTCTAGGGAGACGGAGCGGCCGCGCCAAGGGCGCGGCGCGTTCGGATTTCGTTAACGTGTCCGGTTCGTGATCGGCGTGACCGGGGAGACGCGCCCATGACCGATTCCGTCGCCGACCGCCTGACCGCCGCCCGCGGCAAGCTCCAGCCGCCCTCCCGCGCCCGGGCGAGCGCGCTCGGCGCCCTCGCCGCCGCCGCCCTGGCCGCGACCTCGGCCCTGACCCTGGCCGCGGCGGTGATCCTGGGGCCGGGCGTCGAGGCGCCGGCCGTTCAGCAGCGCTGACGGGTCGCCCCCTACCCCGGGTTCGACCGGACTCCGGCGTTGCCGCGCTCGCGCCTCGCGTCTAGGTTCGCGGCTCCATCCCCGAGAGCCCGATGACCCAAGCGACCGACATCGCCGGCCTGTCCTTCGAGGCGGCGCTGGCCGAACTGGAGAAGATCGTCGCCCAGCTGGAGTCCGGCCAGGCGCCGCTGGAGGAGTCGATCACCCTCTACGAGCGCGGCGCTCTGCTGAAGGCCCATTGCGAGGAGCGGCTGAAGGCCGCCCAGCTGCGGGTGGAGAAGATCGTCGTCGGCCGTTCGGGCGAGGCCGAGCGGGTCGAAGCGGCCGAGTTCTCCTGATGGCCGACGGCGCGCCCCGCATCGCCCAGACGATCAGCTTCGACGACTTCCTGAAGGTCGACGTGCGCGTGGGCACGGTGCTCAAGGCCGAGCCGTTCCCCGAGGCGCGCAAGCCGGCTTACAAGCTGACCGTGGATTTCGGACCGGAGGTAGGCGTGAAGCGCTCCTCGGCACAGATCACCCGCCACTACGTTCCCGGCGAACTGGTCGGGCGGCGGGTCGCGGCGGTGGTCAACTTCCCGCCGCGCCAGATCGGCCCGTTCATGTCCGAGGTGCTGTGCCTGGGCTTCCCCGATCAGGACGGCGAGGTGGTGCTGGTCGGCGTGGACCGTCCGGTCCCCGACGGCGGGAGGCTGTTTTGAGCGCCGCGATCGTGGAGGAGCGCCTGCAGGCCGTCGCCGACCGGGTGACCGAGGCGGCCGACCTGGTCACCGTCGCCCTGGACCAGCTGCTGCCGCGCGGCGAAGGCCCGGAGCAGCGGCTGACCGAGGCGATGCGCTACGCGGCGCTTGGGCCCGGCAAGCGGCTGCGCCCCTACTTCGCGCTCGAGACCGGGCGCATGTTCGACGCAGAGGAACGCTCGGTGCTGCGCGCCGCCTGCGCGCTGGAGTGCGTCCACGCCTTCAGCCTTGTCCACGACGACCTGCCCTGCATGGACGACGACGACATGCGCCGGGGCCGCCCGACCGTGCACCGCCAGTACGACGAGGCGACCGCGGTTCTGGTGGGCGACGCCCTGCAATCCTCGGCCTTCGAGATCCTGGCCCACCCCGACACCCACGAGGACGGCGAGGTCCGCGCCGAGCTTATCCGCAAACTGGCCAAGGCGTCCGGCGCGCAGGGCATGGCCGGCGGGCAGATGATCGACCTTCTGGGCGTGCGCGACGACTTGGGGGGGGTGGCGCGCATGCAGCGGCTGAAGACCGGCGCCCTGATCGCCTACGCCTTTGAGATTCCGCTGATCGTCGCCCAGTCGCCCCAGGACGAGCGCGCCGCGCTGATGGCCTTCGCCAACGACGTGGGTCTGGCCTACCAGATCGTCGACGACCTGCTGGACGTCGAGGGCGACGAGGATCTGCTGGGCAAGACCGCCGGCGGCAAGGACGCGATCAAGGGCAAGGCCAATTTCGTCACCCTGCTGGGCGTCGACGCCGCGCGCGAACGGGTCGAGCTGCTGGCCGACCAGGCCCGCGGCCACCTCGACATGTTCGGCGAGGACGCCAGATATCTGCGGGACAGCGTCGACTTCGTGCTACAGCGCAGAGCCTGATCCGCTTCACTTCGGCGCCCGTACAGCGTGGGAGCCGACCGTAGGTTTAGCATGCCCCCCGTCACGCCCCTCCTCGACACGGTCAACAGCCCGGCAGACACCAAGGGCCTGTCCATTCCGCAGCTGAAACAGCTGGCCGATGAACTGCGCGCCGAGACCATCGACGCGGTGTCGGTGACCGGCGGCCATCTGGGCGCGGGCTTAGGGGTCGTCGAACTGACCGTCGCCCTGCACCACGTGTTCGACACGCCCCGGGACGTGCTGATCTGGGACGTCGGCCACCAGGCCTATCCGCACAAGATCCTGACCGGCCGGCGCGATCGCATTCGCACCCTGCGCCAGGGCGGCGGCCTGTCGGGCTTCACCAAGCGGGCGGAAAGCGCCTTCGATCCGTTCGGCGCCGCGCACGCGGCCACCTCGATCTCGGCCGCGCTCGGCTTCTGCGCCGCGCGCGACCTGCGCGGCACGGGCGAGAAGGTGGTGGCGGTCATCGGCGACGGCTCCATGAGCTCGGGCATGGCCTACGAGGCCATGAACAACGCCGCGGAGACCACCAAGCAGCTGGTCGTGGTGCTGAACGACAACGACATGTCGATCGCGCCGCCGGTCGGCGGCATGAGCGCCTATCTGGCGGGGCTGGTCTCGGGCGGCACCTACCGCTCGATCCGCCGCTTCGGCAAGCAGGTGGCCGAGCACCTGCCGCGTCCCTTTAAAGAGGTCGCCCGCAAGGCCGAGGAATACGCCCGCGGCATGGTCACCGGGGGCACCTTCTTCGAGGAGCTGGGCTTCTACTACGTAGGTCCGATCGACGGGCACGACCTGGACCACCTGGTTCCGGTGATCCGCAACGCCGCGGAGATCACTGACCGGCCGGTGCTGGTCCACGTGGTCACCCAGAAGGGCAAGGGCTACGCCCCGGCCGAGAGTTCGGCGGACAAGTACCACGGCGTGGTCAAGTTCGACGTGGTCACCGGCAAGCAGTCCAAGGCGCCGACCAACGCCCCCAGCTTCACCAAGGTGTTCGCCCAGGAGCTGATCAAGCGGGCAGAGCGCGATCCGTCGGTGGTCGCCATCACCGCCGCCATGCCGTCGGGCACGGGGCTGGACCTGTTCGGCCAGGCCTTCCCGGAGCGCACCTACGACGTGGGCATCGCCGAGCAGCACGCGGTGACCTTCGCCGCCGGGTTGGCGGCCGGCGGCATGAAGCCGTTCGCGGCCATCTATTCGACCTTCCTCCAGCGCGGCTACGACCAGGTGGTCCACGACGTGGCCATCCAGAGCCTGCCGGTGCGCTTCGCCATGGACCGCGCGGGGCTGGTGGGCGCCGACGGGCCGACCCATGCGGGCAGCTTCGACGTCGGCTATCTGGGCGCCCTGCCGGGCTTCGTGATCATGGCCCCGTCGGACGAGGCTGAACTGGCTGCCTCCATCGCCACCGCCTGCGTAATCGACGACCGGCCGAGCGCCTTCCGCTATCCGCGCGGCGACGGGATCGGGGTGGAGATTCCCGAACTCGCCGCGCCGTGGGAGATCGGCAAGGGCCGCATCGTGCGCGAGGGGACGACGGTCGCCATCCTGTCGCTGGGCACCCGCCTGCAGGAGTCGCTGAAGGCCGCGGAGCTGCTGGCCGCACGCGGGATCTCGGCGACGGTGGCGGACGCGCGGTTCGCCAAGCCGCTGGACGAGGAGATGATCCTGCGGCTGGCGCGCGAGCACGAGGCGCTGATCACGGTGGAGGAAGGCTCGGTCGGCGGCTTCGGCGCCTTCGTGCTGCACCTGCTGGCCGATCGCGGGGCGCTGGACCGGGGGCTGAAGGTGCGCACCCTGACCCTGCCCGACGTCTTCCAGGACCAGGACAAGCCCGAGCTGATGTACGCCCAGGCCGGCCTGGACGCGGACGGCATCGTGCGCACGGCGGTGCGCGCGCTGGGGCTGGACGCGGCGAAAGCGGCGCGCGCCTAGCCGCAGTAGGCGAAGAACTGGCCGACGGCGCTCGTGCCTGGTTGGGGCGCGAACCGATCGGTCGTGTCGCCGCGGCTGATTCCGATCCAGCCGTTGCGGCGGAAGGCGACCAGAACCGGATCGCGGGCGCGGGTCTGGGCGGTCAGGAACACGTTCCCGGCCTCCAGCTGCGAGGCCTCCGCCGAAGCCAGGAAGGTGGCGCGGGTGGAGCCCGAGACCAGCGTCAGCTTGGGCGGGGAGCCCGCCAGTTCCTGGGGCAGGTTGGCTTGCACCGTCACCCGGCCCGACCCTTGCGCGCAGCTCATCATCAGGGCCACGTCGTCGGACTGGGGCGTGCCGAAGGCCAGCCGTCCCGTCCCGCCGTCCGCGGCGTATATCCAGTCCCGTCCCGCCTGCGGGTCGGGGGCCCCGGCGGCGGGCGGGGAAGCGACGTCGCGGAGCACGCCGCAGGCGGACAGGGCGGCCGAGAGGCCGAGGATCAGCAAGGCTCTGTTCATGCCCGCAAAAACCGCCGCGCTTGGGCGAGGGTTCCGGATCAGGCGGAAACCTTCGGGCGGCGACGGCTCCAGGGCCGCGCGCGCTCCAGCTCGTAGGCCAGTTCGAACAAGGTGCGCTCGCCCGCAGGACCGGCGGCGAAGTGCATGCCGACCGGCAGGCCGTCGCGGGTCCAGTGCAGCGGCACGCTCATCGCCGGCGTGCCCGCCAGGTTCTGGATCGGGGTGTAAGGGGCGTAGGTCTCGAGCTTGGCCCAGACCGCGTCCGCCGACTCGTCCCCGTCGACGTATCCCAGCGGCGCGGGCGGGGCGGCCAGCACCGGGGTCAGCAGCACGTCGTAGGTCTGGAACATCGCCGCATAGGCGCGCGCCGCCTGGGAGAGCCGCTTTCCCGCCGCGTCCAGCGCGCCCGCGGGCAGGCCCGCATAGCCGCGCGCCAGCCCCAGGGTGAAGGGCTCCAGCGTCCGCTCGTCCGGAACGCCGCCCATGTGCTTGCTCAGGATCTGCACCAGGCCGGCGGCGTAGGACGACCAGACGGTGCGGAAGTCGTCGCCCACCTCGCGGCCCGAGAACGGCCAGCGGGCCTCCTCGACCTTGTGGCCGAGGTCCTGGAGCAGGCGCAGGGTCGCCTCCACCCCGGCGCGGACCTCGGGCTCGGGCCGGCCGCCGGTCAGGTTGTCGGTGATCCAGCCGATCCGCAGCCGGCGCTTGCCGGGCGCCGTGACCACGCCGACGGGCCTGCCGGGGAAGTCGGTCTTCTCCATGGCCGCGAACAGGGCCGCGGAGTCGCGCACCGAGCGGGACACGGCGAACTTGACGCTGAGCTCGTCGGCGTCGGCCGGGTCGCCCGCCATGCGCCCGCGCGAGGGCTTCATGCCGAACAGGCCGCAGTTGGACGCCGGGATACGGATGGACCCGCCGCCGTCGCTGGCGTGGGCGATCGGCACCACGCCGGCCGCCACCGCCGCGGCCGCGCCGCCGGAGGAGCCGCCGGAGGATCGGCTCGGATCCCACGGATTGCGGGTCGGGCCGAAGGCGATCGGCTCGGTGGTCGGCAGAAAGCCGTACTCGGGCGTGGAGCTCTTGCCCAGGCTGATCAGGCCCGCGCTCAGCAGGGCGCCGACGTTGGGGTGGGTGGCTTTGGGGATCGGCGCGCGGGCGGTGGCGCGGCTGCCGCTGCGGGTGGCGATCCCCTCGACGTCCTGCAAATCCTTGATCAGGGTCGGCACGCCCTGGAACGGTCCCGACGCAGGCACGGCGGCGCGGGCCCGGGCCCGGTCGAAGTCCGTCGTCACCAGGAAGTTCAGCTGCGGATTGAGCGCTTCGGCCCGGCGGATCGCGGCCTCGACGGCCTCGGAAGGGGCCAGCTGCTTGCGGCGGATCAGGTCGGCGGTGGCGGTGGCGTCGAGCCACGCCAGTTCGTCGGAGGGCCGCGCCCAGGGCAGGCGCTCGGCGCAGGAGGCCGCCGGCAGGGCGGCGGCGGTCGCCAGCAAGGCGCGGCGGTCGAGGATCATGAGGGCTCTCCGTGAACGGCGTTCAGCGTGGCCCGCGCCGCAGCCCGCCGTCAATCGCCAAGCCTAGCCGCACAGCTTGGCGAACTGGACCAGCTTGGGCCGGTGCTCGCGCGGGACCGAGACGGCCGCCTGGCCGCCCTCCGCTTTAAGGATCAGCCGTCCGCTCTTGAGGAAGCTCTGGAACGGCGCGCCGGCGGTGGGGATCTCCAGGGTGAAGCGGTCCTTCGGCTGGGCAGGGTCCGGATAGGCGGTGGCCTTCACCCGCCCGGTTCCGGGCGAGCATTCGAACACGGTGCGCAGCAGGTCGGTGTCCGGAACTTCATGGCTCAGCACCACCGCGGCCGGGTCCTCGTAGAGCGACCAGGTCCATTGCGAAGCGAGCGCGAGCACGGCGGCGGCGATGGCGGCGATCACGAAAGTCCCCCGGAAAAGACGCGTTCAGATCAGGCGCAATGTTCGAAGAAGCGACGCACCGATGCGCGCTCGGCGCCCGAGGCGGGCATGACGATCGCGCGGTCCTTACCGATGACCGACAGTTTGCCGGTTTTCACGAAGCCGTCCAGAGCCGCCGCACGCACCGGCGCCTCCGCCTCGAAGCTGTAGCCGCCGGTGAAGGGGTCGGCCTCGACCCGACCGGCCAGGTCGCTGGTGGCGCGCCCCGAGGCCAGCCGCAGCACCGCACGGTCCGGATCGGTCGAGCCGTACACCCCGACCACGCCCGAGGCCTGCTCGCAGCTCAGGATCAAGCCGACGTTGTCGGAATAGGGCTGGCCGTAGGCCAGGCGCGCGGTCGGCCCTTCCATGTGCAGGTTCCAGGCGAAGCGCTGCGGCTCGCCCGCGCGCTCGTGCGTGCAGGCGTTCAGCATCGCCAGTCCCAGGAAAGCCAGCCAGACGGCCACCGTCTTAAGCATGATGAACAGGTCCGCGTTCGGAGGAGGAACGCACGGAATTTCGGGAGGTTGCGAAGCTGGCGGGCACGGCTGTTCGTCATCGGGCCGGAGCTCCGAAGTTCGTGGGGAGGCGCGGAGCGCGGGCGGGCCGCCCGGAACCGTAGCCCTCTTGCGAGGGCGCTATGAATTTTCGGCGGGCACGCCCGCGCTCCGCGAAGCCGTTTGGCGCAAGCGGCTCCGGGGCGGGTTCTCCTTGCCGGGGCCGAGGGGGCCACAGCGTGTTTGCCGTCCCTCGGTACGCATCACCCGGTTCGACCCAGTCGGAGCGTCTCAGCCTGCGGCGGGCGGGAGGGTCCAGACCTCCCGGGCCCCGGGGTTTCGCCCCAGGCATGCGCGCGCCGCCTATGGGTGACCTCGAGCGGCGCAGGTGTGACGCCGCGCCGCCGTGCTCCCAGCATCGGACACGAGCTTGGTCCCGCTCGACTTCCGCCCCGCCGCGGCTCGGGCTCTGGTACCTGAGCGCCCTCCCCGTGCGGCGGGGTCGAGGTGGAGTATGGGGGCGGTCTGGAGGGGCGGGCGTAAGTTTATTTTTCGCCCGCTCCCATCCCCGCTTTTCACCGTCATCCCGGAAAGCGCGTCAGCGGCTATCCGGGACCCAGGAGGATGTCCGCAACTCGTGCCGCCGCCGGGGTTCTCCGCGTCCCCTGGGTCCCGGCTCTGCGCGGCTGCGCCGCTCCGGCCAGGATGACGGGAAATGTGGATGTCCTCGCGTCAAAAACGAGCGTGTGAGCCGATCAGCGTGGCCCGGCGGTCACGAGCGCGCCCACGCGCGGACCGCTCGCCTCCCGCGCGGGACCTCCCGGCCGGCGCCCTCGGGTGCGCGGCGGCCGCCCTTCCCTACTCCCCGCCCCGCTTTTCGAGCATCTGGGTCAGGTTCACGTCGGCGCCGATCACGCAGACGTCGGCGTTGGTCGGGCACGGGCCGATGTTGCGCTCGATGGCGCGCAACTGGACCACCTCGGGGCTGGCGCGCAGGGACTCGGCGACGAGGCGCGTGGACTCCGCCTTGCCGCGGGCGGTGGCGACCTCGGCCTCGGCGTTGGCCTTGGCCTTCGCGACCGCGGCCTGGGCCGCCAGGGTGTCCTGCTCGGCCTGGGAGCGGGCCTGGATCGCATTACGGACCACCTCGGGGTAGCGGATGTTGCCCACCCACTCCATCCGGCTGATGGTCACCCCCTGCGGGCCCCACTGGCGCTGGAGCGCAGCGAGCGCGTTGGTCATCACCCGCTGGCGGCCGGGCCCGATCAGGGCGTCGTCGCAGATCGGCGTCGGCGGAAGCACCGCGCCGTCCGGCACCGTAGGTCCCTGGGCGGCGGCGGCGTCGCCCGAGCAGGAGATCGGCATCTTCTCGGCCTCGCGCGCTATGGCGGCGCGCACGTCGTTGCGGATCTGGCCATCCAGCAGCTGCTCGAACTCCTGGCGCCACACGGCGTAGAGGTCGGCGGCCTTATCGTCCTGGACCTTGATGGTCAGGGCCACGTCGGCGGTCATCGGCAGGCCGTTGGCGGCGGCGAACTCGATCTCCTCGTTCTCCGCGCCGTCCTGGTTGGCCTCGCGGGTGTAGGAATAGGTGCGCTGGCGGGTCGGATAGGTGCGGATCTTCTCGCCGAACCCTTCCCAGTGCAGGCCGGGCCCAAGTTCGCGCGGCTGCACGCCCGGGTTGGCGCCGAACTTGGTCTGCTTGATCCCGGCGAAGCCCGACTCCACCGTCACCGTACAGGCGCTGACCGTCAGGCTGGCGACCAGCAGCAGGCCCACCACCGCGCCGATGGTCGTGGCCAGCCGCGCCGCGCGCGGGCCGCCCGGCATGGAGGGTCGAAGCGGGCTGTTCATCCAGGGACCTTTCATCGGGGATCGCGGTAGAAGGCGGCCGCGCGTCGGAACAGGACGAAGCCCAGCCACGCCAGGGCGCCCAAGCCGACCAGTCCGACGATCACGCCGACCGCCAGGTTGAAGCGGAAGCGCGCCTCCAGCACCGCGGGGATCAGCACGCGGGTGTGCAGCAGGAACAGGATGATCCAGGTCGCCGCGAAGCCGACCGCGATCAGCGCGGTCTTCAGCACATGCCCGGGCGGCGGCTCCGAAGGCCGGATCACCCGCAGCTTGCGTTCGTCGTCGTCGGAGGTCCCCACAGGCGGGAAGCTAGGCGGATTCGCAAAATGCGAGGACTCACCCCGGCACGAACTTCAGCGCCACGCCATTGTTGCAGTAGCGCAGGCCCGTCGGCTCCGGGCCGTCGTCGAAGACGTGTCCCTGGTGGCCGCCGCAGCGGGCGCAGTGGTACTCGGTGCGGGGGATGAACAGCACAAGGTCGCGCTTGGTGCCGATGTTCGGCTTCATCACCTGCCAGAAGCTGGGCCAGCCGGTGCCGGACTCGTACTTCCACGCGCTCTTGAACAGCGGCAGCTCGCAGCCGGCGCAGACGTAGGTTCCCTTGCGCTTTTCGCGGTTCAGCGGGCTCGTGCCGGCCCGCTCGGTGTCCGCCTCGCGCAGCACGCGGTAGGCGGCGGGCGACAGGCGCTTCTTCCATTCCGCGTCGCCGACCTTGCGCCAGGGCGAGGTCGCGAAGCGCGCGTCGGAGGCGGTGGCCGGCTGCGAGCAGGCGGAGAGCAAGGCCGCGGCGGCGCCGGTCAGCAGCGCGCGGCGGGAGGGGACGGGGATCGAGCTCATGCCCCCAGTATACGGGAGAATGCGGCGGCCGGATGCGCTCGCGCGGAACGCTCTGGCGAGGAGCGCGCGGGAGCCCTAGGGTCGGGCCGCCGACACCTGGGGGCATCCATGCGCACGTCGTTCATAGCCGCGATCGTCTGCGGCGCCTTGCTGTTCGCCGCGCCGCAGGGGCGCGCTCAGACCGCCGCGGACTACGACCCGCGCATTCCCGCGCCCGAGACGGTGATCGGCCATCAGGTCGGCGCCCGTCACACCCCCTCGGCGGATATCCGGCGCTATTTCGAGGCGCTGCGCCAGGCCACGCCGGAGCGAATGGCGCTGGGCGAATACGGTCGCACCTGGGAAGGCCGGCCGCTGATCTGGGCGGCGATCGGGTCGCCCCGCAACATAGCCCGGCTGGACCAGATCCGCGCCGCCTCCCTGGCGATCGCCGATGCGCGGGCGACCTCCCCGGCCCAGGCCAAGGCGCTGATCGCCGACCAGCCGGTGATCGTGTGGCTGGGCTACAGCGTGCACGGCAACGAGGCCAGCCCGGCGGACGCCGCGATTGCGACCGCCCGCCACCTGCTGGCGTCGCGCGATCCCAAGGTCGCCGGCTGGCTGGAGCAGGCGGTGGTGGTGCTGGTCCCGACCCAGAACCCGGACGGGCGCGACCGGTTCGTCGCATCCTACGAGAGCGCCCGCGGCCTGAACCCCGACCCCGACCCGTTCGCGGCCGAGCGCAACGAGCCCTGGCCGAGCGGGCGGTTCAACCACTACCTGTTCGACCTGAACCGCGACTGGTTCGCCCAGACCCAGCCGGAGACCCGCGGCCACAGCCGGCTGATGCGCTCGTTCCTGCCCCAGGTGGTGGCCGACGCGCACGAGATGGGCACCGACGCGACCTTCTTCTTCCCGCCCGAGGCCGACCCGCTGAACCCGCTGCTGCCGGCCGCCCAGGTTCGCAACCGCGCCCTGTTCGGCCGCGCCCACGCCGCCCTCTTCGACCGTCAGGGCCAGCCGTACTTCACGCGCGAGCAGTACGACGCCTTCTACCCCGGCTACGGCGACAACTGGCCGAGCTACTTCGGCGCGATCTCGATGACCTACGAGCAGGCCCGCACCGGCGGTCTGGCGGCGCGGCGCGGCTCGGGCGAGGAGTTCTCCTACGCCGACACGGTGCGCAACCACTTCCTGGTGTCGCTGTCGACGATCGAGACGGCCGCGGCCAACCGCGAGCGGCTGCTGAGCGACTTCCGCGCCCACCACGAGGAGATGCTGCGCGAAGCCAAGGCGCGCGGCGCCTGGGTGATCGAGCGCACCGCCGACAATCCCGACGGCGCCGACGACCTGGCCGCCCTGTTGGTGCGCCAGGGGCTGGAGGTCAGCCGCGTCGACGGCGGCTTCGACGCCTGCGGTCGCCGCCACGCGGCGGGGGGATACGTCGTGTCCCTGGCGCAGCCGATGGGCCGGCTGGCCGACGTGCTGCTGGACCCGACCGTGGCCATGCCCAAGGCGTTCGTGGCCGAGCAGGAGCGCCGCCGCGCCAAGCAGCTGCCGACGGAGATGTACGACGTCACCGCCTGGTCGCTGCCGGCCATGTTCAACACGCCCGCCCGGCTGTGCCGCGCGGCCCCGGCCGGAACGCCGGTGGGCGCCGAGCAGATCGCGCGCGGGGGCGTCTCCGGCGCCGAGCGGCCGATCGCCTACGTGGTCCCGGCGGGGACGGCGGCCATGCGGCTGCTGTCGCGCGCCCTGCAGGCGGGCTGGAGCGTGCGTTCGGCCGACGCGCCGTTCACGCTCGGCGGCGTGCGCTATCCGTCCGGCTCGCTGGTGATCCCGGCGGCGGGCAATCCCGCGGACCTGGCGCAGCGCCTCCCCGTCCTGGCGGCGGAGACCGGCGCGCGGGTGACCGCGTCGGGCGACAGCTGGGTGACCGAGGGACCGAGCCTGGGCTCGCCGCGCATGCCGGGCTTCGTGGCGCCGCGCGTGGCCATGGCCTGGGACCGCCCGACCGCGGCGACCAGCGCGGGCGCGGTGCGCTGGCTGATCGAGCGGGAGTACGGCTATCCGGTCACCGCGATGCGGGTGTCCACCCTGCGTGCGGCGGACCTGTCGCGCTTCGACGTGCTGATCCTGCCTGACGGCGGGGGCTACAAGGCCGAGCTCGGCGCCTCGGGCATGGCGGCGCTCCGGGACTGGGTCCGACGCGGCGGGGTGCTGGTGGGTCTGGGCCGGGCGGCGGAACTGATGGCCGATCCGGAGGCCGAGATGCTGGCCGCCCGCCGCGAGACCGCGCCGCCCTCCGACAAGAAGGAGCCGCCGCGCGATCCGAAGAAGCCGACCGCGGCCGGAACCGAGCTGAAGTCCGAGCAGGACTATCTGGCCGCCCTGCGTCCCGACGAGCCGTCGCCGGACGAGGCGCCGGGGGTGCTGGCGCTGGCCGAGGTCGATCCCGACCACTGGCTGGGCGCGGGCGTGCCCTCGCGGATCAACGTGCTGGTCGACGGCGGGGCGATCTACACCCCGCTGAAGCTGGACCAGGGCGTCAACGTCGCCCGCTACGCCGGCGCCGACGAACTGCTGGCCGCGGGGCACCTTTGGGAGGAGACGCGGCGGCAGATGGCGTTCAAGCCGGTGGTGATGGCCCAGCCCAGCGGCCGCGGCTGGCTGGTCGCCTACACCCAGGACCCGACCGCGCGCGGCTTCCAGCGCGGGCTGGACGTGCTGTTCCTGAACGCGGTGTTCCGCGGCCCCGCCCACGCCGGCAAGGTGCGCTGAGGCGCGGTCCGGCGCGCCCGACAACCTGAAAGCGGCGGCTCAGGCGAGAGTCGCGCCGGGCGCGATTGTCGCCCGCCGGCCACGGTCGAAATGTTTGCTGCTCAGCCGCTTGCGGTCCGGCTGCAATCATGGCCCGACTGTAATGGGAACAGCTGCGTTTCGGGTCTGGGGATAAAAAGCAATGGCGTTGCGTATGGGTACGGGCGGTTCCGACCGCCTGGTGGGGACGACTGCGGCCGATGAAATGTACGGCCAAGGCGGAAATGACGTCCTGAACGGGGACGCCGGCGACGACGTGATGACGGGCGGCGCGGGCGACGACGAGATCAACGGCGGGACCGGGACGGACACCGCGATCTTCTCCGGGCCGCTGTCGGCCTACACCATGAGCTTCAACCGCAACACCGGCGTGCTGACCATCACCGGCCCCGACGGCGTGGACCGGGTCAAGGACGTCGAGCGGCTGCAGTTCGCCGACCAGACGGTGGTCTGGAACATGGGAACCGGCGCGGCGGTGGGCGACACCTTCGCCCTGACCGAGGACGGGAACGTCTCCGGCAACGTGCTGGCCAACGACATCACCGGTTACGTCAAGCGCGCCGGCACCTGGAACCCGCAGAGCATGACCGCCCAGCTGGTGAGCGGCCCGGCTAACGGCGAGCTGACCTTCGCCGCCAACGGCGCCTTCACCTACACCCCGGACGCGGACTTCAGCGGCGCCGACAGCTTCACCTACCGCATCTTCTCCAACGGGGCCTGGTCGGCGCCGGTGACGGTGGCGCTGAACGTGGCCGGGGTGAACGACGGGCCCGACGCGAACGACGACTCCAGCCTCACCGCCGTCGAAGACACGCCGACGACTCTCGACGTGCTGGGCAACGACACGGACGCGGACGGCGACAGCCTGACGATCACCCACGTCGAGGGCCAGGCTATCGCGGTTAACGGCACGGTGACGCTGGCCTCCGGCGCGGTCGTCACCCTGAACGCGAACGGCACGCTGGGCTACGCCCCGGCCCTGAACGTCTCAGGCCAGGACAGCTTCACCTACACCGTCAGCGATGGAAACGGCGGGACCTCCACCGCCACCGCCACCGCCACGGTGAACGTGGCCGGGGTGTCCGATTCGGTGACGTTCAGCTTCGGTTCGGCCGGTTCCGACGTTCACGTGAACACCTCGACGAACGGCACGCAGACCGAACCCGGCTTGGCTGCGCTGGAGGGCGGCGGCCATGTGGTCGTCTGGACCTCGAACCACGGCGGTTCCTACGAGGTGTACGCCCAGCGCTACGACGCGGACGGCAATCCGGTCGGGAGCCAGACCCAGATCAACACCTACACGGCCTCCGATCAGCTGCGCCCCGCCGTGGCGGGGCTCGAGGGCGGCGGTTACGTGGTGACGTGGCAATCGACCGGCCAGGACGGTTCGGGCCACACCATCGTCTCCCGTCGCTTCGACGCCGACGGCGTGGCGCTGGGCTCGGAGGCTATCGTCAACACCCATACCGCCAACGACCAGCGCTCCCCCAACGTGATCGGCCTGGAGGGCGGCGGCTACCTGGTGACCTGGTACTCGTTCCACCAGGACGTCATCAACACGTCGGGCGTCTACGGACAGTTCTACGACGCCTCGGGCGCCAAGGTCGGGGGCGAATTCCGGGTCAACCAGACCACCGCCGGCAACGAGCAGCAGTCGATGGCGACCCAGTTGCCCGACGGAAACATCGTGGTGGTCTGGCAAACCGACAGCGGTCAGGACGGCGACACCTTCTCGGTGATGATGCGGACCTACTCCGCCTCGGGCGTGGCGCTCACCAACGAGACGGTGGTGAACACCTACGGTGTGAGCACCCAGGGCAACCCCTCGGTTACGGCGCTCTCCGACGGTCGCTTCGTGGTCACCTGGAACTCATGGTGGCAGGACGGCAACGGCTACGGAGTCTACGCCCAGGTGTTCGCCGCCGACGGATCGAAATCCGGCTCTGAATTCAGGGTCAACACGACCACGGCGGGCGACCAATGGCCGTCCGAGGTGGTCGGGCTGAACGACGGCGGCTTTCTCCTAGTGTGGAACGGCCCCGACGGTTCGGGCGTCGGCGTCTTCGCCCGCCGCTACGACGCGGACGGCACGCCGCTGGGCGACGAGTTCCGG
>Ga0196964_10000794_pt1 | contig 17488 bp, 13 predicted proteins | sample S1_10metaG_FD_148615 | JGI IMG/M metagenome (GOLD analysis project Ga0196964, IMG submission 148615) | Soil microbial communities from Anza Borrego desert, Southern California, United States - S1_10 | ecosystem: Environmental > Terrestrial > Soil > Desert | place: USA: California | collected...
CCGATAATCGCTCGCAGGTTGTCTGGCGTGTCGAGTGCCACGAGCTCGCCCTTGTTGAGTATCGCCAGCCGATGGCAATGCGCGGCTTCTTCCATGTAATGTGTCGTCAGCAGGCTCGTCACTCCGTCTTCACGGCTGAGTTGCCCCAGGTAATGCCACAGATCGTGCCGCGCGCCCGGGTCGAGCCCCGTCGAGGGCTCGTCGAGAATCAGGATCTGCGGATTATGCAGCAGACCTTTGGCAAGCTCGACTCTGCGCCGCATTCCGCCGGAGAAGCGTTCGACATATTCGTTGGCCCGGTCGGCAAGCTTCACGCGATTGAGCAGATGCAGGATGCGGTCCTTCAGCGCCTTGCCGCTCATGCCGTAAAGATGGCCCTGGTGCATGAGGTTTTCGTACGCAGTCAGTTTCTTGTCGAGGCTTGGCGCCTGGAACACAACGCCAATGCTCCGGCGAACGTCGTGCGCCTGGGTAATCAGATCGAAGCCGGTGATGCGCGCGGTTCCGGATGTCGGCCGAATTAAAGTGGAGAGTATGCGAAACGTCGTCGTCTTGCCGCCGCCGTTGGGGCCGAGCAGGCCGAAGATTTCGCCTTTGCGAACGGAGAAGGAAAGATTCGTGAGCGCCAGACGCTCGCCGTAGCGGTGTGTCAGTCCGTCGACTTCGACGACGTTGGGGGGAATGGAAGAGTCGCCGCCTTGCTGTGCCACGGTATACCTTGTCGTCCTCGCCGCGCGTCACTGCGGTTCTCTAACCGCAGTGACGTGCGGAAAAAACGTTCAGCCAAAGACGATATCAGGGAAGAGTGCGAGCAGCAGGATCAGAGCCAGTCCGTAGGGGACCAGAGAGATGATAATCAGCGTCTTGCGCTCATACTTCAGATGCATGAAAAATAGCATCACCAGCGATGCCTTGATCGATGCCACGAACAACGCCAGCGCGACGTTGCCCATCTTGCCCAGGTTGACATACGACACCGCGATCGTGATCACGGTCATGACGAACAGCGCGCCGGCGATCAGGAAGTACGGAACTTTCGGGTGCTCGGCGTGGCCGTGGTCTGCGTGTGCTACATCGGACATGTTCGACTCCTTGTGTTTTCGATCTTGTATGAAGGCCCAGGCCGATCAGATCAGGTACAGCATCGGGAACAGGAAAATCCAGACAAGGTCAACGAAGTGCCAGTACAGTCCGACCATTTCAGTTTCAGCCGACACGTCCTGCTTGCCAGCATAATACCAGAGCCCGACCATCGGAACGACACCGCAGAGAATGTGGAAGCCGTGCAGGCCTGTGAGTGTGTAATAGAACGCGAAGAACATGTCCTTCGACGGCACCTCGCCCACGCGGATGTGCGTGCTGTACTCGTAGAATTTCAAGCCCAGGAAGAGCGTACCCATGACCGCCGTCACCAGCAGCATCAGGCGCTGTTTTGCAGTATTCTTGTTCTGGCCATGCAGCACCGCCAGCGCCATGGTCAAGCTGCTGCTGATCAGGAGCAGCGTGTTGAACGCGGCCAGTCCCACGTGGTCGTGAAGCTGTTTCTGGCTGGCTTCAAAAATCTCCGGGTTGTTCAAGCGCAGAGCGATGTACGCGCCGAGCAGGCCGCTGAAGAACATCACTTCTGAACACAGGAACAGCCACATCGCCAGCTTGCCATTGTAGACGTCTTCAATGGCCGGCTCCGCGGGATCGATTACGTGCGCATGACTCATTCGTGATTCACTCCGTTCTTTTCGGGCCCCATCTGCCCGTCTTGTTTTCACTCACTACAGGCGATCGTACATCATCAATCCCAGCACCAGCGGCAGGTAAATCACAGAAGCCAGGAAGAGCTGGCGCGCCGCACGGTCTGTTTTTCGAACTGCGAAGTTGATTCCGAATGCCAGAAACGCCAGCCCCAGCACCGCCGCGCCGAGCAGGTAAAGCGGGCCGCTCAGGCGGAAAACGCACGGCAGCAGGCTCAGCGGAAGCAGCAGCAGGCTCTGAACGACGACCTGACGGCCAGTCACGTCTCCATCGGGATCAACCGTCGGCCACATCTGCAGACCGGCGCGGCTGTAATCGTGGCGGTAAATCCACGCGATGGCCAGGAAATGCGGGAGCTGCCAGATGAACAGGATCATGAACAGCGACCAGGCCTTGATATTCAGATCAGCCGTTTCGGCTACTGCCGCCCAGCCGATCAGCGGCGGAAGCGCACCCGGAACGGCGCCGACCAGCGTGTTGAGCGGCGTGACGGCCTTCAGCGGCGTGTAGACGAACACATAAAGGAGCAGCGTGACGGCGGCAAGAAGGCTTGTATCGAGATTGGTCTGAACGGCCAGGTAAAGAAGTCCGGCGATCGACGAGGCTGCTCCGAAGAGAAGCACCGAACCGGGGTTCATGCGGCCGGTGGCCAGCGGCCGGTTTTTCGTCCGCTCCATCAAGGCGTCGGTCTTGCGTTCAAGAACCTGGTTGAGTGCGCCCGATCCGATGGCGACCAGCGCCGTTCCCAGCACCGCATGCAGCAGGCGCATGAGGTCCAGTTCAGCCGGCGTAGCAAGAACAAATCCCGCGACAACCGAGAGCAGCACCAGGATCGACAGGCGCGGCTTGGCGATGGCCAGACAGTCTTGAACGAACATGCTTTGTTCCGCGTGCGATTCGGCCGCCATGATCGCCGCATCGATCGGGCTGGCAACGAGTTTTTCAACCCCGGGGGCCTGGGTCTTGGTGGCGATGCTCATGCTGTCACCCCCGCCAGCTTGGCACGATCCGCCTGTTCCTCGACGGCAGGAGCGGAAAGGATAAACCGGTGAGTGCGCAGCGCCAGGGTTACTCCTGCGGCAAATATCAGAGCTCCGACCGCCAGATGCGTCGTCGCCACGAGCACGCGCAGCGGCGGCGGCGAATGCGCTTCGTCCAAGGTAATAACTTTCAGCACGCCCGCGCCGAAACCGAGCAGAATCTGAACGCCCAGCAGCATCATGATGAGGCGCGCCGGTTTGAGAATCTCCGGCTGCGAACGGTGATCGCGGAAGACGCGGAACAATACGCGGCTGACAAAATAGACGACCGCGAACGCGCCGAGCATGTGCGCAGTCAGATGCCAGGCGAAAATGCCGAAGCGCCCTTCCCGCATCGCCTGCGCCTGGTCGTCGTGGCGCAGCGCCGCGCCGAGAAGCAGCTGGACGAACATGGCGATGACGGTCCACAGCGCCAGCTTCGAGAGCGCCGGGTTCTCGCGTGAACGCAGCGCCGTGCCGCTTTCAATCCAGCGCTTTGAGGTCACCACACACATGGCCACGGCCATGCAGAAAAAAACCTGCCCCAGCGCCGCGTGCGGGATTGAGGTCTTGGCTTTTGCGAAATACGCCACCGTCATCGCGCCCAGCACCGCCTGAGCCAGCAGCCCCAGCAGCATTCCGCCGGCAAGACGATTCACCGAACGGCGTTTGTCTTTCCAAAAGACAAGGCCGGCGGTCAGCAGCGTCAGTCCCGAGAGGATCGCGACGAACGTGCGATGGGTATACTCGGCGTTGAGGTTCTCGACAAAAAACCATTCCCAGTTGAACTTGTAGTAAATCGGCTCGGCAATGGTCAAGCCGGCTTCTTTGCTCTTGGTCAAGCCGCCCAGGCAAATCACGAGGAATGCCCAGACAGCCGTCATCTTCGCCATCACATTAATGGCGCGATGGTACGTGCCGACCGCGGGGGTGGTCTCAATCAGCGGCGCCTTGTTTTCCGAAAATTGACTCATGCTTTCCCAAACCTGCTTTTCTGTCCACCCCTCGACTATCTTTCTTCCTGCTTCGCGTATGGACTTGCGGCCCATACGCTTTCGTAGTTTTCACCGGATGATTCACCTGGTCAGAGGTTATTCACCAGCGGCTGCCGCACCCAGCTTTTTCGACTGAGGCAGCCAATCTTCTGCCACTTCCGGCGAGCTGTATTCGTACGGCGGGCGGTAGACGGTCGGCACCTGTCCGGGCCAGTTGCCATGGCCGGCCGGTGACGGCGCATCGGTCCATTCCAGCGTGTTCGACTTCCACGGGTTCTGCTCGGCCTTCTTGCCCCAGTACATGGAGTAGAAGAAGTTGATCAGGAACAGGATCTGGCTGAAGCCCAGGATGAGCGCGCAGACGGTGATCATCACGTTCATGGGCTGGAGGTGCTGGAAGGTTTCGAACTTGTTGAGCGACGCGTAGCGGCGCGGCTGGCCGCCGATGCCGATGATGTGCATGGCAAAGAACGTCAGGTTCATGAACACGAACGTCAGGAACCAGTGAATCTTGGCCAGTGTCTCGTTCATCATGGTGCCGTACATCTTCGGGAACCAGTAGATGATCGAGCCGAAGATCGCCATCACCGTTCCGCAGAACACGACGTAGTGGATATGCGCGACGATGAAGTAGGTGTCGTGGATGTACATGTCGACGGGCGTGGCAGCCATGAAGATGCCCGACAGACCGCCAATGATGAACATGCTCACGAAGGACAAGGCGAAGAGCATCGGCGACGTGAAGGTGATGTTTCCGCCCCACAGCGTGCCCAGCCAGTTGAATACCTTAATGGCCGAAGGCAGCGCAATAAACATTGTTGAGATCATGAACGTCATGCCGAGCGCCGGATTCATGCCCGACTGGAACATGTGATGTGCCCAGACGATAAAGCCCAGTCCGGCGATCGAGGCGATTGAATAGATCATCGGGCGGTAGCCGAAGATCGGCTTGCGTGAGAAGACCGCCAGGATGTCGGAGACCATGCCCATCGCCGGCAGCACCATCAGGTACACGGCCGGGTGGGAGTAGAACCAGAACAGATGCTGCCAGAGCAGCACCTTGCCGCCGCCAGAAGCGTTCATCTCTTGGTAGTTGGTGTCATAAAGATTGCCGGGATTAAAGAAGCTCGATCCGGCCACGCGGTCCATGAAGAGCATGAACAGCGTACCGGTCAGCACCGGCGTCGAGAACAGCGCGAGAATGGCGGTGATGAACAGCGACCACACCGTCAGCGGCATGCGGAACATCGTCATGCCCGGCGAGCGCATCTTGATAATGGTGGTCACGTAATTGAGCGAGCCGAAGACCGAGGAGAATCCGACGAGGATCACGGCCATCAGCCAGCAGGTCTGTCCATTAAACAAGAGATTTGGCTCGGTCGTGCTGAACCATAGCGTCGTTCCCGTTTGCGCCGAGCCCGAGGTAACCAGTGAGAGCATCGGGTATGCCGTCCAGCCGGCCTGCGCGGCGCCTTCCGGAGCAAAGAAGCTGGCGCTGATAATGATCATCGCCGGCCACATGATCCAGTACGATGCTGCGTTAAGCCATGGGAAGGCCATGTCGCGCGCGCCGATCATCAGCGGAATCAGGAAGTTTCCGAAGGCGCCGGCGAGCAGCGGAATGATGACGAAGAAGATCATGACCGAAGCATGCATCGTGAAGAGCATGTTGTAGCGCTCAGCCTTGATCTCTCCCAGCAGCGGCATCGGAGCGTTCGGCCAGGCCAGCTTCCAGCGCACCGCCAGCGCCAGCGCGCCGCCGACCATCAGGAAGAACAGGCCCGTGATGAGGAACTGCTTTCCAATCATCTTATGATCGGTGGACCAGATGTATTTGAAGAAAAAGCTCGGCTCGTGGTGATCGTGCCCGTGAGCCGTGTGTGCCGAATGGCTTTCTGCTTCCGCTGTTGACATGCTAACCTCTCGCCCTCGTCTGAAATGTTTCTGGTTTCAACTCTCTTGGTTTCTGGTGTTCAGAAACGCTTAGTGCGGTGCCTTCTTGGGCTCTTCGGTGGCGACCTTCGTCGCGATCTTGCGTGTGCCGTCTTCGTTGACGGGCCACTTGCTCCAGAGCTTTTCCAGCGTGTCCCACTCGCCCTTGGCGAATTCTTCGGATGTCTTCTTCAGCCAGGCGTCGTATTCAGCCGGCTCCAGGACGAAAAGCAGCCCGCCCATTTCGGAATGACCGTTGCCGCACAGTTCGGCGCAGACGATTTCGTAGTTCCATTCCTTGCTGCGCTTGGCCTGCATTTCGGCCGTGGACTTGGTGGCTTCAAACCAGCATTTGACCCACATGCCCGGCACAAGATCCTGTTTCAGGCGCATGTACGGCAGGAACAGGGAGTGGATCACATCCTTTGATGTCTGTTCGATGACGACCTTCTTGCCCTTCGGCACATACAGCGTGCCCGGCAGGCGAATGTCGTCCTTGGTGCCCCACTTGCCGTCGTTGCCGGCGTAACGGAAGTTCCACTGGAACTGTTCGCCGAAGAGCTGAACCTTGACGACGTCCGGGCCGTCGGCGGGAGCGGTCTTGATCTCGTTCCACGTGCCGCGCTGAACCAGAGCGATGACGGCGAGGATCAGGGCCGGCGTCAGCGTCCAGACCATCTCGAGCTTGTGGCTGCCGTGCGTGTAAATGCTGCGGCGGCCTTCCTGCTTGCGGTACTTGATGATGAACACCAGCAGCAGCAGTTCGGTGACGACGAACACGATTCCAGTCAGCCAGAGAATGGCATAAAAAAGGCCGTCAATCTTCTCGGCATAGGTACTCGCGGCTTCCGGCAGCCAGTACCCTTCGGCATTTGGCCATTTTCCCGCTGCAAACGCCGAGGTGCTCATGCCGGCACACAGTGCTACGCCCAGCAGAAGTGCCGCAACTTTTCGCCATCGTGCAGACATTATGTTCGTTTCCTTCGGAATCCGTCGTGCGCAGCGCGTGATCCGCCGGCACTGATCTTTTTCCGCCCCAGCGTTGGGCGCGGTTGGTAATGGTGCCGGCAGGCGCACTTTGCGCCTGCCGGACTGGACAGGGTTGTTTAGTGGACCTTACTTCTTGAAGGTAAACTTCGCTTCGGCCGCATCTTCCTTCACAGAAACTTTGATCGTCTGAGCCGGCATGCTTTCGTGCCAGGCTTCGACTTCGTAATCGCCGGCCGGAACGCCCTTGATTTCAAAGCTGCCATCAGCACCGGTGACGGCGAAGAACGGATGATCGAACACGCCAGCCTTGGCGCTCATCCACTTGTGGACGTCGCAGCCGACGTTGTACGGAAGTTCCGGCTCAGGCAGCTTCTTGGTGTCCTTCTGGCCGGCCTGCGCCTGGCTGATGTTGAATTCTGGATTCGCTTTGCCCTTGCCGTGAACGTTATGAAGCAGCGGATCGGAATTGACGAAGACTAGCGGCTGGTCGACCATCAGCGCGAATACGTGCGGGACGTACTGGCAGCCCTTCTGGTCCACAGTCACCGGCGTGCTGGGCGTTTCATACGAGAACTTGTCGTTGCCGCCCTTGATGTGGACGATCACGTTAGCCAGCTTGCCGTCCTTGACCACAAATTCTTCCGACACGAGCGGCTCTTTCTCGTGCATGGCGTGGCACTTGGCATCGCCGCTGGTATTGATCTTCGGCCGTGCCGCTTCACCTTCGAACAACACGACGCCCTTGATGCTGCCCTTGTGTTTGTCGGCAGCATAGGCTTCCTTGGCGCCGCCGGTCGGCTTCTTCTTCTCTGCCTTTGGAGCTGTACCCTCGGTCTTGGTCGGCGTAGTAGTATTCGGCGGCGTGTTCGTTCCTCCACCACCGCAACCCGCCAACGTCACCAACGTCAAAGCCGCCAAAAAGGCGAATGCTTTCTGCAACATGTCGAAACTCCTTTAAAAAAAGTACCCCACCGCCCAGAAACGTCCAGGGCGCCACTTGATCGAAACCCCCGACCTGATTTAAAGCTTCCCCCTTATACAGACAGCCAATCTGCTGTCAATCGAAACACCCAGTCCAGCCACGTGTGTTCCGCCCGCACGCTCTGCATCCAAGCGCAACAACCTGTAGACTTGCCAGCCCAATAAATGCAAGTCCTTGACCAGTCTTACACAACAGGATTTGACCCTAGAGCACGGCTTCTTTTTTGCCCACGGTTTCGGGAGGGGAGACCGGCGCTAGAAACACGCGCTCGCTCAGCGCTTTCCCCACCAGAAGCGTCTCAACGAGCAGGCCGACGACTGCCAACCCTGCCAGCACGAGGAACGGAGCCTGAAGCGCCTGGAGATCACTGGTGCGCTCTTTCATCGCCGCCACGAGGTACCCGGCCATCAGGGGCGAGAGTCCAGCGATCCCGATAACGGCCTCATGAAAAGTCGTCGCACTGCGCGGGCTCGGGAAGAATCGCATCGCCGCCAGCAGCGCCGTCTGAAAGGCAATCGCCAGCACGACCCCGTGGATGAGCACTGCCGCCAGAAGCAGCGGCAGGCTCTCGGCATACGCGAACGTGAGATTGATGGCCACAAGCGCGGCGCTCAGCAGGAGGTACACCCGGCGCAGCCCCAGTTTGTGCTCGTACATGTAACCAAACGTGAACGCTCCCACCTGGGCGACCAGCGACATTCCGCTGATCAGGCCCATGCGATCAGCGCCAAAGCCGCGCGCACTGTTCAGTTCGGCGTAATTGTTCCAGACGATCATGCGCGTCGCCAGCACCGTAATGTTGCAGATCAGTGCCGCCGCCAGCAGCACCATAGCATTGGCCGGCCGCATCTGCGCAGCTGCGGAGCTGCCATGGGAGTTCGCGTGCGGCGGAGTCGGCTTGCCGATGCAGGCAAAGACAAAGGCGCACAGGATCATCACCGCGGCCGCGTAAATGGCTTCAAAAATGAGCTGGCGCGAGCACAACAGTCCGCCGGCGAACATTCCGCAGGCGGTGCTGCTCGTCCACGCCACGTTGTAATAGCGCAGCAATCGCGTGCGCGGAATGCCGTGCGATTCAAGATCCAGCAGCCAGGCGGAGGAAAACGGCCAGACCGCGCCGCTGCCAAGTCCGAAGCCGATCTGCGCCGCGACGCACACGGCGGCGCTGCGCGCCTGGGCCATGCACAGCAGCGCTATAAATGTCACCGCCAGTCCGCAGCGCAGAACGGTGCGTCCCGTCATGCCCGAAAGAAATCGTCCGGCGAGCAGGCAGCTGAGCGAATAACCAATGGGAATTCCCGCGCCGATCAGGCCCAGTTCGCGGCTGCTGAGCTTAAGCGCAAGACTGACCTGAGGAGTGGCATTCAGGAGCAGGCCGTTGCCAAGTCCGAAGCACGCGACGACGCCAGTGATAATCCAGACTTGATTCATGTTTTTACCACGAAGCGCACGAAGAACGCGAAAGACGAAAGAGGAAACCCGCCCTGAAAATCGTCAATCGTCCTTCGTAAATCGTAAATCCTTCGTGCCCTTCGTGAGCTTCGTGGTTCAAAAAAAAAACGTACCGTGTACCCGGCGAAATGCACTGGAGATCGTTGCCGAAAACCCGGATCAGGAACTGGAGACCATATACGCCAGGCACGCGGCGGCCAGACGGGCGCTGCGGTCTGAAAAGGAGTCTTCCAGATTTGGCGCCAGTTCCATCAGGTCGCAGGCGACAACGCGTTCATCGTCGCAGATCGTGCGGACCAGGTCGAAAATCTGGTGCGCCATCAAGCCGCCAGGCGTCGGCGCGCTGACACCCGGGACGACCGATGCATCGGCGACATCCAGATCGACGCTCAGATAGATCGCAGCACACTCTTTGGGCAGTTCGGCGAGAACTTTCCGGGCGATCGCTTCGCCGCTTGAAGCGAAGACTTCATTGGCACTGATGATCCGTGCGCCCATTCCTGTCGCACGCTTGACGTATTCCGGAGACGTGTGGAAATCGCGCGCTCCAATTACGATGTAATTCTTCAAGCCGCGCTCCAGCAGCCGGCCAAAGCTCGTTCCCGAATTGTGCGGCTGGCCTTGCGGCACCACGCGGACATCCAGGTGCGCATCGAGATTGATCACCACCAGCTTCTCGCGGTGCTGTTCCAGATAAGGAATTGCGCAGGGGTAGCTCAGCGAGTGATCACCGCCCAGCGCAATCACGCGTGCTCTATTTTTCGGCCGTGAAGCGAAGTTCTTGGCGTGCCGCGCAGCGCGCTCAACTTCTTCGTGCGCCGATGCAACGTTTTCGGCGGGGAAGATGAAATCGCCGAGGTCGTACAGCGTGCGGACAACTTCCCCGGACCCATGGTTGTGGGCTTTGAGCCGCTGAAAGGCTTCGCGAATGGCGCGGGGCCCGTCGGCCGCGCCCTTGCGGCCCAGCACGGCATCGTCGAACGGGATTCCAAAGATGACTGTATCGCACGTCTCCAGGTGCTTGAGGTTCAGCGGATCGGAGACCAGCTGGCCCATGACGCGATCGAAAGGATCGGCCGGAACATAGGACCAGTCGAAAAGGTGGAAGTACGATTTGCCTTCAGACACAGGAGTTTATCCACAAAGAAAAATTGAATGCCAGCAGCCCGCTGGGACCTCGATTCAGTCATCCTTCTTCATCGGCACAACGATCTTGTTTTCGGAAGCGAATCGGACGGCCTCCGTGTACCCCGCATCGGCGTGACGGATAACGCCCATCCCTGGATCCGTCACGAACACCGCCCTCGCCTTCTCGTCCGCCAGCTTCGAACCATCCAGCACGACATGGCAGTTGGCGTGAAGCGAATAGCCCATCCCGACTCCGCCCCCGTGGTGGAAACTCACAATGTCCGCCCCGGCCGCCGTGTTGAGCAGCGCGTTCAGGATCGGCCAGTCGGCCACGGCGTCCGAGCCATCCAGCATGGCTTCGGTCTCACGATTGGGGCTGGCGACCGAGCCGCAATCGAGATGGTCGCGCGTGACAACGATGGGCGCACGGAGCTTCTTCTGCTTCACCAGCTTGTTTATCGCAAGCGCAAATCTGTCGCGCTCGCTATAGCCCAGCCAGCACACGCGGGCCGGCAGGCCCTGGAACTGCACGCGCTCACGGGCCAGTGAAATCCAGCGGCAGAGCGCCGCATTTTCGGGAAACATTTTCAGCACCAGCTCGTCGGTGCGCGCAATGTCGCGTTCATCTCCCGAGAGCGCCACCCAGCGGAAAGGTCCCCTGCCCTCGCAGAAAAGCGGACGGATGTACTCCGGCACGAATCCGGGAATATCGAATGCGTTCGGAACACCCAGGATTCCCGCCACCGGCGGATCTTTGACCTGTCCGCGAATGTTGTTGCCGTAGTCAAAGGCGACCGCGCCACGCTTCTGAAATTCAAGCATCGCCTTTACGTGTGCGACCATGCCTGAAATCGAAAGCCGCCGGTAGCGCTGCGCGTCCTGCTGACGCAGTTCGACCGCTTCCTGCAGCGGCATACCTGGCGGCACGTAGCCGCTCAGTTCGTCGTGCGCGCTGGTCTGATCGGTGACTACGTCCGGCTGGAAGCCTCGTTTGAGCAGCGCCGGATGCGTCTCCGCCGCGTTGCCGAGCAGGCCGACCGAGAGAGGCGTGCGGCTGCGCCGGGCCTGCTCGCACCATTCGACGGCCTGATCAAGTGACTCGGTTGATTTTTCGAGATAACGCGTGCGCAGTCGTTTCTCGATGCGTGAAGGATCGACTTCCACGCATAGCGCAACGCCGCCGTTCATCGTGATCGCCAGCGGCTGAGCGCCGCCCATTCCGCCGAGCCCGGCCGTAAGGACGATGCGTCCGGCGAGCGGCCCGTCGGAGCTGGCGTTGCCAAAGCGCTTGCGGCCCAGCGACGCAAACGTTTCATACGTTCCCTGCAGAATGCCCTGCGATCCGATATAGGCCCAGCTGCCGGCGGTCATCTGTCCGTACATCATCAGGCCGGCGCGTTCGAGCTGGCGGAAGTGTTCCCACGTCGCCCATTTTCCCACCAGGTTCGAATTAGCGATCAGTACTCGCGGCGCACGTGAATGCGTTTCGAAGATGCCGACCGGTTTGCCCGACTGGATGAGCAGCGTCTGGCGCTCGCCGAGGGTCTTCAGGCAGCGGATGATCGCATCGAAGCATTCCCAGCTTCGGGCAGCACGCCCGATGCCGCCATAGACCACCAGTTCCTCGGGACGCTCAGCCACCTCCGGATCGAGATTATTGAGCAGCAGCCTGAAGGCAGCTTCCTGCCGCCAGCCCCGGCACGCGCGCCGCGCGCCGCGAGGGGCACGCTTCAACTGCTGATAGAGAGCGCTCACGCTTCCGAGAGGTGCTGACATGACGAGGCCACCTGCTGAATAAAGGAGCCGCCTGCGGCATCGATATTAGCGCACCTTTTCAAAAGTGCGGGTGAAATTCGGTGTATAGCATGTAACGTGACGAATTCACAATTCAGGCAAAGCGCCTTTGGGCGGGGCATCATTGAGAAGGGATTGCGAACGCGATGATGAAGTGGATGTGTTCTTGCGTGGCAGTGCTGGGGCTGCTTTCGGGTTTCACGCAGCGGGCAATCGCCGGAGAGAAGCCGGAAGTGCCTCCGGGATTTGAGCTGAACATTTTTGCTGCGGCACCTGAGATCAGTGCGCCGACGACCGTTTCCGCCACTCCGAAAGGAGAGCTCTTCGTTGGCGAAGATCCGCTGAATGTGCGCTGCAAGGAATCGGGCACGGGGCAGATCAAGAAGCTCATCGATACCGACGGCGACGGCAAGTGCGACAAGATCACCCTTTTCGCCACAAAGATTAACAATCCCCGCGGCACCACATTCGTCGATGGCAGCCTCTACGTCGTTCACCAGCCTTTTCTGACCGTCTTCCGCGACGAGGATGGCGACGGTGTTGCAGAGAAATCTGACGTCCTGATCACCGGGCTGGGCCCCGTGCCGGAAAAAGTTCCGCCGGACCACGCCGTGAACGGCATCCGCATGGCGATCGACGGATGGATGTACATCGCCGTGGGCGATCAGGGCGTCCCTGACGCAGTTGGCAAAGACGGAAGCAAGCTGCAACTGCGCGGCGGCGGCATCGTACGCTGCCGGCCGGACGGCACAGAACTGGAGATCTACGTCTCCGGCCTGCGCAACGTTTACGACATGGCGCAAGACGCGCTCTTCAACGGCTTCACGCGCGACAACACCAACGACGGCGACGGCTGGAACGTGCGCTTCAGCCAGATCGTTCAGACGGCTGAATACGGCTACCCTTCTTTGTACCAGAGTTACTCCGACGAGATCCTGGCTCCGCTGCATGACTTCGGCGGCGGCTCGGGGACGGGCGCGATGTGGGTGCATGAACCCGCGTTTGGCGCCGGCTTCAACAACCACGCATACACAAACGACTGGGGCCGCAGCCGCGTTTACAAATTCGTTCTCGAACCCAACGGCTCAAGCTTCAAGCAGACTCAGGAAGATTTTTTGAAAGGCGGCCGCCCCACAGACATCGACATGGACGGCGTCGGACGGATGTACATCACCGACTGGTCGCCGCACTCGTACGGAAAATCAGAGAAGCCTTTCGGCCACATTTACCAGATCAGGAACACGACGGGGAAACAGGAATGGCCGGACCTCGCAAAGGCGACGGAAACGGATCTGGTCACGTATGTCACCGGACCGAGCATGACCTTGCGCGTTGAAGCGCAGCGTGCGCTGCTCAAGCGCCCGCAGAAGCCTGAGACGATTGCCGAGCTCGAAAAAGTGGTCACCGGCACTGCGCCGCTTTACGCGCGCGTCGCTGCGCTCTTTACGATCAAGGAACTGCTCGGCGCAAAGTCGCACGAGAAAATCCTCGGCTATGCGGCAAAGCCGGAGCTGAAAGAGTTCGCTCTGCGTGCGCTGACCGATCGCAGATCGCAGATGGAAGGATTGACGCCCGCGCCGTTCGTGGCCGCACTGAAAGATGCCGATCCGCGCGTGCGCATGCAGGCCGCTATCTGCCTGGGCCGTCTGGGCAAAGTCGAAGCCGCTTCAGCGCTGCTGCCGCTGCTGGCCGACGGCGAAAGCAACATCCGCCACGTGGCCATGCGCGCCCTGCGCGCACTGAAAGCTTCCGACGCGTGTCTGGCTGCCGTCGGCACAGAGAAAACCGAAGTTGTCGAAGGAGCGCTGCGCGCGATGCGCGGCATCCACACGCCGGAAGCCGTCAGCGGCCTGATCAAAAAAGCCGGCGAGGTGAAAGATCCGGCGCTCAAGGCCGAAGTCGTGAAAACCATTGGCCGCCTCTACTATAAGGAGGGGGCCTGGGACGGTTCGTGGTGGGCTATCCGGCCGGATACGCGCGGTCCCTACTACCTGAAGGCGACGTGGGAACAGAGCGACACCATCAACAAGTTCCTGAACGACACGCTGAACGCCGGTGACGAGACGGTCAGCCGCGCCGTGCTGGAGGCCGTCCGAAAGTTCCAGATCCTCACGCCAGAGATGATGGCGCAGGTGACCAAGCTGGCCGAAGGCACCGGACCGCTGCAGGCTTACGCCATCGGCGTGCTGCTGCAGTCCAAGGAGATTGGCCCTGAAGCGCTCGCGCTGCTGGAAAAACTCATCCTGAATAAAGACGCTGACGTCAAGCTGCGCGCCGAAGCGCTGCAGGCGTTTGAGAAGGTCAAGGGCGAGCAGAAAATCAAATCGCTGCTCGCGCTGGCCCCGCAACTGGATGGCAACACGGAGCTGCAGGTCGCGGCCTTCAGCACGCTGATGAAGCTGAAAGATCCGCAGATCACTGAGGCGCTGAACAAGGCGTGGACCGACGAGAACAAATCCGAATCGCTGATTAATGCCGTCCTGAAAACGCGCATCGCCACACAGTACGAGAAAATGCGCGGGCTGCTCAAAGACAAGCGCGCCAACATCCGCAAGCTGGTCATGACGAGCATCGCCGAACTTAAAGACGGCGGCTCGGTGATGGCGCTCCTGGACGTGGTCGACACCGGCGATGAGGCCGACCGGCATGAAGCGGTTCGCACGCTCGCCCGCGTCGGACGCGACCGCGCTTCCCAGCACCAGAAGTGCGCCGAGCGCGTCATCGAACTGGCGCAGAAGAATGCGGGCAGCAAGAACGAAGCATTCGTCAAAGACCTGCTGGAAGTTGCGCGCGTGCTGGTGACGGACAAACGCTTCAAGCCCGAAGAGCAGAAGGCGTTCAGCGAGAAGCTGCCGAAAGTCGGCGGAGCACGCGTCACGCGCGTGGCCGACTTAAAGTTCGAGGAGTTGCTCGAGAAGGTGATGAAGATGCCGGGCGACAAAGCCGTCGGCGCCGAGCTCTACAAAAAGCAGACCTGCGTCAACTGCCACACGCTAAGCTCCAGCGAGACGCCCAAAGGTCCGTTCCTCGGCGACATCGGCGTGCGCTACCAGCGCAAGGAGCTCTGCGATTCAATCGTGCGGCCGAGCAACGTGATCGCGTTCGGTTTCAACACGCATCTTTTCACGCTCGAAAACGGCGAGCGTGTTGAAGGCTTCGTCGCCAAGGAGTCCGGCGATGAACTTGAAGTCCGCAACATCAGCGGCGAAGTAAAGACGCTTGCGAAGAGCAAGATCAAGAAGCAGGTCGTGCAGAAGCAGTCGACGATGCCCGAGGGCCTCGTGGACCAGTTGAGCCTCGAGGAATTCGCGTCGCTGCTGGCGTACCTGGAATCGCTGAAGGCCGAGAAGAAATAGGTAGTTCGTGGTTTGTTGCTGATGTGGAATTCAAGAAAGGACAATTGATGACACAGCCCCTTCCCCTCTCTGTTCAGCTCTACTCGCTGCGCGAAGCCGCGGCGCAGGACTTCATTGGTGTGCTCAAAGCCGTTGCCGCAATCGGCTATCCTGCGGTTGAGTTTGCAGGCCTGCATGGCAGAAGCGCGCGTGAGATTAAGCGCGTCATCGACGACCTGGGCCTGAAAGTCAGCAGCGCGCACGTGCCGCTCTTCGATTCCAGCAAGCACGCGCAGATCGAAGAAGATGCGGCGGCGCTCGGCGTGAAACACCTCGTCGGCGGATTTGGCGCAAAGGATTTTGAATCGCCGGAAGCGATTCGTGCCGCGGCCGACAAGACCAACGCCACGATCGCCCACTTCGCGCCGAAGGGCTACAAGGTCCATCTGCACAACCACGAATGGGAATTCAACGGACCGAACAAAGGCGATCTGCTGCTCGAGCTCGCGCCGCAGGCCTGCGCACAGCTGGACGTGTACTGGATCAAAGTTGCAGGCGCCAACCCGGCGGAGGTGATTCAGCGCTACCGCAAGCGCGTCCACTTGATTCACATCAAAGACGGCCCCGCCGATCCGAAAGATCGCACGCTGCCGATGACCGCTGTCGGCCAGGGCACGGTCAATATTCCGGACGTGGTCCGCGCGGCCGAGTATGCTGAAGTTGAATACCTGATCGTCGAACTGGACCGCTGCGCAACGGACATGCTGCAGGCGGTGCGTGAAAGTTACGAGTACATGACGCGGCGCAGTCTTGCCCGCGGCAACCGGTAAACAGGAACGAAAAGGAGAGAGGGAAAGAATGAAATACGTGAACGTTCTGATGGCGGCAATGCTTCTGCTCACGCTCACCGCGCGCGCCGAAACGAAGCTCAATGAGCTCACCGAGCAGGAAAAGAAAGACGGCTGGAAGCTGCTCTTTGACGGCAAGGACACGAGCCAGTGGCGCAGCTACAAAGGCACGGCCTTCCCGACGAAGGGCTGGGAAGTCGTTGACGGCACGCTGCACAAGATCGCCAAGGCCGGCGGCGGCGACATTGTCACCGTCGAGCAGTACGACAATTTCGAGCTCTCGATCGAATGGAAAGTCGCGCCGGGCGCCAACAGCGGCATCATCTACCGCGTCACCGAGGATCAGGGCGCGCCGTACATGACGGGCCCTGAAATGCAGGTGCTCGACGACGAAAAGCACGGCGACGGCAAGAACCCGAAGACCAGCGCCGGCGCGCTTTACGCTCTGATTCCCTGCAGCGCCGAAAAGAAGCTCAAGCCGGTTGGCGAGTTCAACGAAGCGCGGCTGAAGATCGACGGCAACAAGGTCGAACACTGGCTCAACGGCGTCAAAGTCGTCGAATACGAGTGGGGCAGCGACGAGATCAAGAAGCTGATCGCCGGCAGCAAATTCGCCAAGATGCCCAAGTTCATGACCAACGCCAAAGGCCACATCGACCTGCAGGACCACGGCGACGACGTGTGGTACCGCAACATCAAGATCCGCGTGCTGCCGGCGAAGTGAGTTAATGCGTGATGGTTTGAACACGACTTCAACGCAGAGACACAGAGAGCACAGAGAGCACAGAGAGCACAGAGGACACAGAGAACGGCTCGAAAGATTTCAGCAACGGGGTGCGCGATCAGCGCACCCCTTTTTTTTCAGATAACTTGCGACTTCTTGAGCGCCGCAATCTTCTCGTCCGAAAACGCCAGCCGTTCGCGCAGCACTTCCGCGGTGTGCTCGCCCAATAAAGGAGGCGGCCGGCGCACGGGCGGCTTGGCGCCGTCGATCATTCCCGGCGCGGCTGGAACTTTCAGCATGCCGGCGCGCGGATGCTGCATCTCGGCAATCATCTGCCGCGCGACAACCTGCGGATCGGCGAAGACGCCAGCGAAATCATTCACCGGCGAGGCCGGCACGCCCGCGGCTTTGAGCTCCGCGAGCAGTTCGGCGCTCGCGCGGGGGGCGATCTCTTTTTCGAGCAGCGGAACCAGTTCCCCGCGATGCTCGACACGCAACGCGTTCGTGGCAAACCGCGGATTGGCCGCGAGCGCATCGAGC
>Ga0196964_10000795_pt1 | contig 17487 bp, 14 predicted proteins | sample S1_10metaG_FD_148615 | JGI IMG/M metagenome (GOLD analysis project Ga0196964, IMG submission 148615) | Soil microbial communities from Anza Borrego desert, Southern California, United States - S1_10 | ecosystem: Environmental > Terrestrial > Soil > Desert | place: USA: California | collected...
GCATCCGAAACTGAAGCTCACGATCTTTCTGACAGCGGACTGGCGGATGATCAGTCCTTTCCCAACCTACAAAGTGCTTTCCAGGATCCCGTATCTGCGGGACCGTATCTATCTGACCAGGGTGCAGGAGAAAGGGAAAATGCACCTGAAAAGGCATCCGCAGTTCGTTTCGTATCTGAAGAATCTGCCTAATACGGAAATTGCATTTCACGGACTCCATCACATCCATCGGGGACTGAAGACGAACGTTGAGTTCCAGGAACAATCGAAGGAAGAGATCAGAGGCATCCTGGAGGAAATAGAGCAGACTTTCAGGGATGTAGGGCTCAATTACACGAGGGGACTTTGTCCGCCGAACTGGCATGCGCCGGACAACCTGATAAAGGCCATGATCGATATGGACTTCAAATACCTGGCATCGGCCCGTGACCTCTTTACAGAGATTTCACCCACAGCAGTGAATAGCATGAGCGGTATGAAAGGTGTGTCTATCATTTATCCTCAGTATATCTACGACAACAAGCTTGTGCATATACCTGCCAACTTCAACGCGACACGTAAGATGGAACGGGCTTTTTCTATTATCGAGCATAATGGCATTATCTCCATTAAAGCTCATATAGCCAAGAACCTGGCCGGACATATTCTTTACGATGGGGTAGATGAATCATATATGAACTACATCGACGCACTTCTGACTATTATCGAGAACAGGTATGGAGACCAGATCTGGATGACTTCCATGAACGAGATCGCTGAGCGGATGCTCGCGCTCACTAAAACGGCCGTCTAGCTTTACTACAGACAATGCTATCGTTTTTTCAGAATAAGATTTATCATCGCCTGCCTGTCTTCCTGCAGAACGTGGCCATTTCATTCTATGGCCTTACCTGGATGAAAAGAAGACTGGGCGGTAGATTTAATAGCTTTTTATCGGACTATAAGTCGCGGGAGCAGTATTCGGAAGAGGAATGGTATGCCTATCAGGAACACAGGTTGCGTAGCCTGCTGGTGCATGCCTTCAATACGGTGCCTTATTATAACAAGGTCCTGAGTGACGCGGGGCTGGACTCCGAAACTCTGGCTTCCTTTTCGCTGAACAAGCTTAGTACGCTGCCCATGCTGCAGAAGCAGACACTTCGGGAACAGGGAAGCTCCGCGCTGTTGTCCTCACGCCTCGAACCGGGCGGCGCTTTTTTCTCAAGCAGCGGCAGTACCGGAACACCGGTAAGACTGCTGTTCTCCGAACGCATGCACCAGGAGTGGAGTGCTGCGTTCGAAGCACGCATCAGGCATTGGGCAGGAGTTACATATTCCGACCCCAGGGGTATGATCGGAGGCAGGATGGTCGTACATTCTTCACAGACTTCCGGGCCTTTCTACCGCTACAACTATGCAGAAAAACAGACCTATTTTTCCATCACCCACCTGAGCCGTCAGCACGCGGCAGACTATGTGGACGGTCTGGTAAAAAATAAGGTCCGCTATCTTACCGGCTACGCTATCAGCATCTCTCTACTGGCAAATTATATCAATGAGCTGGGTATCAGCATGCCGCCGCTTAAAGCCGTCATCACCAGCAGCGAAAAGCTGACTCCGCAGATGCGCGTGTCGATCCGGCTGGCATTTGGCTGCAAGACGTATGATAGCTGGAGTGGTATCGAGGCCTGCGGGCTGATCAGCGAATGTGAGCATGGACGGCTCCATATGAGTCCCGACCTGGGTATCCTGGAAGTGCTGGACGAAACGGGAAAGCCGGTAGCCCCCGGTGAGATCGGAGAGGTTGTTTGCACCGGACTGCTCAACTACGATCAGCCGCTGATCCGTTACCGCATAGGGGATATGGTAAGGCTTGGTGCTGACCAACACTGTCCCTGCGGGCGGCACATGCCTGTGGTTGAAGAGATCGTTGGGCGAATAGACGATGTGGTGACTTTGAAAGACGGGCGCCAGTTAAGTAGCTTTAACCGGTTTTTTGCGGATATCTCAGGTATACAGGAAGTTCAGGTCGTGCAGACAGATTATAGCCGGTTCGAGCTCAACCTTGTTCCGGCGGCCGGTTATTCCGCCCGGACAGAAGAAGCGATCAGGAAAATGTTTCAGGATAAGCTGGGTCCGGTGGATCTTAGTATCAACCTGATAGACAGGATTCCAAGAAACAGCAATGGAAAATTCAGAGCAGTAGTCTCAAATCTGAAGCAATGATGAAAGTTTTTACCATAATAGGCGCCCGTCCACAGTTTGTCAAGGCAGCAGCTTTGTCCCGGCAGTTCGAGGCCCACAAGGATCGGATCAGTGAGGTCATCGTACATACAGGACAGCACTTCGACAAGAATATGTCGGATGTGTTCTTTACTGAAATGGAGATACCCCGACCACAGTATAATCTAAACATTAACGGACTGAATCACGGTGCCATGACGGGGCAGATGCTCGAGAAGCTGGAGCCACTGATGATCAGAGAGCAGCCCGACTGGGTACTGGTTTATGGAGATACCAACTCTACCCTTGCAGGCGCCCTGGCGGCCCGCAAGCTTCATTTCAGAGTCGTGCACGTAGAGGCAGGGCTGCGCAGCTTTAATATGCGCATGCCGGAAGAGGTAAACAGGATACTCACAGACCGTATCAGCGACCTGCTGCTCTGTCCGACAGACGAAGCAGTGAAGAACCTTGAAGCGGAAGGCTTTCGCAATTTCGGTTGCAGGATAGAGAAAACAGGCGACGTAATGGAGGATGCTGCGCGCTACTATGCAAAAAAAGCAAGTGAGGTATCGACCATAATCCGTGACCAGCAGCTGCAGCCGGATGGTTTTGTGCTTGCCACGATACACCGTGCTGAAAACACTGATAACCCTGCGCACCTCCGCAGCATCGTTCAGGCTCTGGAAACAATAAACAAGACTGTGCCTGTCGCCATCCCGCTGCACCCTAGGACACGCAAGCTGCTCAGCGAACACGGTATAAAAACTACACTGAGGATATTCGAGCCGGTAGGGTATTTTGACATGCTGGAGCTGATCCGCAATTCAAGGATGATCGTCACTGACAGCGGCGGATTGCAGAAGGAGGCTTTCTTCTTCCGTAAGTATTGCGTAACGGCCCGCGAGCAAACTGAGTGGGTGGAGCTGGTGGACAATGGCTACAACCGTATCTGCGGCACAGACGAAGCACTGATCGTAAAGACCGCCATGGAATTTTTAGACAAGCCGTTTCCTGAAGCAAAGAATCTCTACGGAAACGGTAATGCATGTGTGAATATCTGTAACAGCTTACTGGCCTCATGAAACTCCTCGTACTGACACAATATTTCCCTCCGGAAACAGGGGCTCCGCAAAACAGGCTTTTTTCTTTGGCCACCTATTTTGCAGAGCTGGGTGCCGAGGTCAGCATACTGACCGCGATGCCTAATTACCCGAAGATGGAAATCTATGAGGAGTATAAGGGTAAAACATACGTCCGGGAGCAGGTGGGGGCGCTCACCGTTCACAGGTCATGGATCTATGTGAATGGAAGCAAGAACTTCATTCCGCGGCTCCTGAACTACTTTTCTTTCGTATTTACTGCCCTGTACGCCGGACTCTTCAAAGTATCAAAACATGATCTAATTATCTGCGAATCTCCTCCGCTCTTTCTTGGTATCACTGCATTGCTGCTGAAATGGTTCAGGGGATCGAAGCTGATATTCAACGTGTCTGACCTTTGGCCGGAAAGTGCCGAAAAGCTGGGCATAGTCAATAACAAGCTGCTGCTGTCCGTATGCTACAAGCTGGAAAAACTACTGTATCGGCAGTCAGTGCTTGTGAGCGGACAAACTCAGGGGATTGTAAAAAGCATCAACGACCGCTTCCCTGATGTGCCAACGTATTGGCTTCCTAATGGCATTGATTTCAATCAGTTTAATGTAGATGCTGATCCGACTGTCTTCCGGCAGCGCCATGGTATTCTTCCCGGTGAGTTCGTGCTGATGTACGCCGGCATAATAGGGTATGCCCAGGGGCTCGACGTAATACTTGACAGTGCAGACCTGCTCCGGGATAATACTTCTATCCGTTTCTTCATTATCGGTGACGGCCCGGAGAAACTGAGGCTGGAGAACAAAGCCGGTGAAATGGGTCTAAGCAATGTGACCTTTATCGGCAATATCCCAAGGGCAGCCATTTCGGAAGCAATTGCCGGGTGTAACGCCTATATTGTACCGCTGAAAAAAAATGACCTGTTTCTTGGCGCAATACCGTCCAAGCTGTTTGAACCGCTCGCGATGGGCAAGCCTATCCTGCTGGGCGTGGATGGGGAAGCCCGGGAGCTATTTATTGAAAAAGGCCGCGGGGGCTTGTATTACGAGCCGGAGAATCACCGGGAGCTTGCAGCCGGTATCCTGAAACTGGCAGCTGACAGCGAGGGAGCCGCCGCTATGGGACTGGAAGGCAAAAGCTATATCGCCCGTAACTTTAACCGGAAGAATATAGCTGCGTCTTTCTTCAAAAAGCTGAAGGAAATAGCAATATGAGGATAGTCTTCTCAAAAGCCGCAGATCTGCCGCGAATATTGAAATGTCACCGTAAGGCATTTCCGAAAGCGCTTTCTTCAAAGCTGGGGGATGAGTTCGGTGTCAGGATGTTCTCCTGGTATGTCAATGACCCACGGGGTGTCATGTTCCATATTGAAAATGAGAACGAGATCATCGGCTACTGCGGCGGCATTGTGATAAAGCAGCCTGGCCTTCCGGGGGCAGCCACATCCATCACCCAGTACAGTTTCAATACGTTTGTAAAGTCTTTTCTGTCCCGGCCCTGGCTAATTTTTCACCCGGAACTGCTGAAGAAATACTATTTTGTCATTAGAAATCTCTCTTATAAGCTTGGGGTGAAGACGAGGCAGCCGGCGCCGGTCATACCGGGCGGTTTCCGTACTAACTGGAGCCTCGTAGTGATCGGTACCATACCCGAGGTACAGGGAAAAGGTGTTGGCAGCTTTCTTTTACAGGAGTTTGAGCGTCTGGCTAAGGAAGACGGTGTGGAGCAGGTGAAGCTGTCCGTAAAAACGAGCAACGAAAAGGCAATAAGGGCATATACCAGAAACGGGTGGACAGAGCTAAGCAAAGACGAGACATCAATTATAATGTTTAAAAATTTATGAATATTTCATTTTCCCCTCCTTTTGTCGATGCCGATGTAGAGAACGAAGTGCTTGAGTGTCTTCGCAGCGGGTGGATCACAACGGGCCCTAAAGTCAGGGATCTTGAGGCCCTGGTAGCAGAGTATGTTCAGGTGAAGCGTTGTGCCTGCGTCAATTCATGGACTTCAGGGGCTTCTCTCGTCTTAAAATGGCTGGGAATAGGGCCTGGCGACGAAGTGATCCTGCCGGCATATACTTATTCCGCAACAGCACTGGTGGTACTGCATGCCGGTGCCATGCCGGTAATGGTGGATATCCGGGAAGATTTCACCGTTGATCCGGAACGTGTGGCTGCGGCGATCACACCGCGTACCAAAGCGGTCTTTGCAGTGGATATTGCGGGCTGGCCCTGCGATTACGGACGCCTGCAGGAAGTGCTCCGTTCCGAAAGTGTGCGGAACAGCTTCGTGCCTGCTACGGATGTACAGCGACAGCTGGGAAGACCACTTCTCATCTCCGATGCGGCGCACTCTCTGGGAGCGACATACAATGGAGCGCCGGCCTCGCTTATGTCGGATATCACGATCTACTCCCTGCATGCCGTAAAGAATGTTACTACTGCAGAGGGAGGGGTTATCGCCATAAACCTGGAAACTCCTTTTGATAATGAGGAAGTTTACCGCTGGATGAAGCTTAATTCCCTGAACGGGCAAACGAAGGATGCTTTTTCCAAGGCGCAGGGAGGCAGCTGGAGATACGATATCGTCTCACCCGGGCTAAAGATCAACATGCCGGATGTCTGTGCCGCGATCGGGCTGGCGCAGCTGCGCAAGTATGGCAACCTGCTGCTGCCCGAGCGCCAGCGAGTGTTTGATCATTATGCAGCCTTTTTCGGCAGCCGGGACTATGCGATCCTGCCGCCGTCGCAGGATGACACCCGCGTTTCCGCATTTCATCTTTACCCAATCAGGATCAAGGGGATCACGGAAAAGCAAAGGGACATGATCATCGAGAAAATGGCAGAAGCCGGTATTGCCACCAACGTGCATTTCATTCCGATGCCGATGCTCACGCTGTTCAAAGACCTTGGCTACCGGATCGGCGACTATCCGCAGGCTTATGCCAATTATGCCAATGAGATATCCCTGCCGATATATCCGCAGCTTACTGGTGAGCAGTGTACCTACATAGAGGAAAACCTGGACAGGATATACAATGAAGTGGTGAATTCAAAACAGTATGATCAGGTTCTTTGATGTCCTTTTTTCATTCGTAGGGCTCATTCTCCTGTCACCTGTTTTTCTGCTGATAGCACTGATCATCAGGCTCAGCTCCAGGGGTCCTGTTTTTTACCGCCAGGAAAGGATCGGCCTGCATGGCAAACCATTTCGCCTCTATAAGTTCCGCTCCATGTATACGGATGCCGACAAAAGGGGGCTGCCCATTACGGTGGGTGCCAGGGACCCGCGCATTACCGGCGCCGGTTATTTCCTCCGTAAGTATAAGCTGGACGAGCTGCCCCAGCTGCTTAACGTGCTGAAAGGAGAAATGAGCCTGGTGGGCCCACGCCCCGAGGTGAAAAAATATGTGGACCTTTATACGGACGCCCAGCGGAAAGTGCTGGATGTGCGCCCAGGCATTACCGACCTTGCTTCCATCTCTTTCCGCGATGAGAATGCACTGCTGCAGCAATATCCCGATCCTGAAAAAGCTTATATAGAGATTGTAATGCCCGAGAAGATCAGACTGAACATGGCATTCATCAATGCCCCTACTCCGGGCGCCTATTTTAAGATTATTTTCAGGACTATTAAATCAATTTTTAACTAGTTACACTGATCTGAAAAGCCTGCTCCGGTATTCCGGGGCAGGCTTTCTTTTTTTCAGGTTCTTCCCTCAAAGCCTTGCCAGTGCTGAGTCTGACAGAATCTGCCGCCGAGTTTCCGGATGTCATCCTTGTCTCCAATAACGAATATCCGTATTATATAACAGTAAAATAACAATAGCGATCGGTATTAAGTTTATGTAAAAATGATTTGAATTTTAAATCAGAGTTTATATATTGTTCTATAGAATTGATTGAGGCACAGCGGCAATAAACCTTCGTGGTGTATTCATTCTGATAATGTAACCGGGCACAAGGCATTCCTGAAATGTGTCTCCTGGGTATGGGTTAATTTCTTAACTGAGGTGCTTTGAAATCGAAAATATGGTTATCCCCGCCTCATATGGGCGGCAGCGAAGAAAAATTTGTTAAGCAGGCTTTCGACAGCAACTGGATTGCGCCCCTTGGCCCTCTGGTAGATGGCTTTGAGCAGGACCTGGCAGACTATCTCGGAGACGAGGTATATGTTGCTGTCCTGAGCAGCGGCACAGCGGCCGTTCATCTTGGTCTGATCATTCTGGGCGTGAAGCCGGGCGACGAGGTTATCTGTCAGGACCTTACCTTCTCAGCATCGGCAAACCCGGTAGTGTACCAGGGTGCTACCCCCGTGTTCGTGGACAGTGAGCCGGATACCTGGAATATGAGTCCCGCCTACCTGGAGGAAGCCATTGTGGACAGGCTCCGGAAAGGGAAAAAGCCTAAGGCGATTGTCCCTGTGCACCTGTACGGCATGCCTGCAAAGATGGACGAGATCCGCAGCATTGCTGCGCATTATGGCATACCTGTGCTGGAAGATGCTGCAGAGGCGCTTGGCAGCGGCATCGGGGAGCAGAAATGCGGAACGCTCGGCGACATGGGAGTTATTTCTTTCAATGGTAACAAGATCATTACAACCTCCGGAGGTGGCGCCCTTATCTCCTCCAGCAGGGACATCATAGAGCAGGCACGCTACCTCGCCACACAGGCCAAGGACGCCGGACCTCACTACCAGCATTCCAGCATCGGTTACAACTACCGGCTCAGCAATGTCTGCGCCGGGATTGGCAGGGGACAGATGGAGGTGTTGCCGGAGCGACTGGCCAGGCGTCGCAGTATCTTCGAAAACTATGTCCGCGAGCTGGGTCTGATAGAAGGTATGTCTTTCCTTCACGAGCTTCCGGGTTACTACAGCAACAGGTGGCTGACCACAATACTGATTGACCCCGCCCTGAGCGACGGTGTCACCAGCACGGATTTGAGGCTGGCACTGGAGCGGGAAAATATAGAGTCCCGTCCTATCTGGAAACCGATGCACCTGCAGCCGATCTACCAGAACGCCCCTTATTACGGAAACGGTACCGGAGAGTTCCTGTTTAACTCAGGCCTCTGCCTGCCTTCCGGATCCAGTATGACCGATGAAGACCTGCAGCGTGTTACTGAAGTGATCGCTGCCGTATGGAAACATCAGCCGGTCCCGGTAACCGTTTAAGACGCATAAAATTGATACAGGAAAGGCGGTCAGCATTGCTGACCGCCTTTCCTGTATTCTACAGCTATCGGAAACGAGCCGGAAACGCTGTGCTAGCGCGCCGCTTCGTAGATCCGTTCTATAATGTCCACCACTTTCAGCCCCTCCAGTGCGTTGGTGGTAATGGCAGAGCGTCCTTTGAGCACGTCTACCACATTTTCGATCACGTAATTATGGTTGGCTGCGGAACCTTTATAGGCGCCATAGTCATTTCCGGGGTTGGTTGGCGCAAGCTTGGGCATTGTATAGTCCCTGACGTGGCAGTACTCTACCTGGTCCATATACTGGCCGCCTATCTTGATGGTGCCGTTCTGAGCCATGATGGTCATGCTGCTTTCGAAGTTCTTGTCCCAGACAGAAGTGGAGAAGCTGAGGTGCCCCACACCTCCGTTCACAAACTCGAAGCTCACCAGGCCGGAGTCCTCGAAATCGGTCATGTTCTGGTGATTGAAATCCTTGAGCATTGCCTGGATATTCTGGATATCGCCAAAGAGCCAGTACATGATATCTATGAAGTGGGAGAACTGTGTAAACAGTGTTCCGCCGTCCAGCTCTTTTTTACCGTGCCAGCTGTCTTTTTTATAGTAGCGGTCATCACGGTTCCAGAAGCAGTTGAGCTGCACCATAAAGATCTCGCCCAGGCGGCCGGATTCTACCATGTCCTTGATCCAGACAGAGGGTGGGGAGTATCGGTTCTGCATCACTGCAAACACATGCTTGTGCACATGCAGCGCCTTGAAGATCACCTTTTCGGCATCCAGCTTACTCAGCGCCATGGGTTTTTCCACTACGATATGCTTGCGGCTGTCCAGGCATTCCAGCGCCTGTGCGGCGTGGTAGCCGTTGGGCGAGGCAATATTCACCACGTCCACTTCGATCCCTGCGCCCAGGAACTCCGTCAGTGAAGAGAAAAAGGGTACGTTGAACTGGCCGAGGTTCAGCTGTTCCTCAGGCTTTACATCTATCAGTGCCACGAGCTCGGCCTCTTCATGACGCCGGATCATTTCTGCATGCCGTTTCCCGATATGTCCGCAGCCTACGACTGCAAATTTCACTTTTGAGTTCATGAGTTAGTTCTGGGAGATTCGCTTTATGCTATTGTTTTCGAGCTTGTAGGTCTGGCCGCTTTCCGGACAGGTTGCGATACCTTCCGTGTCAAACTGCAGCCTGTGTCCATACTCGCTCATCCAGCCCATCTGGCGCGCGGGGTTGCCCACTACCAGCGCATAGGGCGGTACTTCCTTTGTTACCACCGCACCTGCACCGATGAAGGCATAGGCGCCGATATTGTGTCCGCATACGATGGTGGCATTGGCACCGATCGAGGCGCCTTTACCGACCCGGGTCTCCAGGTATTCGCCGCGGCGGTTTACTGCGCTGCGCGGGTTGATTACGTTGGTAAAAACGCAGGATGGTCCCAGGAACACATCATCTTCACAGGTTACCCCGGTATAGACAGAGACGTTATTCTGGATCTTTACATTGTTGCCCAGCACTACTTTGGGAGAGATCACCACATTCTGCCCGATATTGCAGTTGGCGCCCAGGGTGCAATCGGGCATGATATGGGAGAAATGCCAGATCTTGGTGCCTTCTCCGATGATGCAGCCCTCGTCTACAACAGCTGTGGGGTGCGCATAATAACTCATTGCCGTATATTTTTTCTCTAAGATAAAAAGTTCGCTGCCCTGTTTCCTATGCTTCCGTCAGCACCGATTCTTCGACTGCCTGAAGCACATGACTGGTAATGAATTTCAGCTCTTCTCCGGTAAGCTCCGTATGGATCGGCAGAGAGATCACCCTGTCCTGCAGGAAATCAGTCACCGGCAGGTCGAACTCTGAAGCGCCCAGCCCGCGGAACATATTCTGCTTGTGGCAGGGCACGGGATAATAGATCATAGATGGCACTCCGCGCTCCGCCAGCTTTTCCTGCACGCGGTCGCGGTCTACACCTTCCAGCTGCAGGGTATACTGGTGAAAGACATGCCTGCTGTATGGGGCGCGGAAAGGTGTAACGATGCGCGGGTTACCGGCAAAGGCAGCATCATAATAATCGGCCACCCTGCGGCGGGCATCGCAGTACTGATCCAGCCGGCGCAGCTTGATCCGCAGTATTGCTGCCTGAATAGCGTCCAGGCGGCTGTTGCAGCCTACGACTTCATGATAATATTTTTTCGATTGTCCGTGGTTGGCGATCATCCGGATCTGCGCAGCCAGTGTGTCATCGCTGGTAAAGATGGCGCCGCCATCTCCGTAACACCCCAGATTCTTGGACGGGAAGAAAGAAGTGCAGCCGATGAGGCCCATAGCGCCGGTCTTTACTTTCCTGCCATCGGAAAAAGTATAGTCGCCACCAATGGCCTGAGCGTTATCCTCTATGACCGGAATATTACGCTCGCCTGCAATTGCGAGGATCTCCTCCATATTGGCTGCCTGCCCATAGAGGTGCACCGGAATGATTGCTTTTGTATTCGGAGTGATCGCCTGCTTCAGGCTTTCTGCGTTGATGGTATAAGTATCCTTGTCCACGTCCACGAACACAGGTTTCAGACGCAGTAGGGCCACAACTTCTACTGTGGCGATGTAGGTAAATGAAGGTGTGATGACCTCGTCGCCGGGCTGCAGACCCAGCGCCATCAGTGCTATCTGCAGGGCATCCGTGCCATTGGCGCAGGGAATCACGTGCTTCACACCCAGGTTGCCTGCCAGCTCTTCCGCAAAACGGGTCACTTCCGGACCATTGATGAAAGCAGTATCGTCAATAACGCTTTGAATTGCGGCATCTACCTCAGCCTTGATATGCTGGTACTGCCGCTTCAGGTCTACCATCTGAATCTTTTCCATCTGCTATCTGTTAAAATGGCTGCAAACCTACGCCGTTGTAAGGACACAGCAAAGTTTTTGATAAATTAAAAACGCCTTAGTACCCAGCTAACTGGACATAGCATATTTATGACAAGTGGAAGTGTTCCGAGCATAGTTTTTCGATCTCCGTGCCGATGGCCAGGCAGGCAGTAGCTGCCGGCGATGGCGCGTTCAGCACGTGCAGGGAATTGTGACCGCGCTCTATCTTGAAGTCATCGATCATGTCTCCTTCCTGCGAAAGCGCCATAGCGCGGACACCGCACCTGCCGGGTTCAATGTCGTCCATCTCCAGGCTGGGAATGAGCTCCCGGAGCCGGTTCAGGAACAGCTTCTTCGAAAAAGCTCCCTTATATTCATCCACCCCGAATCTCCAGTTCTTCCGGAAAAAGCGCCAGGTGCCTTTGAATCCCAGCGCCTCCGCTGTGTCTGTCATCGAGAATGCGGTCTTGGTATAGCCTTCCCGCTTGAACACGAATACCGCGTTCGGGCCGCATTCGGTGGTCCCGTCTACCATCCTGGTGAAATGCACGCCCAGGAACGGGTATTTAGGATTCGGTACCGGGTAGATGAGGTTTCTCACCTTGGATTTTCCTTTTTCCGTCAGGTCATAGTAGTCGCCCCGGAAACCTACGATCGCTGTATCAATCGCCAGCCTGTCCTTCCTGGCAAGGCGGTCGGAATGCAGTCCGCCGCAGGTGATGAGGTAGCGGGTCCTGAACCGCCCCTTCCTGGTGATGACCTCTGTGGTGTTTCCTTCGTGCTGAAAGCCGGTGACTTCCTGCCCGGTCAGCACGGCGCTCTGCGGGTAGCCTTCGGTAATGATCCGGGCGCAGGTCCTGACCACCGCCGGGAAATCTATAATTCCTGTGCACGGCACCCAGATACCCTCTATACCGGTGCAATACGGTTCGATCTCCCGTATCCGGTTTGCGTCAATCAGCTCTATTCCTTCCACCCCGTTTGCCTTCCCGTTGGCAAACACCTTGTGCATATGGGCAAGTTCCGTCTGCTTCGTGGCTACGATGATCTTTCCGCAGATGTCGTGGGCTATCCTGTGTTCGCGGGCAAAGGCTACGAGCTCCCGTCTGCCGTCCACACAGTTTTTTGCCTTGTACGAGCCGGGCTTGTAGTAGATCCCCGAATGGATAACCCCAGAGTTCCTGCCGGTCTGGTGCCTGGCAAGCTCCTCTTCTTTTTCCAGCACCAGGATGGATTTGTCCGGGTATTTGAGCTGTAGTTTATATGCCGCTGCCAATCCTACTATCCCGCCGCCGACAATCGTCAGATCATAGATTTTCTGTTCCATCTGGAAATTATAGGACGCAAAAATAGCTCTTCCGGCCGGCCCATGAGCTGTCTTTCAATTTATTCAGACCATTTACATTATGAAAACTTTCACATTTAAAATTCCTTATGGTGTATGATTGGTACTAATTTCACCTCCGAAACGAAAGCACAGCCCGCTGAGCGATCCAATATCCCCACTATCATGCATGTCCTTTCCCGGTATCAATGCCAATTGCTGCAGACCGGCCTTCTGCCGGCGGTGCCTGCTTTTTACTGCATCATTTATCCGCCATACCTGCTGCATCATGAAATACGAGCTTTCTTATTTTGACGATTTTATCCACCACCGGCTGCACGAGGTAGCCGCTGCGCACATCACAGACCAGAGCCGCCTGGAAACCGAGCTTGCAGCCCTCAGGACGGCCATGCAGGACGTGCGCCATCATATGCGGCGCAACTCCTGCTCAGGCGAGCACCCGGAAGAGCTGCGAACTTATATCCGCCAGCATCAGAATGCGCTGACCATACTGGCCGACGATCTTGATGATTTTATGGAGATGAACAAAGACAGGGTGGCGGCAGCGCCCCGGTTTACGGAGCTGTGTAGCTTTGCCTTTGATTGTATAGAGTCGCTGGGCAGCTTTATAGAAACGTATTTTACGCCCTGGTTCGATCAGGATGTGCGGCTGCCCAAAAGATCCATGACGGTAAGGGGTGTAGCCATGCTCAACGAGATCAACGAGCTGCTGTCCGGACTGGGCGATCGGGGCATTGACGATGGGCTGGTCGAGGTTTGCAGGCTGCCGTTTGAAGAGCCGCGCACTAATAGCAGCTATACCTTCAGCAGCCGGCGAATGGTGTATCTGAACACCATGATGCAGGAGCTGCGGGAAATAAGAAAATCAGCGCTGGAAGGCGCGCAGCTGAAGGAGCAGCTGCTCCGGGTACTGCTTTATCTCAACTTCAATTCCTATAGGTTTTTCCAGTACTGCAAGCAGGAATGCCGGCGCCGGCTGGCTTTGAAAGACACAGCGGCGGAGCGTGCGCACCTGCTGCAATGGTACCTTGCCAAGCTGGAAAGCTTTCAGACCCGTCCGGGACTGGCGCTCCGTACCAACCGGGGATCGCTGAAAGAGCAGATAGCTGCCTGGCTGCAATCGGAACTGGACACCTATCCTGCGTTGGCCGGAGGCCTGCCGGCTGCCCCGGCTGAGCAGTCGGCCGAGAAGCTTCGCACCACGCTGACCGTGCCGATGATGGGACACCTGCTGCGGCTTATGGTAGATGCCGGTATTGTTGAGAATGTCCGCATCCTGCAGTTGCTACGGCTGTTTGCCGGCGGATTCTCTACCCGGCACGCCCCCAACATCTCGCTTACAAGTCTTAAGAATCACTACTACGAGTCTGACCGTCCCACGGCAGTCGCAGTGAGGGAGCTGCTGCACAAGATGATCGCCAGTTCCAGGAAGGAATATCCTGGTTAATGTGCTGATGTGCTGATTTGCTGATGAAGGCAAATTGTTCAATGGTGCAATAAAGTCGTAAGGTACTATCTGCAAAAGCAAGAGATTTTAGTATTAATTTTGTTTTTGCAGAGAGGAGGCAGACTGCGATATTTCGCTGGTATGTCTACCTTGTGTAGCGCCCTTAGTGGCGCTATTCTCATTTTCGGGACTCGGCTCTTTTGGAGCCGGCAGAGAGGAGGACACCTGCTCCTTTTCTTTGGTATGTTTATCCCCATGATCCGGATCATAGTCCTGATTGCTTTTCCATAGGCTGTAGATCAGCACCAGCAGCTTCTTCTGTACAGCCACGTAGCTTTTCATCTTCTGCCCGTGTTTTGCCAGGGTGCGTTCATAAAGGCTGACAAAAGGAGCCTGACTGTATGTGATCATATTGAAAGCCGGCATATGCAATGCCCTCCTGATTCTGCTGTTGCCTTTCTTCGATATCCGCGTCTTACCCTTGTATTTACCCGACTGGTTCTCTACCACATCGTATCCGCTGTAGCTGACAAGCTGTCTGCTATTATCAAAAAGGGCAAATCCATTGGTTTCAGCCAGCACTACAGCCACTGTAAGGGGTCCGAGCCCTTTTATCTTACAGATACCGTTTACCCGTTTGCTGACCTGTTCATTTTCCTGCAGATGCTTTCTGATAGCAATGACCAGCTCCTGGATCTGTTTGTCAAATAATTTTATTTGTGACATAAGTTGCTTTTTCACCAGCCTGGTCTCAAACATGGCGTAGGAAAGAGCATGCAGCTGGTTGGTCAATGCTGTCTTATATTCCTGCAGGCTCTGGTACTGCCGGGTCAGATCTCGGAGCTGGTAGAAATACAGACCCATTGGTTGCCATAGTTCCAGGCTTTGTTCGGCTCCCATACGGGCAAGACCTTTGGCGTCTATTTTATCATTTTTTGATTTAAGTCCTGTTGCCTGCAGGTACTTCTTAGCCTTATTAGGAAGCAGCACTGACAGAGAACACCCGGCTGTAAACAGGTGCAGGGCCAGTCTTTCATAATAGACACCGGTAGCCTCCATTGCAAAGACCACCGGAAGCTGCTTTTGTTTTTGATGTTTGTCTACCCAGACCAGGAGTTCATTGAAGCCGGCATTGTTGTTTGGGAACTTTCTTGAAGACTTAAAGGTTACTTTCTGAAGCTGGTCGATAACAGCGATGCAGCAATGCAAGCTGTCTTTGGACACATCAATGCCCACTGAATACTTGATCATAAAGAAATAGTTGAAAAATGTGATAAGGGAGTCTTTTCAGCAGCCTTTTCTCATTGTTTTATCGGGCATTATCCGGACTTGATGCGGATATGCATAAGTACTATTGAGGCTTTGGAAAAGAAAACCAAAGGCAGCCCCTCCCTTACGAACAACATCATTGTAAATGTGTCAAGTCGAATATAGGTCACTGCCTTTAGCCCTTAAAATCATACTGCTTCAAAGATATGAGTCGTAAGTCATAAGTCATAAGTCGTAAGCTGCAAGGCGTGAGGGTCCAATGGCGTAGGGTTGCCCGACCTTCGCAAGTAAAGGAAAAGCTCATTTGAAGGAAGAAGGCTCATGATTGCTTATTCTTTTTCCAATTGCAAATTCGGCCCTCCAAGAGGTCTTTTCCGACAGAGGAAAAAGGGTGTCTGCCATTCTGGCGTTCGAATTCACCCCGAATCAGACCCGAATTAACCCCGAAGGTACCCCGAAGGTACCCCGAAGGTACCCCGAAGGTACTACGAAGGTACTACGGAGGTACTCCCCCGGAACTTACCAGGATCTGCTGACGCTTTGGCAGGCGCTTTTATTGTAAAGGCGAGGAGGCGTAAAGGCGTAAAGGCGTGGAAATGTGATTTCGTGGCTTCGTTTAATTGCGGATTTGTATCATACGTCCTTCTGCCTTCTGCTTCTCTGCCTTCTGCGTTCTGCCTCTCTGCCTCTCTTCTTCCTGTTTCACCGCACTGTTTCTGTTTCTCTGTCTTTCTGCTGCTATGGAGCGCCTATGGAGGGGGTATGGAACGGGTATGGAACGGGTATAGAGCCCACCACCTCCAAACCCGCTCCAACTGCGGAGTTCCCGCGAAGTAAATACGAAGGAAAAATGCACGAAAAATGAGGTGTCCACACCCTGTATATTCTTTTCTCCACCCTTTTCCTTTTTCTCCGGACTGTTTCTGTTTTCTGCACCAGATGGCTGTCATGGCGGCGATGGCGGACGAGCGAACAGTCTAAGAAAGTGAGCCGCCATCTCCGATTCCTGCGATAGCAGGAACTGTCGGAATCTGCCGGACTTTGACTCATTACGTGCACTTTTCGCTATCCGCGGAAAAAAGGAGATTGCGGCTTGGTTCGATTGAGCTGCCGGATCTATGTTCAGCGCCGCAATGACGGTGGGTGGTATTAGCGTTTCTTTGTGGAATCGCTTCTTTGTGATTTCGTAGTTGTTCTTCTGCTTTCTGCCTTTCTGCTTTCTACCTCTCTGTCTTACTCGCGCTGGTCTCTGCCTGCTGCTGACTACCTACTACTTACTGCTTTTGCCTCCCTCCCTGCTTGGCATACTACAGCTGTTTCCGGTAAAGCAGGGTAGAGCAATTGTCCCTGCGGAGGATGTTCCGGGCAGTTTCCTGCAGGTAAGAGGCGGTTACGCTCTGGTACCTGGAAAGCTCGGTATTGATCAGAGTGGCATCGCCGAGCAGCTCGTAGAAGGCAAGGTTGTTGGCCCGGCTGAGCAGGCTCATGTCCTCAAACTCGATCATACTTTCGATCTTGTTCTTTGCTTTCTCGAGCTCCTGTTCACTCACGCCTTCGTCTATCAGATGCTGCATTTCCCGCTCGATGGCGGTGTTGGCGTCTTCGATGCTTTTTCCTTCCACTACTTTTCCTTCCACCACAATGAGTCCGGGGTCAAGACTGCCGGTATGGTAGCAGCTTATATTGCTGAATAGCTGTTCTTCCTTTACCAGCCGCTGGTACAGTCTGGAGGCATAGCCATTGCCCATAATCTCAGTGATGAGGTCTGCGGCGTAATATGGCAGCTCCATCCTGCCCGGTATGTGCCAGGCTTTATATACGGCGTCCAGCGGCACATCGGCAAATACGGTCTGGATCCGCTCATCCACCTGCGCGGGCTCGGCAGGCAGCTTTCGGATGTAGCGCTCGCCGGAAGGGATATCTCCAAACCATTTCTCTGCGAGCGCTCTTACCTGTTCTGTGGTCACATTGCCGGCTACGCACAGCACGGCATTGACAGGACGGTAGTGCTTGAAAAAGAACGCTTTTACGTCTTCCAGTTCGGCCTGCTCGATATGACTCAGCTCCCGCCCGAT
>Ga0196964_10000796_pt1 | contig 17485 bp, 17 predicted proteins | sample S1_10metaG_FD_148615 | JGI IMG/M metagenome (GOLD analysis project Ga0196964, IMG submission 148615) | Soil microbial communities from Anza Borrego desert, Southern California, United States - S1_10 | ecosystem: Environmental > Terrestrial > Soil > Desert | place: USA: California | collected...
CACTGCACCATCGCCTTCACCCGCGGGTAGCTCGAGATCTGGGTGCCGATCGAGTCGAGCCGAGCCTTCGCCTGTGCGTCGGTCAGCGTCGCGAAGTCAGGTGACCATTCGGCGAGCATGAACGGCTTCGTCGGATGGGCTGTCGTCGCCCAGTTGTAGAACCCGGTCCACGACGCCGCGAGCGCGAAGTTCTCGTTGAGCAGCTCCCCGAAGTCGTCACGGGCCGATGAGGTGGTGTCCCAGTACGGGTCGGACGCGATCCAGTCGACCACGTCATCGCCGGGGTACATCGCCTCGTAGCTCGCGCCAGCGGTGCCGGCGAACCCGGAGTAGCCAGTAACGTTCCACACGAACCGGACGTTGTCGGCCCCGTTGGCCTTCATCACCTGGACGACACGCCGGAACGCTGAGACGTAGTTGGCGTTCGTGTAGCCCGCGGTGCCGCGGTTGGCGTCGTTGTCCCACTCGTGCTGGACGCCGAGCAGGATCGTGTACGGATGGTTCTTCAGCCCGTTCGCAGCGACGATGATCCGCGGGTCAGCTTCACCGTTCGCGATCTGGAGCATCGTCTTCGACGTGTCCGGCTTCCACGTGTAGAAGAGGATCGCCCGGTCCTGCCCGGGAGGTTCGGCCATGTTGAGCTCGCTCGTGGTGGGCGAGCCGTTCCACGCGTTCGTCTTGTAGATGTGGACGATGTCCGGGCGGCGGCCAGCGAACCCCGTCCAGATCGTCATGCCGCTCTCGGAAGACGACGACTGGCCCGTGGCGTTCCCGGTCGTCGCACCCCACCAGCAGCCGACCGACGGCTCGAGGTTCGCGTCGACCAGCGAGTCGATCACGACGTCGGCCGGGGTGGGCATCGTGGCGGAATCGAACTGGATCCGATCGATGAACATCTCCAGACCGGTGCCGCTGCCCGCACCGATCGGGGACGGGATCGCGGTGTTCGAGGACTGCCAGCGGTCGATGTAGTAGTCGTTCGCGCCGGTGACGGCGTTGATCTGACCGATGTGTTCCTGGCTGAAGTTGGTGGCGGTGAGACCGGTGACGGTGACGGTCTGCCACGCGGCGCCGAGGTTGTCGGGGTCGTCGATGCCGTCGCGCCAGATGTACAGGTTCAGGTTGCCACCGCCGACGGCGATGCCTGCGATGACGTAGTTGTTGCCGGACGTGAACGCGGTGGTGTCGGTGTTGGCGACAAGGGTGGTGCCGTCTCGGGCGGTGAGCCGTCCGGCGTTGGTGACACCGACCTGGAACGCGATGGCGGTGTTTCCGCCGTTCTTCACCTGAAGGAACCGGGCGGTCGACGACGCTGACGCGGCGACATAGTGCACGTAGCAGCGGAACGCGTAGGTGGTCATCGACGGGTTGTCGAACTCGAGCTGCGTGTACGCCTCGCCGTTGATCCGCATCGAGGTCGTGCCCTCAGCGGCGTAGGTGCTGCTGAACGTCAGGGTGGCCGTCCCGCCGACGGGGAACACGCGGTCGGCGGAGGTGTTCGAGTCGGTGACCTGCGTCCCGTTGGTGCCGTTGAACCCTTCGTTGGTGAGGTTCGGTGCGACAGTGGTGCCGCCACCCACGATGGCGTTGGCGAGTCCGAACTCGGTGTCCGAGTACGACGTGTCGGTGAGTGCGACGGTGAGGAGAGAGGACGCTGCTGAGGGTTCGGTCTCTTCGATGACGTCCTCGGCGTAGATGCCGAGCCGTGCGCCTGTGGCGGCGTCGGCGACGACATCGAACCGATACTGCTTGCCGGACTCGGCGACGAACGCTGCGACGCCGACCGGGCCGGAGGTGCCGGCCTGGATCATGTACTGGCCGGCGGTGTTGATCCCGACCCGCCACGCGATCGTGGTGCCGTCGGCGGCGTACTGGTTCGCGAACCAGGCGTCGGTCGTCGGTGTGGTGCCGTGGCGGGCGTACCACATCGCGAGGCTCCGGGTGTGGGTGGTGTTCTCCCAGCGGAGGAGGTGGACGTCGATGCCGTCGATGTGAAGGCTGCCGCCGCCTTCGATCGCCCAGTCGGCGGAATGGGTGAGGGTGCCGGACCCGGAGGCGGAGTCGGCGGTGGTGGAGTCGTCGGTGGCTGCCTCGCCGTCGAGACCGGAGTCGAAGTTCTCGTCGATCAGGCGGGTCTCGCCACCCGGCAGCGGAGTCTGGATTGCTGCTGCCGCCCAGTAGGGGGCGAGGACGTGCACACCGTCGAGGGACGAGAGGTCGAGGGTGAACAGGTCCCCGAACTTGGATGCGTCGGCGAGCGCGAACCGTGTCGTCCAGTTCCCGTCCCCGATCGCGGGGATGGTGTGGGTGATGCCCTCGATGAAGTAGTCGCCCTCGACGAGCTCGTTGTCGTGGCCGTGCCGGTAGCGGACGGTGATCCGGTCACCGAAGCGGGCGCCGAGCACGACGGGCCACAGGCTGTCGTCCCCGTCGGGTTGGACGGTGATCGCGTCGACCCGCGGGTGGGGCGGGTCACCGAACGTGAACAGCATGACGTCGGCGAAGTCGACGACCTGGGCGTCGTCGGCGAGGGTGAGGTCGGTGCGGGTGTACGAGGAGCGGGTCGCGGGTGAGGTGCCGTACTCGTTGGCGGTGGTGACGGTCGCGCCGCCGACGCGGGCGACGCTGATGTCGTTGCGGACGAGCTGGTCGTCGTTCGCGAGCGCGATCCCGACGTAGGCGAGTTCGCCTTCGGCGTCGCCGAACGTCCACAGTGACGTGTGCGAGCGGGGTTCGGTGAACCTGGCGATCCGCTCGCGGAAGGTCACGTCGCCGTCGCCGGCGACGTACAGGTCGCCGCGTTCGCTGTCGTTCGCGAGTCGCATCAGGTTCGACGCAGGACCGGCGAGGGTGGTGGGCTGGTGGGTGGCGTTGCCGGTGTCGATGTCGCGCGCTTCTTCGGGCCAGCCGATGGCGTCGAGGATCCGGTTGAGCCGGGTGCCCGTCAGGTCACCGGCGCCGACCTCGCTCTGGGCGGGAAGCGCGATCTTCGTGAGGATCTTGAACGCGTCGGTCGCCTGGAGCAGCGAGCGACCGCCCTCCGGGTAGGTGGGGACCATCGGCCACAGATCGATGAACCCGTAGAACAGGTCGTAGGTGACGCCGAGGTAGTCGGCCTGGAACCGGACGACCCGGTTCGATCGGAGCTGTGATTCGCCGTTGACGGCGTACGGGCCTTCGTCCCAGGCGGGATCGAACCGCCGGTCCGAGTTGTCGAGGCTGGCGGTGAACATGCCGGCCTTCACCTGGTCGAGTTGCCGTTCCCGACCTCGAGCGATGGTGACGTCGCGGGTGTACTCGGCGAGCTCGACCCAGGTGCCGAGACCGATGATCGCGACGTCGGCGAGGGTGCCGATGTCGAGGAGCCCCGCTACCGGGTCGTCGAGGACGAGGGCGGTCGTCGCGGGTGTGCCTGGCCCGATGGCCGCTTGGAGTGAGATGGTGGGCCGGGGCACTGTCACACTCCGACGTAGGACGCGAACGGGCCGACGACCTGCCCGCGGCGGCCCATGTCGATGAGCGTCGAGTTCACCTGCTGCGCGAGCTGCTGTTCGGTGACGAGACTCCCGGTGACCGTGATGTTGACGACGATCGTGTCGCCGCTGCCGGAGTACAGCGACGGCAGCGCCGCCATCTGCTCGCGGGTGAACACCCCCTCGCCGCCCTCGAGCACCCGGGTGACCTCGGTGCCGGGACCGCCGGGAACGATGCCGCCCGTGTGCATCGTCGGGATGTCGGGGACGCTGAACCCCTTGCCGCCGATCACCGGCACCCAGTCAGGGATCGTGAACGACAGCTTGCCGACGGTGTTGTTCCACAGGCTTGCGATCCCGTTGAACGCTGACCGGAACGGTGCGGTGATCAGGTCCTTCACTCCTCCCATCGCGCCGCTGATCTTGTCGCCGATGCCGGTGAAGAACCCGATGACGTCGTCGATGCGGTCGGACACCCAGTCCTTGGCGCCGGTCATGGCGTCCTTCAGCCCGTCGAACGCGGAGCCGACCCAGCGGCCGATCCGGTCACCGATCCCGAGGACGAAACCGACGACCCGGTCGATCGCACCGGAGACGATCTCGACGACCCGGTCCCAAGCAGCTTGAGCAGTGAGCTTGACCGCGGTCCAGGCAGCGGACAGCACTGCCTTCACGGCCTCGATCGCGCCCTCCACGATCGCCCGGATCCCGGTCCAGATGCCGTCGATGAACGTCTTGATCCCGTTCCAGACGCCTTCCCAGTCGCCCTTGATGAGCGACGTGACGGTCTGGATGATCCCGCGGATGACGTTGATCACCCCGTCCACGACGCCACGGATCGTCTCCCATGTCGCGGCGATGAAGGCCAGGATGTCGCCACCCCAGTTCTCCCAGATGACGGTGATCGCGCCGGTGACGGTCTCGATGACGCCCTTCACGTAGCCGATCGCGGTCTCGACGACCTTCGAGATCTCGTCCCAGTTGTCCTGCACCCATCCGACGAGCTCACCGAAGAACTCGCCGATCCCCCGGAGGACAGGCATCAGGTCGTCGTTGATCCACTTCTTCGCTGTCGCGATCGCGCCCGGGAGATGCTCGGCCATCCATGCGGCGATGTCCTGCATGATCGGCGCGATCTCGGCGAGGACCGGCAGCAGCGCGGCGCCGATCGATTCGGTGATCTCGCCGAACGCCATCTTGGCGCGCTGCATCTGACCCTGCGACGTGTTCGCGAACGTGTCCGCCGCCCCTTGGGTGGCGTTGCGGACGAGGTCGAGCGCCGCCGCCGAGGAGCCGGCGTCCTTGATGAGCGCCCCATACTCGGGGAGCATCCGCGACAGCGCGGTCGTCTGCCCGTTGTGGGCCTTCGTGATCGCGTCGAGCGCGGTGTTCAGCGGGACGCCGGCCTTGCGGGCGACGTCCATCGCCAGCGCGACGTCCTCCTGGGACTGGGCGAGATCCTTCGACTGCCCGTACGCCTGCGCGTACGCCTCACGGAGCTCCGTGTCGGTGAAGCCCTTCAGCTTCATCCCGGCGTCGATCTGGTTGTTGAACGCGTCGACGATGTCGTTCGACGCGCCCGCGATCTTCACCGACTGCTCGAACAGCGCCTGCTCGGCCTCGTCGTCCGCGGCAGCCTGCCCCCAGTCGAGCGCCGCCTTCCCGGCGAGCAGCGCCCCACCGGCGACCACACCGAACGCGACACCGGCCGCCTTGCCGACCTTGCCCATCGTGCCGGAGAACCGGCCTGCGCTCTCCTCCGCCTCGCTGAACGCCCGGCCGACACCCTTCGCGTCACCGACGATCTCGATGGACAGCTTCCTCGATCCAGCCATCGATCACCGCCTTCGGTTCTTGCGTTGAGCGTCGGTGTACGCCTTCGCCCGCGCGTTCTGGTCGGCGAGGATCTCCTTGAGCTCGCCGGCGGTGAGCCGCTCGATGTCCCAGGGCATCAGGTGGTAGTCGCGCATGAGGGCGGGCAGCCGCTTCAGCAGCGCCCGCCTCACGCTTCCGGGGAGTCGTCCTCCGACGGGTCGACCTTCTCGATCCCGGCGAGATCGCCGAGCGTGACAGCGTTGCACACCTCGTCGAACTCGAGGGTCGGGTCGGTGCGGCGCAGGACGAGCCAGATCATCGCCATGATCCCGTCCTCCTCGTCCGGGGTGTACCCGAGCTTGGCGACCGACAGGACGCCCTTCATGAGGCGCCGCTCAAGACCGGTGAGGGTCATCGGGTCGACGATCACATCGTCGCCGTTGACGCGGACCTTGAACGCTGGCGCCGCGGTGGCCTTGCCTTGGGCTGCGAGGGTGCGTTCACGCAGATCGGTCATCGGTGCTCCATCAGTCGGGGAACGCTCTCGCGGTGATCTTCTCGATCGCTTCGCCGTACATCTCGACGATGTCGTCGGTCGACTCGCGGATCGCTGGGTAGAGGAAGTAGCCGGCACCGGATCCGGAACCACGCCACGGCTGGAACTGGTTCCAGCCGGTGACCGTCCCGCGGGGGGTCTGGCGGCGCTGGTTCCGCATCGCGCCGAACTCGGCGCCACCGAAGAACGGGACGTCCGCCCCGCCACCGGTCACCTGGGCACGGGCCGCCTGCCGGGACGGTCGCATCGACGCCGCCGCTGACCGTTCCATCCTGCTGCTGGCGTTCTGCTGGGCACGGCCGACGACGAGCTTCGCGACGTCGTAGTTGGCGTCCTTCAGCTCGTCGATCAGGCCCTTCTCGTCGAGCTTGCGGAGCTCGCGACGGAACTCGTCGAGCCCTTCGACGGTGACGGTCTTCGACTTGATCCGATCACCCATCAGGTCAGGGGGTGGCGTCGGTGGTGGTGTAGGCGATCGTGATCGGCGAGGCGGACAGGTTGTCGCGCGCCACCCCGGAGATCGACTGCATGATCGTCGCCCCGTTGTCACCTTCCGACAGGTCGACGTTGTCGAACCGTGCCGCCGGGATCGTCACCACCAGCGTCGGGAGGGTGGCGCCGGCGTGAGCGACCGGACCGGTGAACGTCGCGACGAGCGCTGCCATCGTTGACGCAGCGGCCGTGTTGACGTACCGGTTGTACTCGGTGAGCGACCCGAACTCGGCCTCGCAGTCGAACGTGATCTCCCGCTTCGCTGACTCGAGCGGCTCCTTCTTCAGCCCGGACCCGCGGAGGAACCGGCGGTCGACGTCGAGCCCGTTGTCGCAGCCGATCGTCAGGTTCTTCACCTCGAACGACGACCCGCCGATCGTCAACGCTGCCCCGGTGAAGGAGAACACGAGCGCACCTGACGGGTACGACGCGGTCTGGAGGGCGTAGGCGCCGGAGGTGGCGACGCTGACGTCCTCGAAGTCGAGCTCGGCGGTGAACGTGAGGAGCCCGTCCACGTCGCAGGACAGCTCCCAGCTGGTGATCTTGCCGCCCTCACCCGTGAACGGCTGCGCCGCCGCCGACGACCCAGCGAACGGGCGGCCGACCTGGGCGGTGAAGAAGTCACCGAGGAGCGAACCGAGGGTGCCGGTGTGCGTGTAGTTGCTGTCCACGACCGACCCGGAGGCGACGGTGCCGAGCATGTGCTTCAGCCACCAACCGAACCCCTTCGTCGGGACCGGCATGTTCACCGTTCCGACACCGCCGGTGCTGTACGGCGCAAACGACAGCGACGACTGCACCCGCGACCCAGCGCGGAGGGTGTCGGCCTCGGCCCGTTCCATCTCCGGGCGGATCGTCGGGACACCGTTCGTCTCGAAGAAGCGGGTCACCGCGACGGCGGTGCCGTACGTGACCTCGTCGACGACACCGAACTGGGAGAGCAGCGCTGTCACTGGTCATCCTCCTTCTTCGACCGGGGGGCGGGCGCCCACACGTCCTGGGCGAGCAGACCTTCACCGAAGTCGAGACCGACGAGCTCCTCACGGAGCTCCGCGGCCCTCGTGTGGTCCCGGTCGGCGATCGCCTGCTGGAGCTCGGCCATCGCCGCAGCGACACGCTTCGCGGGCGCGCGGCCGGCGACGGCGGGTTCGATGTCCTGCGGTTCGTTCCGCTTCCAGACGCGGCCGACGCAGTCGACAGCGTCGGACGGTCCGACGTACATGATCTTCACGGTGCTGTCTCCTTGCAGGGACGGGTCAGATGCGGGCAGTGAACGCGACGTCGACCTCGGCGTAGCCGCCGAAGCCGGCGTTGCCGGGGAGCGGGTAGATCTCGGGGTTGATGTTCGCGACCCGCCAGTGCAAGACACCGGGAACCGTCGCCGAGAACCCACCCGCGGGGCGGCCGTTGGTCTGGTCGCGGAGGCTGGTTTCGATGACGTTGACGAGTTCCTCGAGCCGCTCGTACGTCTCTTCGCGCTTGGTGCCGGACACCTTGGTGCCGACGATGATGCGGAGGGTGAACGTCTCGTCGAGTGACGGCGCCCCGTAGGTGCCCCACGTGGAAGCCGAACGGTCGGGGGCGGTGCCAGTGATGTAGATCGCCTCGTCGCGGGGTTCGGTGTCGTCACCCCAGATGATCGTCGGGGGCTGGGCGAGGCGCGGGTGGCTCGGGAACGGCGCGTCGCTGAGGAGCTTGTAGAGCTCGCGCCAGGCGGCGAACACACGGGTGGTGGTCTTGGCGGACATCAGCCGATGCTCGGCGCGATGTGGTTGTACCGGCGGAGGACTTCGTCGACGGAGGGGATGCCGGTGTGCCAGTGGCCGACGCCGGGTGTGGCGAGCGTGACGGAGGTGCCGTCACCGAGCTGCATCGATGTCGCACGGTCGGGGGTGCCGCCGGTGGTGCGGTGGAGCTGCGCACGGACGGCGACCATCGCTTCGCGCTTGACGTCGAAGGGTGGGGCGTCGAGCCCGTGCTCGTAGCCGATCTCGACCGTGGCACCCTCGGCGCTGTAGTCGCGGAGGTGAATGACTCCGCTGTCCAGCGGCGCCAGGGCGGCGATCTGGGACGTAGTGAGCGTCGAGTAGTCCGTCAGGCCGGTGCCGTACCAGACGCGGACCCAGCGGACGTTGCGCACCCAGGGGCGCAGCGGGATCTCCCAGCCGACGTTGCGGATGTGGTCGACGTCGAACCGCGGGACGAACGCCATCCCGCAGGCAGACTCGAACAGTGCCTCGACCTCTGCGCGGGCCTGCTTGACGGCTGCAAGGTCGTCGCGTCCGGCGTCACCGGCGGATGGTTCGCGGCCTCGGAACTCGGCGACCGTGAAGTAGAAGCCGCCGACGATGTCGTGCTTGGTGGTGGCGACCGTGGTCGAGCCGACCTTCCAGGTGGCGGTGAGCACGTCCAGCGCGGCGGTCTGGGCGACGGTGAGTTCGACCGTGCGCGGGTTGCTGCCGCTGCCAACGGTGGCGGTGCCGGCGGCAGCGAGCTCGGTGCCGTCCGACGTGGTGACGGAGACGGTGACGGTCCCCGGGTCGGCGGGATCCCCGTCGGCGCCTTGCGGCTGCCACGACAGGTTCGCCGTGGTCGCGCGCAAGATGCGCTGACGGGTCGCGCCGATCATGGGTCAGCTCTTCGCCTTGTCCGTCGCCGATCGCTTAGGCGCGGTGGCCGTCCGGCCCTTCGTCACGGCGGAGATGGTCTCCTCGTCGGCGGGGTCGATCACGTCGCCTTCGGCGTACACGAGGACGCCGTCGCGCTCGACGCGCTCGGTCGCGATGACCGGTTCGGTGGTGTCGTCGCTGTCGGGCTTGTAGCCCTGGCGACGCATCTCGTCGGGGTCGTTGAGGAGGTCGTCGCCTTCGGCGTACACGAGGACGCCGTCGCGCTCGACGCGCTCCTTGGACGGGTAGCGGGCTTCGTTCATCGGGGTCTCCTGGCTGCTGCGGGTCGGGATGGAAGCGGGGGGAGCAGCCCCGCCGGCGGCGGACGGGGCTGCTCCTCTCGAGGTCAGGCGGTGGAGCAGTCGCAGAAGCTCTTCGGCTGACGGACGCCGAACGCGCCCCACCACTCGGCCAGCATGTAGAGCAGGTTCCGTGCTGCGAAGTCCTTGTGCTGGTCGAAGATCTCGACCGTGGCCACCTGGCGGTCCCACAGCGTGGCGTCGCGGAAGAACCCGACGACGGCCTTGGCGGCGGTCATGCCGGGCTCCTCGACGAGGGTCATGCCCCAGATCCGCTGCGGACGATCGCCGTACGGGTTGAGGAGGAACGGACCGTCGGTCGTGGTCGACCCGCCGACCCGGAAGAGGTCGAGGGTCTCCATGTCCGTCGGGTTCAGCACTGCCGCCGTCGGGATCTTCCCTGAGCCGGTGGCCGGGTTCGTCACCTTCGTCTTGCCCTTGCGGAGCGTCTCGATGATGTTGTTCGAGAACGCCTGCGTGAGGATGCCGGTGGTGTTCCGGATGCCACGGATGTTCGGATCCGTGCCGTTGCCCGCGATCATCTGGCTGTTGAGCCGGGCCGCGAGGTCGTACCGGAGCTCGTCGTCGATGATCGACTGGAGCTGACCGCCGTTCATCAGAGCTCGCCGGGTGATGGTCGCACCCTCGGCGATCGGGTTGACCGTCGTGGTGACCTTGACCCAGGTGAACTCGCCTTCGGGCTTCACGCCCGACGCAGCCGCCACGGTGTACGGCCCGGGACTCGCGCCCGAGATCGCCGGGTCCGCGGATGTCGTCGCCTCCGCCGTCTCGGCTGCGACGTTCGTGTGGGCGACCGCCCGGGTGTACTCGACGACGTCCGCGTCGGTGGTCGCGTTGAGGACGAGGTCGCGGACGGTGAGCTGCGCACGGACGTAGGGCACGTACCCGTCGTCGTAGTCGGTGCGGAAGAACGCGCCGCCGGAGCCGGAGGCGCCGGTGACCAGGACGTCCTTGATGTTGATCTTGGGGGACTGGACGCGGGCGCCGTCGCTGATCTGACCGTGTGGCGCGACGGCGGCGAGCCAGGACTTGAACTCGGCGGAGTCCAAGATCTGACGGCCCGGTGTGCGGCTCTTCTGCTCACGCGGCGCGGGGGTGTCGGCCGCGAACGCTGCCGCCTTCCGCTCCGGTGTCGCCGCCCAGGCCTGGACCGTGTCGAACCGGTCGGCCTTCTCGAGGAGGTTCTTGATCTCCTCGAGACGGGTGAGGTTGTTGTCGAACTCGGTGGCGAGCTCGTGGGACTGGGCGATGGACTTGCCGTCGCCTTCGTCGGTGTGGAGGAGCTGGGCGTTGCGCTGCGCGAGACGCTCGAACTCCTTGGCAAGCACGTTGGTGCTCATGTGGGGTTGCCTCCTGTGGGCGGGGTTGTTCCGCCGATCGGCGGGAGTGAGCGACAGCCACCCGCGACGACACGCCATGGGCGCGCCGCTGTGGTGGGATGGCTTGGCACTGCAACGGTGAGGCCGTGCCCCGGCCTCGGGGGGATCTCAGGTGCGGGTCGAGGCGACCAGCAGCCGGAACTTCGCAACGTCCAGCGGTGAGACCGCTCGCCCTTCCGCGGGCGCATCCGGCTCGGCGGGGGCTGCAGCGACCGTTCGGGTGGGCGTGGGTGCCGCTTCCCGGCCGGGATACGTGAACATCGACAGATCGAAGCTGTTCTTCGCTGCCGCCTTCTTCCGGTCGACGCGGTCGGCGAGCCCGACAGCGACCGCCTCATCGGCGGAGTACCACGACTCGGCGGCCATCGCCGCGCGCCACTGCGCCATGTCGCCGCCGGCCTTGTCGAAGTAGATCGATGCGATGTTGTCGGAGAGCCGGCCGAGCATGTCCGCCATCGAGACCATGTCGGCGGCGTTGCCGACGCAGACACCCCACGCGTCGTGGATCATCAGCTCGCTGTTCTGCGCCATGACGAGCTCGTCGGCGCCGCACGCGATGAACGACGCTGCGGACGCTGCGATCCCGTCGACGACAGCGACGACGCGCGCACTGTGAGCACGGAGCGCGTTGAGGATCGCGATGCCGTCGAACACGTCGCCGCCGGGGCTGTTGATGTGGAGCCGGATCTCCTCGACCTCGTCGGGGAGACCATCGAGCGCGACGGAGAATTCCTTCGCGGAGACACCGAAGATGTCGCCCCACGAGTCGACCGGGTCGTAGAGCCGCATCGTTGCGACGGTGCCCTCGACGGCTGCGGTGGGTGCTTCGTTGCGGGGCTGACGGCGCGACATCCAGAGCCGGCGGGCATCGTGGTTCATGGGTGCCTCCTCGGGCAGGAGCGACCGTCGCCGGTCAGAGCGCATCGGCTTCAGCGGGGGTGAGCTCGAGCTGCTTCGTCGATTGCAGCGTGACGGGCAGGAGACCGAGGTGCTCGATCGGGTCGAGCCCAACCGTCTTCAGTGCTTCGGCGGGGTCGAACCCGGCACGGACGAGCGCACCGACAGCCTCGATCTTCTGCGCCGTGGTGAGCTCGGGTGTCTCGCCGGCGGCGGCCATGTTCAGCGGGGTCAGGTACGTCTCGCCTTTGCCGTCGGGGAGCGGGTTCATGTCGAGGAACGCGCGGATGTCGTCGGCGTTGAGCCAGCCCCACTGGCGGCCGATCGCGAAGGCCTCGTACATCGACTTCGTGTCACCGCGGAGGAGGCCAGCAAAGTTGAACCTCAGCCGCTGACCGCGGTCGATGAGACCGTCAGCGAGGACGGCGTGCTCGATCCTTGTGGTGTACGGCAGCACACCGTCTTGGACCCACTCGATCGACTGGTGCTCGATGTTCGAGAACGTGGCGCGCTCGAGGTCGCCGATCTTGTGGGGCGGCACCCGGAAGATCCGGGCGATCTCGACGCTCTGGTACTTGCGGGTCTCGAGGAACTGGGCGGCGTCGTTCGGGATGGACAGCTGAACCCACTTCGCGCCGCCGAACAGGAACCCAGGCCGGTGCGCGTTGCGGAGACCCCGGTGATCCTTCTCGAAGGTGGCGCGCATCCGCTCGACGTTCGTCTGACCCGGGTCCTGCGGCGACTCGATGACACCGGTCATCTGTGATCCGTTGGCGAAGTAGGCCTCGCCGTAGGTCTCTGCGGCGACGGCGAGCCCGATCGCGTGGGCGTGCTCGGCGATCGGGCTCAACCCGCGAAGCCGGCCGGCGAGGGTGAAGCCGGGGATGTGAAGGATGTCGGTCTGGGTGTACGTCTCGGTCCCGACCTTGAACAGCTTCTGGAGGTACGTCGGCGACTTCGGATCCTGGTCCCGGACGATCTCAACCTTCGACGGGGGCAGCACCCACACCTCAGCGACTGCGCCGAGGCGGTTGCGAACCTTGTACCAGAAGGCGTTGCCGTCAGCGTCGATCGATGCGGAGGTGCGTTCGAACAGTTCGTAGCGGGTGGTCTCAGGGTTCGGGCGGGCGAGCCACGCCGGGTCCGGAGCCGGGTGCCGGTTCGGTCCGTCGTAGCGGACGACACCGACGGGTAGCGCCCCGATCGTCTCCGCACGCAGGCGGATGCAGGCGTAGACGACTGCCTGCTGGAGTGACCGGTCGCGGCCGAGTGAGACTCCGGTGCCCGAGGCAGCAGCGGGCCACGCGCCGCCTGTGTTGGTGACGGTGGTCTCCGTGGTCCGGGCCTTGACCATCTGCCGGAGCGTCCTCATGCGACCGGATCCCGGGTGTCAGGAGCGTCGACGAGGTACCCGAACAGGATCGCCAGGACGCCGAGCGTCGCCAGGCCGAGCCGCCAGTCGACCGCGAAGGCGGCCACGAGAACGCAGACGATGCCGACGATGACGGCGAGAAGGGAGAGCGCAGCACGGTTCACAGCTCCTCCACTTCGTCGTCGTAGCCGGCGTAGTAGCCCGGCACAGGCGCCACCGCGGCAGGCTGTCGGAGGCCCCACAGGGCAAGCGACGCGGCAACGATCGGCGCGGCGTCACGCCCGGCCTTGCGACCGAACCGCCATGCCTCCCCCGCTGGCTGCTTCGTCGCCGCAGCGAGCGCCGCATCCATCCGGGCGTCCGAACGGACCAGCACCGTCGCATCGATCACCGCGTCGAACAACGCACCCGACGCGCGCACCGCATCCGCAGTCGACAACTCCTCCACCCCGGCGATCTGCAACGCAGCCGCCGGCGAACCCTTCTCCACCACCACCCGACCGTGGTGATCCGCCCGCAACTGGGCCGCACGAGCGTGCACCCACCCGACCGACGGCCGGTAATCGACGAGCTCGAGCACCGGCACCCCGTCCACACCAGGGCCGCACGCCACGATGGCAGCCCAATCCCGGTCCGGGGACACCTCCACCGCCAACGTCAACGGATCCTCCGGACGTGCCTGAGGACGGCACACCGCACGCCACGACGCCTCCGGAATCACACGCTCAGCCGACCTCGTTCGTTGGTTCCCGAACGCCCGGCGGAACTCGCCGTCCGACATCGTCGTACGCGCGTGCGCCACCGCCGCCTCCGAGATCGTCACACCCATCGCCGGCATGAACCGCCACCACACCGCCGGATCATCGATGTCCTCGTCCTCCGGGATCGCCCACTCGAAGTACGCGATCCCCGACGTCCGCCCCTCGAGCGCCGCAGCCCGCCCGGCCTCGACCTTGCGGTTCAGATACACCGACGCATCCGTACCCATCGTCGACACCACCAGCAGCTGCGCATCCGGGCGGGTGATCATCGCCGGCAGCAACGCCTGCTCGCGCCGGTCGTCGATGTCGTCGAACGCCTCGTCGATCACCCCGAGATCGATGATCCGTCCGTGACCCGCCGACGCCGACGACGCCAGCACATCGATCCTCGACCCGTTCCGCCAGATCACCCCTTCACTGCCCTGCGCCCGGGCCACACGCCGCACCAGCGGCCACAGCTTCGAGTTCTGCAGGATCGGCACCTCGTCATCGAGGACCTTCTTGCGGGCATCCATACCCGTCTGCGCCGTGTACGCCACCCGCTGCGAAGTCGGGCGGAGCGTGCACCGCTCCACCTTGTGCGACAGCACCAGCGTCGTCTTGCCCTGCTGGCGCATCAGCGTCGTGATCGTCTCCCGGAACGCCGGCGACCCGTCAGGAAGCAGCTCCCCCGCGACGTCGGCGACCTGCTGCTGCCACTCCATGAACGGCTGCCCCAACGTCCGCGCGACCCGGCCGACCTGCACGCCGCGAGTCCGCCGGTTGCTGCTCCTCGGCGTCGCGTAGATCGGCTCCGCCGAGCTCCGAGAGGAGCTTTTCGATCGCATCGTCATCGCCACCGGCACCAACTCCCCGCAGATCTGCGAGCGACGCCCGGTACTGACCCCACAGCGCAGCGTTCGTCGGGTCCGCATCGACGGCAGCGCCGAGCATCACCGTCACCATCACCGACGCCTCGTCCACCGGCTCGATCCGACCGAGCCGACGCATCTCCTTCACCAGCGCATCCGCTGACTTCCGGTTCGGACCAGCCACACCGACCGGGCCGAGCACCTCGCCCTCGAGGAACCAGCACAGCACAGCCTTCGCCTCTGGCTTCCTCGGCATCGGTCACCACCTCCGCGACGGCCCCTCAGGTGATCCGGCCGCGCCGTCGAGCAGCGCACGCGCAAGCTCCGTCTGCCGCAACCGGTTCCGCCGCAAGTTGCACGACGCACACGACGCCCGCAGGTTCAACGGGTCGAGACGGGCGCCGCCCTCCGACAACGGGACGATGTGATCGACGTGCTCCGCCACACCGGTGCATCCCTCGAGCTCCAGACGGCAACGCCACCCGTCCCGCTCGAGGACCACCAACCTCACCGCCGACCACCGCGAGTCGTACGCGCCGCTCACGGCCGGTACACGAACCGATCGACGTCGGGGGGAAAAGGAGGGCAGGGATCTGGGCGGGTTCTGGGGGTGGCAGGGATTTGACCCTCCCTCCCCTCGGTTGCCGTTGACCTGGGAACGGGAAGAGCCGTCGGTCCGGAGGGACACGACGGCTCAACTACTCGAACGCGGATCGTAGCACACCGTTCGGCTGTCATGCGGCACCTGCGCGTGCTGCGTGCTTGGCTGCGGTCTTCTCGGCCTTGAGGCGTGCGTCTGCGCGTGCGAGGAGGCGGGTGATGTCGAGGTTGTTGAGGCGTCCGTGGCGGGCGTGGTGGTCGGTGATCTCTTGGGGTGGGAGTCGCTTGTGTTTGGCGCGGAACTCGATGCAGAAGTTGCAGAGGGTGGTCTCGGTCTTGGCGTCGGGGGGTGTGGGTTTGCGTGGTTCGCGCATCCCGTGGGCGAGGTGGTTGGTGCACCAGATGTCGCGGTCGATGGCGGCGAGTCGTTCGGCGATGGCGGTCTTGTCGAGGAGTGGGAGTCCCCAGCGGGTGGTGATGTTGGCTGCGGCTCGGAGTGCGGTTGCGGCGTGGAGGAGGTGGCGGGCGAGTTGGTGGCTGTCGTTGCGTGCGCGGTCGGGGGTGAGTTCGTTGCCGGTCTCGGGTGTCGTGCTGGGTGAGCTGTCGGGGTTGGCGCCTGGGGTGCGGGTGGGCCAGCCGGCGAGGTTGTCGTGGATGCTGCGGAGTGCGGCGGGGAGGAGGGTGAGGGTGGTGGCGGCGTCGAGGTAGGCGGCTTGGGCGGCGCGTTGTGTGGGGGTGGTCACGGCGTCTCCTTGTGGGCGTGTGCTTGGGCGAGTTGTGCGCGGAGTCGGTCGATTTCGTCGAGTGCTGCGCGGGTTTCGGTGGTGCGTTGGGGGCCGGGGGTGTTGGCGATGCGGGCGAGCATCGGGTAGTCATCGCGGGCGCTCATGCTGCGCTCCGGAAGGTGCCGGTGGGCATGACAGGCGTCCAGAGCCAGCGGCCGGCGTTCCGCTTGAGCTTGAGCGGCCACTGGCGGACGTCGCGGGGGCCGCGCCAGTGTTCGACGGTGTACTCGATCCGGTGTTCGGGGTCGGTGGAGCGGAGGCCGATGCCGAACTCGGGCCAGCGGAGCCAGACGCTTGAACCGAACGGGCGGAGGTCGCGTGCGCCGCGGGCGTCTCCGTGTGGTGCGTGGGTTTCGAGGAGGAGTGCGACGTTGGCGCGGATGCGGACTTCGTCGAGGGCGCGGGTGACGCGCTTGGCTGCGTCTTCGCCGCCGACGTCTCCGCGTTCTGCGACTCCGGATGACATGCGGTAGGCGGGGCCGATGACGAGGAGCTCGGCCCGGTTGGCTTCGCAGCGGTCGATGAGCCAGCGGACGTCGGAGCGGGCGGTGAGGTCGATGCCTTCGGGTTTGGTGAGGATGCGGAGCCGGCGGGGGTCGAGGTTGGGGCCGGCGGCTTCGCGGAGGCGGTGGATGCGGCGGGTGACGAGACGTGGCGGGTTCTCGAGGTCGATGATGAGGACGTTGCGTGCGGGGATCGGTTGGCCTGTCCACGGGTGGATCCCGGCGGCGAGTTGGACGCCGATCTGTGCGAGGAGGGTGCTTTTGCCGGCGCCTTCGCTGGCGGTGACGAGGAGCCGGTCGCGGCATTCGAGGACGTCGGGGATGAGCCAGTCGTAGGTGGTGTCGGTGTTGGCGATGAAGGTGTCGACGTCGAGGTCGGGGGCGCCTTTGCCGATGGGCATGTCGAGGTGGGCGACGAGTTCGCGGGCGCGGTCTGCTGCGTGGGCGGCGTCGCTGGCGGTGTTGGCTGCGTTGGCGATCTCGGCGGAGGCGTTGATGAGGCGTTGGCGGAGCCGGTGGTCTGCGACGTGGGTGGCGTACTTGGTGGCGCCGGACACGGATGGGGTTGCTGCGGTGAGGGCGTTGAGGTCGGCGAGGGAGACGTTGGGGCAGCGGGATTGGACGGTGAGGACGTCGATGCGTTCACCGGCTTCGTAGGTGGCTGTGATGGCGTCCCAGATGGCTGTGTGTTCTGCGACGGTGAAGTCGCTGCCGTCGATGATCTGGGAGGCGTCGAGGTAGGCGCGGTCGGAGAGGAGGCAGGCGCCGAGGAGTGCGCGGGCGCTGGCGTGGGCGAGTTCGTGGTTCACATGCGTCCGATCGTGTGGAGGGACATGGCGACGCCGTCTGCGCCGATGACGATCTCGTTGAGGTCGGCGCGGATCGGGGTGACTGGGGCGACGTGTTCGGGGAGGTCGGTCCAGCGTTCTTGGTTCAGCCAGGTGGACGGGTGGGGGACGTACTGCATCTCGCCGTTGGCGGCCTTCTCGGGGAGGCGTTGCGCCTTGATGGC
>Ga0196964_10000797_pt1 | contig 17450 bp, 2 predicted proteins | sample S1_10metaG_FD_148615 | JGI IMG/M metagenome (GOLD analysis project Ga0196964, IMG submission 148615) | Soil microbial communities from Anza Borrego desert, Southern California, United States - S1_10 | ecosystem: Environmental > Terrestrial > Soil > Desert | place: USA: California | collected...
TGGAGCCGGACAACTGACCGCTGATTGTCAATTGGAATGGCGTAGAGCCCGCGAGACCCAAGGTAGATAGTGTTGATGGCGCCAGCACACTTACAGGACCTGAGAACGTTCCTGTGTTGTTGTTCACGGCCAATGTTCCGCCGTTTAAAACAATCGGATAGCCTGCGGTGACGGCGGCATTCGTCATGAACGAACCGCCCGCGTTAATCGTAACTCTATTCGTCGGCGTGCTGAGTGAACCGGCGGCATTTACCATCAGAACGGTCGAGTTTACGATGTAATTGCCGACGAAGGCGTTGTTATTGTTATCCTGCATGAATTGCACACGGCCCGCGCCAGTGACGGTCACTGTCGCTCCACCGCCTCCTCCGCTGAGCTGGTTGCCAGCACTGAACAGGCGCAAAACGTCCGATGGCGTACTTCCAGTCTGAAGTGCAATTTGAGCCCCGGGCGCAACGAAGATTGTTCCGGACGTGAATGAAGTTGTCGGCGTAGGTCCAATTCCACGGAACACAGCTTTATCATTCATGATCAGAGCATTCGGTAGACGCTCATTGGCCGCAGCGGTGAACACCGCTTCCAGGGCGCCATCGTTGATCGTGATACTGCCGGTACCCAGGCAGGCTCCGGCTGCCAATGCCGCCACGCGAACGGTTCCACCGTTGATGGTGTTTGCGCCCGTGCGCGTGCCCGCGATAGTGAACTCAACCGTTCCGCCATTAGTGCCGTTAAGACCGGCGCCGCTGTTGAATTCGAGCGGTGTGCCGCCGGCGATTGCGCCAGTGAGCGTAAGCGTTAGTCCGGTTTGAACGTCGATTGCACTTCCCGTCGAGTTCGAAAGGGTGGTAAATACGCGGGCTGAGCTGAATGTGGCATTTGCAAGATAGGTTCCGCCCGCCAGAGTCACTGTATTGGCCGAGGGTCCGAGAATACCGTCTGTGGCGGTCGCCGTATCGGCAGACATGCGCAGCGTACCAGCCAATATAGTCGTCGTGGCTGTGTAGGTGCTCGCGGCATTGGTCAACACCGCGGTGCCTGAACCCGACTTCGACAGGCCGGCCGTTCCAGTGATGCGCGCGTTCACAGTCAGGATGCCGCTGCTTTCCGTCTTGAGCAATCCAGTTGTACCACCAAAGGCGAGCGTGATGTTGGAATCAATCGTCGGTGCGGCCGTCCCGCTCGTGGCAACCAGTCCGCTTGAAACCGTTACGGTCTGAGCCGCTGCTGCAGCAAGCCCGTACGTTCCCGTGGCCAGGTTCTGGTCGAACAAGATGGAGCTTGGAGCTACGGCGCTTGTGACCGTCACGGCGTGACGAATGATCACGTTTGCACCGGCGGGAATCACCTGTCCGCCGAAGGCAGTGCTCGCTAAAGTGCCATCCCACGTGCCGTCCTGCTGCGTGATATAGGTGTTCGCGGCACCCGTTGCGTCTATACAGCCTTCCCCAGTGTTTGTGTTGCCGTCGTAAGTGGCAAGATTGCCATTCACAGAACCGAACGGAATTGATGTTCCGGCCACACCGCCCGAGAAGAACAGGTTCGCCGTGCCTGGAGTGGCAGCCGGCCGCACGAAATTGAACGTCGCGCCATTGCTTCGACTGGGGAGTGCACCTGCCGTGGTGAGCGTCAACTGGCTGCTACCGGTGCCTTGCGGCGTGAGCGTAATGGCGCTGTTGCCGCCATCGAATGAGGCCACACCAACGGTTTCGGTACGCGTCACGTTGTTGGGCGCAAGCATGGTGAAATTGCCGCCATTGAAAACGACCGTCGCCGTGTCGCCAATGCGGTTGGGATTGGCGCCACCGGCGGTGGCATCGATCAGGAAGGTTCCGCCATTGAGAACCAGTGAGCTCGAGTTTGCAATCGTTGCCGCATTGCCATTGAGCTGAAGCACACCGTCATTCACGGTTGTTACGCCTGTGTAGGTGCTCACATTGTTGAGCACCATTGTGCCGGCGCCACTCTTGGTAATCGCGCCAGCCGCGCCGGACAGAAATGCATTTACGGTAAGATCGCTCCCTGCCGCGACATTGAATTCACGGTTTGCGGTAAAAGCAACCGCACCGTTGATCACGCTACCGGGAGCTGTGACATACACATCAATGGCGCCGGTGGCATCGCCAATGGTCATGACCCCCAGATTGCTGGTAATCGTGCCGCCATTAAGGTAAATCGCGCCAGTTCCGCCGATCTGGTCGCTGAAGTTGGCAAGATCCAGCGTCGCTCCGGCGTTCACCATTACAGTCGAGGCGTTGGGAATTGCGTTGGAATAGCCCAGCCGCAGCGTGCCGTTCTGTACAGTTGTCGTTCCTGAATACGTATTGTTGCTTGGGCCCCCCAGAATCAGAGTTCCCACCCCTGTCTTGGTCAGCGCCATGCCACCGGCCAGCAATCCGGCGAAAGATGTGTTTGACGCGGTGTTGATTGTCAAGGTCGCTGCGTTCCCGGACGTAATCTGGTTCGGCGTGCCAAGGGCGCCGCCATCCATAATGATGACTGCCGGCAGAGTCTGGTTGAAGTTGTTAAGATTCAATGTCGCAGCATAACCGAGGATATTGAGCCCGCGCATGTAGAGCGGCTTGTTCACGGGAAGCGCGTCATGCACGCCAAGTGTCAGCGTTCCGCGGATCAGGTAGGTATCACCACCGTGTGCAAGAGGTGAAGCGATCAGAATTGTGCCGAATCCATCCTTGGTGAAGTTGTAGCTATTGCCACTGTCTGTGATTGTTCCCAGTAAATTAACCTGATTGGGATTGGCAGCATAAACCGATCGGCTGCCCGTCAGCTGGATTGTTCCAAGATGATTCAACGTGCCAGGCGAAGCCCCCAGCACGATGTCTGTATCCGCAATGATGGTGTTTGAGAAATTCACCGTTGCGTTCGAATTGATGTTGGCTGCCAGAGTACCGCCGCTAACAGTGAGCGGATCGCTGCTCAGAGCATTGTTGTCGCCCAGTTGCAGGAAGCCCTTTATCAGCTTTGTGCCGCCCGTGTAGGTGTTCACTGCCTTAGGAGCGACCGAGCCGTTAGAGTTGATCACCAGTCCGCCGGTACCTGCGATCGAGCCGGTGAGATTCAGCGTTCCAGCTCCGTTGTTGTTGATGCTTCCTGTCGCCGAGCCAAAGCTCAGGTTGCTTGTAATCGTAATCGGAGCGCTGCCCGCGAAGAGGTTGGCCGCGGGAACGACGGTCTGTACACCGCCGGTCTGCGAAGCACTGTTCCATGAAAAAATCCAGCCGCTGTTACCGCCGCCATTGAAATACTCAATGCGGATTGGAATTTTCACGCCGGCGGTCATTGGAACAGTCATCAGGTAAGGGTTACCGACGCCCTGCCCAGTCCAGGAATCAACGATCAGCTGGTTGTCAAAGTAAATGCGCACGCCGTCATCGACCGCGAAGCCCAGGGTATAGAGCTCGGTAAAGTCCGCGCGGACGAACCCGCTCCAGACGATGCTAAAATTCTGATACGTCAATACGCCATTCGTTCCGGTGACCGGATCTGCGTCCGGGTCGAAATTACCGCTACCCTTGTTGATGTTCTCCACGCGACTCATGACGTATGTATTGAAGTTGTTCGAGTTGTAATAGTCGCCAAGCAAACCGCTGCCGGCCAAATCGCTGTTTGGATCGACTGAAATGTTGCCCGTCGCCACGGTGAGCGTGTTCGTTCCTGTGATGCCGCTCGTGACGTTTACCGGGTTAGGCATGAAACGCACGGACCGCGCCGCGCGGTCGGCGCCGTTGAGACTGACGTTGTGGCCTGCGGAGATGATCACGTCATCAGCAATCGTCGGGGTCGTACCTCCCGCCGGAGAAGATGTCCACGTGGCGGGATTGTCCCAGTCCCCAGAAGCAGCAGAGGTGTAAACGTAAGCACCAACGGCCGGAGCGTCAGCAATCACGCCGCTGTTTTCGCCACTGCCGGCCGCGTAAATACCCGTGTTGGTCGCGGATGGCTCTGCGACAGTAACATAAGGGAAGGTCGTACCCACGGCATCGCCCGTGTACAGGTTGGCCTGATTCAGAGCACTGGTGAAATTGCGCTGCAGTTGCAGCGTACCCGCGCCAATTCGAGTCAGTGCGTCCTGTGTGGTCAGTGCGGCATTGCCCGTTCCGCTGGCATTCAACGCCAACCTGCCCGGCATGGGACCGTACTGCAGGCGCTTGATGGTTTCCGTTCGCGTAACATTGCTCGGCGCGCTGATGGCGAATGTTCCGCCATTCAGAGTAACAACGACATCGTCAGGAAGCCTGTCGTAATCCGCAGTGGTTCCATTGCTGTTGATCTGCAGTGTGCCGCTCGCGTTCACCGTAATGAGACCATTGGGTACCGAGTTGTAGAGCGCTCCCGTTGATCCGTTGATTGAGATCGCGCCACTATTGATCGTGGTTGCCCCGCTGTAACTGGCAGTGTTATTAAAGAACAGCGTGCCAAGCCCTGTTTTGGTGACAGAGCCAAGTCCCGAGACGACGCCGTCAAACGTAAGGTTCGCACTGTCGAGGCGCAGCACCGTGTCCTGTCCAATGTTCACGGCTCCAGAAAACTTTAATGCGTAGTTCGATGCAATCGGCGTAGTGATCGCAAGTGCGGGCGCCAGCAAATTCAACGAGTTAAGCGCGATTGTCTGAAGTGTGGGGTTCGTGCCGCCGTTATTCTGCACCGTTATCGTCGAGATCGATGTCACATCGCCGACGCTGGGCATGACCGTAACATCATTATTGAAACTGTAGACACCGCCGGTATTGCTGAGACTGCTGCGCAGATCCAGCGTGCCACCGGCGAGCACGACTGGAATCAAGCTTCCGGCTACTCCCAGTGATCCCGGATTCTGTGCCTGAAGAACGGCGTTGGAGTTAACGGTGATTTGTCCGGTGTAGACGTTGCTGAGATTCGACAGAATAAGGGCCGTTGTTCCATTTAACCCGTTGACGGTCAACGGAGCCGTGCCGGCGAGGATGCCACTGATCGTCACAATGCGGGCAGTGCCTGGCGTAACCACGTCGTCGAGATTAATTGTCGAAGGTGCGGTAACAATGAGGCTTTGCGCGCCGGCGTTGTTTCCCTGACCGCCAGTGACGCTAGCGCCGCCGTTGCCTCCAGATGCACCAAACGTACCTCCATTCAAGATCACTGGCGTAGCAAGCGGCGTATTGCTGCAGAGCGTGGCACCGGCGTTAACTGTGACTGTGCTCAAGACAGGCCCATTGTCGCCGAACGATGTGCCATTGTTCGCCTGAACGATTCCGCTCTCGATAATCCAGGTGCCCTCGTAGAACGAATTGCTTCCACCCAGAACGATTCGACCGCTATTTGCGCGCAAAAGAGTCAACGTATTATTCTGTGCGGCCAGCGGAGCATTACCGTTGGTTCCAGCAAAATTATTCAGCGTGAAGGCATTAGATGCCTGGAAGGGCTGATGTTCAACGATTACTGTCGCTCCCTGCTGTGGAACGATGTTGTTAAATGCCGCGGTCGCATTGCCAATGCCGATAAGTTTCGAACCGTTATTCATGGCAATCTTCGGTCCGGCGGCCGTGACACCGTGTGCAATCTCAAGCGTCGTACCGCTGTACAAAGTGATAAAGCATGAATCGTTTACAACGTTGCCAAGGAAGTCATTTGAACCGGCGCGCAGGATACCGGCATTCACGACAGTGAACACATTGGCGCCGCCGCGTGTGCTGCCTGTGCCTGCGAACGTCACGCGTCCTGCGCCGTTCTTCGTCAGCGTGAAGTTTCCACTGATTGGGGAGTTAATTGTCAGGGTGCGATCAAGCGGGACATCGACGATGCCGCCTCCAGTGGAAAGGGCAAAACCTCGCGCGCTGCTGAGGGACACGTCGTTCGCAGCGCCAATCGTGAGCGTACCGACCGACGCGCCGCCAAGCATGATACCACCCGCGACGGCACCGAGGTTCAAATCGCTGCTGATACTAAGCGTTCCACCCTGCACTGAAGTTCCACCAGTAAAGGTGTTGTTGCCGCTGACAGTGCACTGCCCGCCGCGCACGCGTAAGCCGCCCGAGAATCCAAGTGAACCGGAAAGAGTCGTCGAACCGGAACCGCCGACGGTCAGTCCGGCCGTGCTTGCAGATGAAATCGATGCAGTAACCACAAGCGCGCCGCTGCTGGCCTGATTGATGATGCCTTCAACACCGCCAAAGACCAGGTCGAACGTGGCTCCGGTCGGATTGCCGATGGTGGGTGCTGCCGTGCCGCCAACGTTAATAGCGCCGCTGCTGACCGTAAGCGTTCTGCCCGAGGCCCCCGTGATGCCCGTGCCCGCACCCTGATCGAAGGAAATCGAGTTTGCAGTCTGACTCTGATCGGCGCCCAGGCTGTCTTTCAGAGCCACCAGATGGCGAATGACAACATTAGCCGTCGTCGCCGGAACCCCGCCGGCATCCCAGGTTGCGGCATCGCCCCAATTGCCATTATTCACCGTGAAACGCGAAGCCGTTGAGACCTTCGCCACGAGACCGGTTGCCGTTGCGGTGCCCTTGTATTCTGCAAATTGACCGTTCACCGTGGCGCGCGGCACGTCAAAGAGAGTTGCATTGTTGATGAAGAACGCCGCGGTCGCGCCTCCGCCACCGTCAATGCGTTCGAAATTCAGCGAGCCATTATTGATGAATTCGGTCGCACCCAGTGCTGTACTGCTGGAGGTCAGGCTGCAGCCGAACGTAGCTGTGTTGCAGTCGACCCGCAGCGTGCTTCCGGCGCCAAAGCGCACCACGCCGATGCTTTCCGTCCGCGCGACTGTCGCACCGGCAATCTGAATAATTCTGAAGGCGCCGCCATTGAGGTTCAGCTGGCACGTGTCCAGAATTCGGTTCGGATTGGCCGCTCCCGCGCCACCTGAGATCTCGAAAGTTCCGCCCGCGTTGACCGTGATCGACGTCGTGTTCGTCAGCGTCGCCACATCGCCACTGAGTGTCAACACACCGCCGTTGACCGTCGTCGCACCGGTGTAGGAGTTGTTGGCCTGAGTCAGCAGCAGCGTTCCGGTACCGTTCTTCGTAAACGTAAAATTGTTAGTCAGCCGGCTGTCCAGCGTCGTGTTGTTGTTGATGGTAACAGTGCGGTTGGCGCTCAGGTCGGCCGACTGCGTGCTGCGACCGAGAACAAGATTGTTGCCGGCCAGGACAGTGAAATCACCGTTTAGATTCACCTTATTGGCAACCGTGCGATTGGCTCCAACGGCTTCCAGCGTGGTTGGAATCTGGATCGCTCCGCCGCCAGTCGTCACAGCATTGATCGTAAACGTACCCGTACCGACCGGGCCGGACGTAATTGCACCGACCGAGTCGCTTCCGATTTTCAGCGGCCCGCTGGCGAGCGTAAAACCTCCGGAGAACGTGCTGGCACCCGAAAGCAGAATCACCCCGCTGCCATGCTTGGTGAAAGTCGGTGTGCCACTGATGATTCCGCTAAAGGTCGCATCCACACCGCAGATCAGCAGCAAGTTTGCGCCGAGGCTTACGTTGCCCGTGAAAGTAAGCGGCTGAGTGCCTCCGAGTGTCACGGTATTCGTTGAGGCCATCGTGTTATGAATCGCGTTGGCGATGGTTCTTCCCGTCGCTGTGCCAGCCTGGATGGTCAGGTTGTTTGGGCCAAAAGTAAGCGGCAACACACCGTTATTCAGGAAGAGAGTCCCAGTTCCAATCGGGCCATTGGTCACTGCGCCGGTCGTATCCGCATCCAGCACCAAGGGGCCGCCGAACTTGCCCGTGAAACCCTCGACAATGAACGTATTTCCCACAGTTGGAGCGGCAGAGAACGCGGATGACACGGTGATCAGGCTCGTCGCTGGATTAAACGCAGAAATCGTTCGCACTTCGCCGCTCGCCGGGCCACTGGTCATCGTAATCGTGCGATTGACGAGCATCGCCGCGTTATAAATAGCCAACGCTGTAGCATTGAACGTCGTCGTCGTTCCAACTGTGGTCACGGTTGGAGCCGTATTTGGCGTTCCGAGCCACGTACCGCCTGTATAATCACTGTTCGGACTGGAGAGCTTCAGGTAACCCACACCCGTTTTGATCAGCGTCCGCGCGCCACCCGTTTCGTGTATGGCACCGCTGAGCGTCAATGTTGTGGACAATCCGGGAACGCTGGCTTCGACCAATCCTCCAGCGAGGTTGATGTCGCAGGCGATTTCAGGCGTCAACGCCTGATTATCGGCTAGAATCAGCGCCGAAATCGCAAGTCGATTCGTTCCGGTTATTTTTCCATTTCTGTTGAACCGGACACTCGTTACAGCACGGTCCGCGCCATTCAGGTCGATAACGTGATCGTCGTCGACAACAACGTGGTCGCTCGCGCCCGGTTCGCCCGCCGCCGGTGCCGGGGTCCACGTGGTCGCGTTGTCCCAGTTGCCGCTGGCGATTGACGTAAACACTTTTCCGGTAAATGGCACCACGCCCAGGTCCGTGGGAGTGCGATCGTACTTGGCCGCTTCCCGAAGCGTCGACGTGACTCCCGTAATGGTTGACACGGTGAGCAGCTGCATGGGCTGTTCGTCTACGAAAAGCGCGCCAGCGCGCAGCCGCGTGAACCCGGTGCCGGCTGGGCTCAGGTTCTCGCGTACGAAAACACCTGTCGCGCCCGCCTGGAATAGAATATTGCTCGAGCAGAGCAGAGTGGTATCGCCGTTTCCGGTCGTACTTTCGTTCTGAATTTTTACGATGCCTTCGCCCTGTGCGAAAACCAGAGTTGCGATACGCTCAACGATTGCGCTGCTGGCGTTCCCGCGGAGGACGAGTGTCGCGTCTTTGCCGTTCAGATGAATGACGTCATTATCGTCAACGCGCTCGTTAACGCCGCCGGCAACGGGCAAGGTGCTGTAGTCGAGAATCACTGTCGCGTTCGCATCGATGCGGATATCGGGCGTGCCCGCGCCTGCCGAAAACTTGCCGAGCGTGCCTTCCAGCAGAATCGTTCCAGCAGTCACAAACACCTGGTTTTGCCCGACGCAGATGCCTTGAATGGTCATCTGTCCAAAGCCCGCTTTGGTCATGTTGCGGTTTGCCGTTGGTGCAGGTCCACGGACAATCGCGCCCGCCGTATCGCTTGCTGGATTCTGTGAATTCGCAAAGATTGCTCCCTTGGGAGAAGTGCTGTTGATAGTAAATGTGCGATCGGCGTTGTTCATCTGAACAGACCCGGTGAAGGTCAGATCGAACGTGCCGTTGATCGTCATGTTGCCGCCCATAAGCACGGTATTGTTCAACGAGCGCGCCGCGCCGGAAGCCGCGATTGTTCCGCCGTTGTTATTCAACGTGCCAAGTCCCAGAGGTCCGCTTACCGCAGGCACTGAATCCGAGCCGATGAAAAGATTGCCGTTGGTGAGCGTCGTCGCGCCGCTATGGGTATTCGCTCCGGCAAAGATGAAATTGCCGTTCGCTGCGTTCAACGTGGTTGTGGTTGTTCCTGAAATGACGCTGGCTGCCGACTGCGTAAAGGTCCCCGTCCCGGCGAGACTGATCGACGTCAAATTGCTGATTGCGCCAGTGAGTTGCACATTACCAGTGCCGGCCGTAACAAAAGTTCCCGGACCAGCAATATTGTTGATGCTGATAAGACCTGTGCCGACCGGGTTAACCGTAAGCGTCAGCGAGTTCGCGTCAACGGTACCGCCGAGCGTCAGCGTGCTTCCCGCATCAGCAGCGAACGTCCGTCCCGCAACAACCTGCTGCAGATTCAGATTGACGCTCGCCGTGGCGTTGGTCGAAGCAGTTACGTTGCCGTTCAGAGCGATCGCGTTGCCGGACAGCGTGTGATTACCATAAAACGCAATGGAGCCAAAGTTTGTTCCGGCAGCAAAGTCGTTCTGAGGCGCAAAGCTGGATGCGGCAGCCGGGAAGATCAGGTTCTCCGTTGCGATGCCCGTCGGCGCCACCCCGCCGACCCAGTTGGCACCGTTGCTCAAGAAAGTATTGTTGGCGAAATCAGCGCCGCTCCAGGTGAAGTTCGTTGTCGCAGGGGGGGCGCCGCCCTGCAGCGTTACAGACGACAAGGTAACGCTGCCCGTTGCGGTAGCGTTTGTCCACGTGATGGTCAGAGTCTGGTTGGGAGATGCGGCTGCGTAAGTGATCGTGAATGTCGAGTTGTTCGTTGCGCCGGTTGTTACGTCAATAATGTTGGCTGCACTTCCATCGCTTAAGAAAGCGCGCATCATGCCTGTTCCGCTGCTGATCGCGCCCGCATACAGCTTCACTGTCCGCGTCGTCGTATCCGCTGGAACGACAATCTGAAATCCATTGTTGATTCCGCCGAGGGACAACATCGTTCCGGCATTCGCGCTTTCCGTATGAGTCGCCATCGGTGTTCCGTCGGTCCAATTCACACGCATGGTGCTGTTGGTGATGCGCGCCGGCGTTCCCGCGCCAACCACGGTGTAGTTACTGATGTAGTTGGTTGCAACATTCTTGCGATCAACATCCCCAACGGCGGACCGGGCCCAGTGAATCCAGTCGGTTGTTCCGTCTGTCGTAAGATTGATGTTTGTGTCGTTATTATTGGTGACAACCGTGTAGGTGAGCGTGGCCGACCGCGCCTCCTGCGACCAGAATAGGGAGGCGCAGAGAACCAGCATGAAAGCAATTCGAGAAGCTACAGTAGAGAAACTACTCATCTTCCAATCTCCTGAAGGGCGCAGCCGGGTTTGTCTTTTTTTTCGTGTCGACCGCGTGAAGTTTGTTCACCTAATCCTTCTTAAATTGCGCATGCTCCCCGGCACGTGAGGAGAACAGTGTCACGGCACTCGATCTGACGTGTACCATTACAGAACGATGTAAGGAGAAGCACATCTACACAGAAATGTGCATGTTCGCGAAATTGCGGCACCTATCGGGAACTCGTCTATCGCTCCGTTTTATTTTTGTTTTCAGTGGGCGGGATTCTACACATCACTCTTTTTTTTGCCAAAGAATTGTCAAGCAATTTGGTGGGTTTGACGATAACGGCGAGCTCTGCAGTGATATATTTATCACACACGAGTCCGCCAGCAGCAGAGTCCGTTTTCACGGAAAGCTGAGTGCGCTGCAAAGTTCATAATTGCCAATGGCTATTTAGACGGTAATACCGGGCGCGGCAGTGCCATGGTCGCCAGGGGAGGGTCGGAGTCGGCTGGCTGTTCTCGCAACCCAATCAGACGGCAGTCCTTAAGCGGTTCAGGAATATCCTGACGCAGGAAAGGCGCCGGTGTGCGCCGAAGGTCCGGCAGATGCGAGAGCAACTCTGCCCGCGCACTGTCCTCAACGGGATCGCTGGTACGTTCAGCGCGCGCCGCATCCGGCGGCGTTTCGCTCCACATCAGCCCCGCGGCGCCCGCAGAGGTGGCCACTATCGCCAGCATGAGTCCGGTGAGTGCATTGTTTCGCGGTGAACGATTTGTCAGCACGTTGACCTCACTTTGCCTCAATGATGAGTTTAACTTCTGTGCCTTCTGGCGGCAGCAGTTCTTTGTTCGTATCGAGTCTAAGTGGCTTGCCATCCGCGAGACTGAGGTGCAACTGACAGACGGTTTCGTCGGTCACTGGCAACAGGCTGATCAGTGTACCGGTCTGATCGGCGCCATAAACTTTTTCGCTTTTCGTGGGGTCCGGCTGGCGCATCACCGACCCGGTGAAATGCCACTTCAGTTTCGGCAAGGTCTTACCCGTACGCGTGTCGACCACCAGCTTTTCCATCGGAATGAGACGCGGAACTCCCGCGACACCGGGCACTTCAAGAGAAATCTTGACCTCCGCCCCGCTGCTCATCGCACCCTCCCCCACCGCCGGTGCTCCCGCTTTAAGACCGATGGATTCAAGAGCCGCGTGAACCTCGCTCGGCTTTGAATCGAATACAACCACGGTCTCATGCGCCTTCTGTCCGCGCGGCGCGGGGAAAGTCGCCACGACTTCCAAGGGGTAGATTTCTTTCAGCGCCGGAAGTTTACGCGGCGCAACCCGGCAGGGAATGCTGACCGAGCGCTTTGCCTTGTCCACGGTGACGGGCACGAACTTCTGGGCAATAACCGGCGCCTTGTCGGAGAGGCACACGACGTAGGAACTCTGCGGAGTATCTCCATCCGGATTGCAGGTGGCGATGTACACATCACCGCCGTGCACCACCGGAGAGCCGAACACCATGCTCTTGGACTGGATGTTCGGGTCGGTCGAGAGCTCAAGATGCCACTGCACCTGTCCGTCCGCGAGATTCAGCGCGTGCACTCCGCCGTAGAGATCCGCCGCGTAGACAGCTTCGCCGGCAATCGCCACACCGGCAAAGAGCGGCTGCTTCGCGTTGTACGTCCAGACACGCTGGCTTGTGTTGACGTTTCGCGCAACCACTTCGCCATTCGTCGATGTGTAAATGGCGACCTCGCCTTTTACCGCCACTGGCGAAAGCACCGCGCCTGTAATTTCCTTCTTCCACTTCACCTGGCCGCTGGCGAGATCCAGCGCAATGACCTGCCCCTTGGCGTTGCCAATCAGCTTCCGGTCAAACCGGATATTGCTGCAGCCGACGATCACCGTCTGTCCGCTCACCGTGGCGCCGGACCAGGGATTCAAATCGAGCGGCGTCTCCCAGACCAGGCTGCCGTCCGATTTCTTCAGACAAACCAGGCTGCGCTTGCCTTCTTTTTCTTCTTCAAGGTAAGACGATGCCACGAGCAGGAAGTCGCCTGCAACCACCGGCGGCGCATCGATGTGCCACTTGTCCTTTCCCCCCTGCCAGACCAGCTTCGGCGTCGGCTTGGGAAGCGCGTCTTCGCTGGGAGGAATGGCGAGCAGCGGATCTTTCTTTTTCTCGGCCTCGTACTTGGCAACCAGTTCCGCCCAGCGCTTTGCGAGAATCGGCGCGACGGAGTTTAAATCCTGCTCCTTGCCTTCAAGCGTCACGCGCTTTGCATCAATGCACATGATCCCGGCGTCGCCGCCGCAGACGTAAACACGGCCATTGTCGACGCACGGGCCGGCTTCCAGGTGGACAAGTTTTCCAGGCACGGCGTAGCGCCAGAAGGGCATTCCAGTTTCAGCATTCAGGCAGTACAGAAAGGCATCGTCGGTCTGATGCATGCCGTCGCCGAAGATAACCATGCCATCAGCCACAGCCGGAGCACAGACTGTCGGCCGGGCGATAAAAGGGACCGTTTTCGTCCAGCGCATTCTCTCCGGTGCCGCCGGCTCGAGAGACAGCGCATGGAAAGATCCGGTGTTCAGCGCGCCGACAACCGATAGATACAGCGATTTTCCGTATGGCACGGGCGAAGCAATATAGTGTTCCTGCGCCTTATGCACCCAGAGGATGTTTGGCGTTTTGGGACCCTGCTGCCCGTCCACGTTGCCGGTGCGTTCAGCGTTGCCGCGCGCCGTCGTCCATTCGCCTGCAGACACTGTAGTGCCGGCCGCGCCTGCCAGAAGCAGAAGCGCTATGGCCGCCGCACCCTGCTTGCGCCGCATAACCATGGCGACGAACACGGCGGCTGCAATAAGAGCGATAGCCCCTATCGCGCCCACTCCCCCAGACGGTGCAGCCCCCTTGTCTGCAGTGATGGGTTTTCCGGACGCGTCTACAGCCTGCGCAACTGGATCAGCAAAAAAGGACGGCTTCGCAATGAGCAGCACGGGTTCCTGGCCCTCGTTGTTAAACACCACGTCGGGGAAGTTGTCCTTGTTCAAATCCTGGACGGACACAGCGGTCGTGTTGAACATTTTGTAAGCCAGCCCAATTTCTTCTGTACGATCGGTAAACGTGCCTTTGCCATCGTTTTTGAAGTAGCGGTTGGAACTCTTCCAGCAGCCAACGAGCAGATCCTGGCGGCCCTTGGCAAATTCGACAAATGCCGCGCCGCGGGCATCCCCGATTGTCTTCGCCAGATCGCCGGACTGTGCCGTCACATCACTGAACTTTCCGCTGCCGTTATTCTTGAACAGCAGACTGTTGCCGCTCTGCGGAACGAACAAGTCCAGTTTGCCGTCGCCATTGATGTCGCCGAACGCGGGCGTGAATCCGCCACACTTAAAGGAGATTCCCGAATCTTTGGCTTCCACAAAGCCGCTCGGCTTGTTCAGCGCCAGTAATCCTGTGCCGCCGGTGAAGAGGAAATCCTGGCGTCCGTCGCCATCCACGTCTGCAGCCACGAGCCGGTCGCCCTTCAGATCCTTGCCGATGCCGTTTTCGCCCAGTCCCACCTTGTCCGAAACGTCTTCGAACAGCGGCGGAACCAGCGGCTGCGCCTCGGTGAGGCGCGGCATGCAGTAGAACGCAAAGTCACCCGAACCCTGGCAGATTTTGAGGAGCAGTGTGTTTTTTCCGGCCTTGAGCTTCGCCTTGATCAGCGCCTGGTCCGGTGCGGCTCCGCGGTACACGTTCTCCGCGTGAACTTTCTGGCCGTTGACCCATACCGTCAACGTATCGTCGCTCCCGAGGGAAATGGGGCATTCTATGTCGCTGGCGGCGTTCAGCTCGCGGTAAAGGTACACGACACAGTCGTTGTTGTGTTCCGGCTTGAACAAAGCCAGTCCATTGACCTGGCCGTCGGTAAAATTGCCTTCTTTCCAAACCACCTTCTCGTTGTTCTTTCCCACGTATTCCTTGGCCAGATCGACGCCTTTTTCTGGCGGATACTCCGTATCGAAGCCCTTCTGCCCCGAGTTGTCGAATGGGCCGGCGTAGAACCATTTGCCAGTAGTACTCTTTGCTGCTGCTGCCGGCGCAGGCGTTACCCCGAGGTTCCGGTAGAGCCGCAGCCCACGGAAGCCGTCAGCGACGAGGATGTCCGGTTTTCCGTCGCCGTCGTAATCCATAAAGGTGCCTGCGGTGAGACTGAAATAATTCTGGCGCGGTAAGCCGGGGCTGACGTCCTCAAACTGGGCGGACTTCTCCGTTATGTTCCGGAACAGCCGCGGACCGGAAGGGCTGGCCACAAAAACGTCTGGCTTCTTATCGCCGTCGTAATCAGCCCAGGACACTCCGCGGGCACCGCCCGGCATCGGCAGGCGCAGTTCGTCAAACGCATTGCCGGCGTTCTGCAGCAGACTCAGCTGGCGCGCCGAAAAGACGGCGAGATCTGAACGCCCGTCGTTGTTGAGATCGGCCGCTGCAATTCCCTGTGCTCCGGCTCCGATGCGGCTTAGCGCCAGAAAATGCGTAAAGCCCGGCATTCCGGCGATCGGACGCAGTTCGTCGCCGCCGGTGCCGAAATCGACAAAGTCCCGCGCAGGATTGTAGTCCTGGATCTTCAGGCTGGCTTTCATGCGGTGAATTTTTGCCGTCTTCTTTTTAATCGCTTCCTTGTCGCCATCCACCATGCAGGGCACGATCACTTCCTGCCCCTGCAGCATGTTGGCGATGTGGACAGCCAGTTTGTCCGGCTTGCCGTAGTACGTGCGCGCCAGGAACGGCTCGGAATGTGTCATGTTCATCCAGTCGCCTCCGACAGGCGTCTGGTACCAGTAGTTTTCGATGCAGGTTTCAGCGGCGCTGCCGTTGTGGAAAAAGATAGCAGTCTTGCCTACTTCAGCCCAGGCCATCACCGTTTGCCATTCCACGGGAGAAAACCCGGCTTGCCCGATGTGATGCTTGATGGTGTCGCTCGGATGCTGCCCCTTGATGTCCCGAACTTTTTTGTAAATGATCGTGTTCTTCTGTTTGTCCACAGACTCGACAATCATGAACACGATATTGGTTGATTCGGCCACGACTTTGCCGAGCGGATAGGCGACTTCGACGTAACCGGAGGCCATTCGCCCAAAGCAGAGCAGAACGGCCAGAGCGGCGGCGAGGGCGCTGACACTGAGTTTTAAAAGCTTCCTTTTCACGGTGTTATCCTTCCGCAGGGGAAACTATTTTGTCCCGGCCAGACGTTTTTTTGCCGTCTCAGCCCATTTGCTCGCGGCGTAATCTTTGACCACCGTCTCCAGCACTTTTTTCGCTTCGTCGTTCTGCTTCAGTTCCAGATGCGCCTGCCCTGCTTCGCACAATGCCTCGGCACTCGCCTCAGAATTCTCATAGACAGGCACGAGCATCAGATCCTTGATGGCATCGGCCCAGCGCTTCTGCGCCATCCGGCACTTGCCCATTCCCAGTTGCGCCCGTGCAGCAAACTCGCCCGCGGTCCGCTTTGTCACCTCCGCGAAATTGTTGTACGCATGGTCATGCTGGTTGGCGGCCAGGAGCGCGCTGCCGATCATCAGCCGCGCTTCAGGGACAAGCGGGCTGTTGCCAAAACGCTGCACCAGGGTTTCAAGCGCCTGCCGGCTTTCGTCCCAGCGCTGCGCCTGCGCGAACGCAAATCCCAGCCGCATCAGCCCGCGCTCCGTGAGAACGTTCATGTTGCGGAATGGATCTTTATCGCGAAACGCGACGAGCTGATTAATTGCGTTGGGCCAATCCTTCTTCTGGATGTGCGCCTCACCAGACAGGTACACGGCCTCACCCAGATTCGGGCTTTGCGCGTTCTTTAGAACCGTCTGCGTCCGCTGCAGCGCAGTGGCGGCGTCATTTTTGGCGATCAGGCACACTGCCAGGCGCAAATGAATGCGCTCGGCCAGTTCGCGTGGCGGATTGTCTTCCAGCGCCGACGCCAGTAGTTCGATGGCTGCATCGTTCTGACCGCGCTGCGCCTGCATTTCTGCAAGCTCCAGCCGCGCTCGCGTGGCCAGCGTTGGCGTGCCGCGCGCTGCCAGCACGGCGTACTGTTCCTGCGCCGCTTTTTCAGCTGGCTGCTGAGGAATATCGCTGACTTCGATATCGGGCGCCCCAAGCGGCGGAGGCGGCTGATTGGGAAGGGCTTTTTTCAGATTCTCGAGAACCTTCTCGAGAATCTTGCCAGCCGTCTTCTGCCGCACAGCTTCGAGTTCGGCCATCGCCAGAGTGCGGTAGCACCAGGCGCTTTCGTAAAGCATGCGGGACTGACCTTCACTGAGCTCGCCCGTTCCCGTTTTGGCTCTCAATGACTCAGCCGTCTGCCTGAGCCCGGAGACGCTTTCGTCGACGGACTTCGTGGCCGCAGCAATGTCTTCCGGCTTGGCGCCGGGCTTCTTTTGAATGGCAAAAGCCGCGTTCAAAGCAGCTTGCGATTCTTCACGGCGGCACTGGGCTGCGCGCCAGAACGCTTCGGCTCCTTCGGGCTGTTTTTCAAATTGCTTGGCCGCCGTATCAAAAATCGCGCGGGCTTCTGAAAGCTTGCCAGCGTCCTTAAGCGCCTGCGCATGTTCCAGGTGAATCTGCGCGATCCAGCCGCTGCGCTGCGGGTCCTTCTGCAGCACCGACTCGTACCGGTTGCGGCACTCGGTCATCAGGTTTACCGCGTCGTTGTGCCGGTTCTGTGTTCGCATCAGTGAGGACAGGCGGACCAGCGCGAGAGGTGCTACCAAATTCTGCTTTAGCGGATCGCCATTGAATCGGTTGTATTCGTTCATTGCGCTGCCCACATCGCCCATCAGGGCAATGCA
>Ga0196964_10000798_pt1 | contig 17448 bp, 14 predicted proteins | sample S1_10metaG_FD_148615 | JGI IMG/M metagenome (GOLD analysis project Ga0196964, IMG submission 148615) | Soil microbial communities from Anza Borrego desert, Southern California, United States - S1_10 | ecosystem: Environmental > Terrestrial > Soil > Desert | place: USA: California | collected...
CCCGGCGGCCGTGCTCGGCGATGGAACGCAGAACCAGGCGGCCGATGCGGCCGAATCCGTTGATGGCGACGCGAAGGGTCATGGGCTGTTCAGTCCTGTCAGTTCGGGGCTTGCGCGAGGGTGTCGCGCGGGCGGTGGAACGCCGCGCGTGTCGCGCCCGGAAACTGTCAAGTCAACCCTTCGTTCCCGTCACATCGGGTTTCGGAAATCGCAGGCGGGGCTGGGATCGAGCGCGAAAAGAAAGGGGCGGACCTCAGGAGGTCCGCCCCAGTCGCATCATCGAGAATAGGCGCGGAGACGGCAGACCGGCAGGGCGCCGGTCTCAAGTCGGGGGGGGCGTCGCCGCCTCCGCAACCAGACAACGTGCGCTCGATCAAACCGGTTCCGAGCGGTCGCGCATTTTTTTCGCCGCGTGCGATCGGCCCCGCGAAGGGCCTTCGGGAACGGCGGTCTTCGCCGGAACGTTCGACTCTCCGATACGTGCGGAGGCGACCATGAACCCGGCCCGCGAGGCCCTCGCCGGCAACGCCCTCTACCCCGATCGCGCGGTGCGGCCCAAGCGCTTCAAGCGCCGGCTGGGCGCGCTGCTGACGGTGCTGGCGATCACCGGCCTGTACGCCGCCCACGACCTGATGAACGACCACATCCACGTGGCCGAGAACACGCGCGACCAGGACTCGGCGCCGTTGCCGCCGCATCCGCTGCGCGCCGTGTTCGACCACGGCTGACAGGAGCGACCCATGTCTCACACCGACCATCCGAGCCCTCACGACGAAGCCGCCCGCGCCGTTCACGAGGGCCGCCCGGTCGAGGCCCAGTACGCCAAGCAGGGCCGCGGCGGGGGGCGCATCGTCTGGGTGCTGGCGATCGGCCTGATCCTGGCCGCCCTGGCGACCTTCGGCTTCTGGGCCATGAAGTCCGACGACCTGGCCTCGGCCGACCCCAACATCGGCCGCCAGGTGTCCGACGCGCGGACCTTCTCCCAGGACGAGCCGACGGTGAAGCAGTCCCCGTCCCAGGACCCCTCCGCCGCCTCGCGCGGCTCGACCAAGGACAGCTACGGCGACAACCGCGCGCCGGGGACGTGATCTGAGGTCAGCGTCAATCCCGGAAGCGGCGCAGCCGCTGTCCGGGACCCAGGGGCCGCCGGGCGCGTCCCTTCGCCCCTGGGTCCCGGCTCGCCGCTTCGCGACGGCCGGGATGACGACCTGTGCTTACGCCGCTTCCTTCGCCCGCGCGGGGTGGAAGAACAGCGCCTGGCCGATGGCGGCTTTCACCGTCTCGGGCTGGAACGGCTTGGTGATCAGGAAGGTCGGCTCGGGCCGCTCGCCGGTCAGCAGGCGCTCGGGGAAGGCGGTGATGAAGATCACCGGCACGTCGATGCGCTGGAGGATCTCCTTCACCGCGTCGATGCCGGAGGAGCCGTCGGCCAGCTGGATGTCGGCCAGCACCAGGCCCGGCTGCTTGCGGGCGACCGCGTCCACCGCCTCGTTGTGGGTGGCGGCGATGTCGACCACCTGGTGGCCGAGTTCGCGCACCAGCGCCTCGATGTCGGCGGCGATCACCGGTTCGTCCTCGATGATCAGCACGTCGGTGGCCAGTTCCGCGTCGATTTCGGTCTGGGCCATGGAGATCAGCCGCTCGACCTCGTCCACGTCGGTGTCGAGGATCTGTGCCGCTTCCGAGGGGGTGAAGCCCTCGAGCGCGGTCAGCAGGAAGGCCTGGCGCGACCGCGGGGGGATGCGCAGCAGACGGCGCGCGGCGTCGTCGCTGGCGTGGCTGACCGTGTCCTCGCTCTCCAGCTGGGCGCCGGTGGACACCCAGATGGTGTGGAACACGTGATAGAGCGCCACCCGCGGCGTCATGTGCGCCTCGAGCACCCGCTCGCCCGCCGCCAGCGCTTCCAACGCGACGCGGACGTAGTTGTCGCCGGTCGCCTGATCGCCGGTGAGCGCGCGTGCGTAACGGCGCACGTAAGGCAGGTGCGGCGCCAGTCTGGCGAGAAGACCCATGTTGATACCCCGACGGTGACGATTGATGATGCGCGGAGCGGCCCGCCGCTGAAGGACGAACCTCGCCGCTACCGACCTGAAACGCAGGCTCGCGGCGAAGGTTCCTCGCTAAAATACGCAAGCTGAGCCATATTATCACCCTTCCAGGGAACCGGCGGAAGGGTTTCGCGTTGAGCCGTACACGAGTTCCAAGTCGGGCGCGTGCGGTAAGCCCGCTCGCGAGTGGAAGCATGATCGATCAAAACGAGACGGTACGCCGGCCCATGGGCGCAGACGACGACGGGGCTTTGGACGAAGCCCGCCTGCGCCAGCAGGCCATCGGGGTGAAGCTGCGCCAGATGTTCGACCAGGTGGTCGGCGAGCCTGTTCCGGACGAGTTCCTGGACATCCTCCGCCGCGCCGACGAGCGCAACGCGGGAGGGCGCAATTGATGAACGCTGCCCGCGCCGACTCGGCTGACGACGCAGCATTCAAACGCGAACTCGTCACCCTGATCCCCCACCTCCGCGCCTTCGCCCGCACCCTGTGCGGCGATCCGGCCGCGGCCGACGATCTGGCCCAGGACGCCATGCTGAAGGCGTGGGACGCCCGCGCCAGCTTCCAGATGGGCACCAACATGAAGGCCTGGACCTTCATGATCCTGCGCAACCAGTTCTACTCCGAGAAGCGCCGGTCCTGGCGCCAGTCGCAGCTGGACCAGGAGGCCGCCGAGCGGACCCTGGTGGCCGCCGACGATCCGGAGGCGCCCGTCGCCCTGGACGAACTGCGCCTGGCCCTGGCCAGCCTGCCGGCCGAGCAGCGCGAAGCTCTGGTGCTGGTCGGCGCCGGCGGTTTCGCCTACGAAGAAGCCGCCGACATCTGCGGCTGCGCGGTCGGCACGGTGAAGAGCCGGGTCAGCCGTGCGCGGCGCGCCTTGCAGGCCGCCCTTGAGACCGGTCGCTACGACCGCGACGGGGCCCCCGCCGGCGACGCCATGGGCTCGATCCTGGCCGACGCCGAGCGTCTGAGCGGAGCCAGATAAGGGGGGCGGGTGAGCCCGTTCAGAGGCAGCAGCGGACGGTTCTCCACCATCCGCTTCCGGCTGGCGACCGCCATGGCGCTCGCCCTGCTGCCCGTGCTCGTCCTCAGCCTGATCCAGTCCTCCAACGCCTACCGGCGCGAGGTCGAGCATCAGCGCACCGACTTGCTGCTCAGCGCCGAACGCAGCGCCGCCACCGCCCAGGCGCGGCTGGAGAGCGCGGTGGTGATGCTCCAGACCCTGCGGCCGGAGTCGGTGGGCCTGTACTGCGTGCCGCGCCTGCGGGACCTGGTGCAGCGCGTGCCCGGCTACGACGCCCTGGTCCGCTACAACGCCGACGGCCGGGTGGTCTGCGCCAGCGGCACCACCCCCTATCAGTCGCTGGGCGCCCGAGCCGACTGGTTCGCGCGGCTGCGCGCGGGCGAGGACACGGTGCTGTCGCGCAGCCCCCCCGGCGTCTACGCCCAGGAGGCGGCGCTGCTGGCCGGGGTGCGCGCCGAGCGGCCGCTCGGCGACTTCGACGGCGCCTTCGTGGCGGTGATCCCGCTGTCGGCGCTTCGCCCCTCCCTGACCGACCGCGCCCTGCCCGAGGGGGCGGAGGTGGCCCTGACCGACGCGCAAGGGCGGGTGCTGACCGCCACCCGTCGCGCGGCCTTCGGCCAGGACGGCGGCGACTGGACCCGCCAGGCGGCCCGGGCGGGCTCGTCGGTGTTCTACGCCAAGGACGCGGACGGCGACCGCCGCGTCTACGCCGGCGCGCCCTTGACCGGCCAGGACGTCTACGTGCTGCTGTCGGCCCCCGCCCAGGGGCTGTTCGGCTGGGCGCGGGTCAATCCGTTCGCCACCTTCGTGCTGCCGCTGCTGGCCTGGCTGCTGGCGGTGGCCGCGGTGCTGGTGGTGTCGGAGCGGGTGGTGATCCGCTGGCTGGGCTATCTGGAGCGCATCGCCTCGATCTACGCCAAGGGCCGGTTCACCGTGCGCCCGGTGCAGGCGCGCAACGCGCCCGCCGAGATCCGCACCCTGGCCCAGACCCTGGACCAGATGGCCGACGCCATCGACGCGCGCGACGCGTCGCTGCGCGACTCCCTGGCCTACAAGGACGCGCTGATGCGCGAGATCCACCACCGGGTGAAGAACAACCTGCAGGTCATCTCCTCGCTGCTGAACATGCAGCAGCGCTCGCTGACCGACCCGGCCGCCCGCGCGGCGATGAGCGACACGCGCCAGCGGATCACCGCCCTGTCGCTGATCTACCGCGCGCTCTACCAGAGTCCCGACCTCAAGCGGGTGGACGTGCGGGGCTTCCTGGAGGAGCTGATCGCCCAGCTGGTGTCCGGCGACTCCGGGCGCGGGCCGCTGATCCGCACCGAGTTGGACGCCGACACCCTGGTGATCGACCCGGACAAGCTGGCGCCCCTGGCGCTGTGGGCGGTGGAGGCGATCACCAACGCCCAGAAGCACGCCTTCGAGGCCCGCGGCGGGACGCTGCGGGTCCGCTTCAAGGTGGCCGGCGCCGAGAGCCGCCTGGAGGTCGAGGACGACGGCCCCGGGGCCGACGCGCCGGCCCTGAGCCAGGGCGTGGGCCGCACCCTGATGACCGCCTTCGCCCGCCAGCTGCGCGGAAACGCCGAGATCGTGCCCGCGCCGTCCGGCGGCATGCTGGCCCGGCTGGTGTTCCCCACGCCTGAGGCGGCCGAGCCCGCATGGCCCGCGCCGGTCACCCCGCCGGCGCCGCCGCCGCAGAACGGGGGGAACCAGGCCGCCGCGTAGACGTTTCCACCGCGCGAAACGGGAGTGAGCTCAAATGCGGAAACTGTTCGTTCTCTTGGCCGCCGCGGCCGCTCTGACCACCGCCGCCTGCAACACCATCGCCGGCATGGGCCGTGACGTTGAGGCTGCCGGCGACGCGGTCGAAGACACCGCCAACGACGCCAAGAAGTAAGACCTGTTCCGGCGGTCTCCCCCGCCGCCGGAAACCCCGAAGACGGATGACCCCGCCGGAAACCCCGGCGGGGTTTTTCGCATGCGCTCCTGGCGCCGCCAGGGCCGTTCGGCTCCACAACCGTGTCGCATCTCGCCGCTCGCGCTTGCTCCGAGGCCGCGCGTTTGCGACTAAGGATTTCGCCTGGGACGAGAGGGACGAACGGATGGGCCTTTGGGCGCGGGTGCAGCGTGAGCTGAAGTTCAGCAAGGGTCTGTCGCGGACGCTGAAGCCGCTGAAGACCATCGCGCCGAACTCGCCGGTGCTGGTCTGCGACGACTTCGAGGCCGCCGTCGACGCCCACGCGGAAAAGATCGCGGTGGTGTTCGAGGACCGAGAGGTCACCTATCGCGAGCTCGACGCCCTGGCCAACCGCTACGCGCACTGGGCCAAGGGGCGGCGCATCGGCCGGGGCGAGACCGTGGCGCTGGTGATGCCCAACCGGGTCGAGTACCTGGCGATCTGGCTCGGCCTGTCCAAGGTCGGCGTGGTCACCGCCCTTGTGAACAACAACCTGACCGGGGCGGCGCTGGCCCACTCCATCTCCATTTCCGGCGCCAGCCACGTGCTGGCCGACTTCGAGACCTACGAGGCGGTCGAGGACGTCCGCCACCAGCTGAAGAAGACCATGTCGCTGTGGGTGCTGGGCCTGCGCGGCGGGGACGAGACCAGCGACCGGCGCGGCCTGGACACCGCGGTCAAGGGCGCCAGCGGCGTGCGCCCGGACCGCTCCGCCCGGCTGGACCTGACCGCCGGCGACACCGCGCTGCTGATCTACACCTCCGGCACCACCGGTCTGCCCAAGGCGGCCAAGATCACGCACGCCCGGGCCCAGCGCTACATGCGCGCCTTCGCGGGCGGCACGGCGGCCAAGCCCGGCGACCGAATCTATTGCGTACTGCCGCTGTATCACTCCACCGGAGGCCTGTGCGGCGTGGGCGCGGCCCTGCTGTCCGGCGCGACCCTGGTGCTGCGCAAGAAGTTCTCCGCCAGCCAGTTCTGGCCCGACGTGGTGGAGAAGCGCTGCACCCTGTTCGTCTACATCGGCGAGCTGTGCCGCTATCTGGTGAACCAGCCCGAACACGAGCTGGAACGCAGCCACAAGCTGCGGCTGGTGTTCGGCAACGGCCTGCGGCCCGAGGTCTGGAAGACCTTCCAGACCCGCTTCGCCATCCCCGAGATCCTGGAGTTCTACGGCTCGACCGAGGGCAACGTTTCGTTCTTCAACTTCGACGGCCGGCCGGGGTCTGTCGGGCGCATCCCGCCGTACCTGCGCAGGCGCTTCAACGTGAAGGTGATCCAGCTCGACCTGGAGACCGAGGAGCCGGTGCGAGGGACGAACGGCTTGTGCGTGGAATGCCGCCCCGGCGAGATCGGGGAGGTGGTCGGCCAGATCGACCCGAACGACCACCGCTTCGCCTACACCGGCTACGCCGACAAGGCGGCTTCGGAGAAGAAGGTGCTGCACGACGTGGCCGCGCGCGGCGACTCCTGGTTCCGCACCGGCGACCTGATGCGCCAGGACTCCGACGGCTACTTCTATTTCGTCGACCGGATCGGCGACACCTTCCGCTGGAAGGGCGAGAATGTCGCCACCACCGAGGTCGCCGAGCGAATCGCCGGGGCGCCGGGCGTGCTGGAGGTCACCGTCTACGGCGTGCCGGTGGACGGGGCGGACGGCAAGGCGGGCATGGCCTCCCTGGTGGTCGAGAAGGGCTTCAGCGTCGAGAAGCTGGCCGAGCACCTGGACAACGACCTGCCGCGCTACGCCCGGCCGCTGTTCGTGCGCATCCAGAGCGACATCGAGACCACCGGCACCTTCAAGTACCGCAAGACGGACCTGATGAAGGACGGCTTCGACCCGTCGCGGACGGCCGACAAGCTGTTCTTCCGCGACCCGGAGAAGGGCTTCGTGAAGCTCACGCCCACCCTCTACAAGAAGATCGCGAGCGGCCAGATCAAGCTCTGAGCCCTCAGGCTGAAACCTTGGGGGCGGCGTCACGGTTCTGGGCTGCGAAGGCAGCCGTAGAAGGAACCGCGACCATGTCCTCCGCCGAACCCGTGACCGATCACGACGAAATCCGCCGCTGGGCCGAACAGCACGGCGGCCGTCCCGCCAAGGTCGAGACCGACGGCGAGGGCGGCATCCTGCGCCTCGACTTCGCCGAGAAGGACGACAACCTGACTGAGATCAGCTGGGAGGAGTTCTTCGAAATCTTCGAAGACAACGACCTGGCCCTGCTGATCCAGCCCGAGGGCCAAAGCCGCTTCAACAAGTTCGTGTCCCGCCCCAAGGACGCGCGCCAGTAAGGCCGAAAAGAAAAGCCGGCCGGGGTTTCCCCCGGCCGGCTCCAGCCCCCGTAAAAGTCGGGTCGCGTCAGAACTTGACGCGGAGGGTCGCCCCGTAGGTCCGCGGCGCGCCCAGGAAGGCGTTGTAGGTGTTGCTGTCGTTGGCCGGATCGTAGCCGGTCGTCCCGGTCGGGAAGGCCGAGCCCTGCAGCGGCGCGTTGAACACCACCTGCTTGTAGGTTTCGTCGGTCAGGTTCTGGCCCCAGAACTCGAGGGTCCAGCGCTCGTCGACGGAGCCGAAGCCGATCCGGCCGTTCATCAGGGTGAAGGCGTCCTGTTCGCCGGCGGGCAGCAGGTCCGACTTGGTGTTGTAGTCGGTCACGTACTTGGCCGACAGGTTCGCCAGCATCCGCAGGTTGCCGCCGATCTCGCGGTCGTAGTTGAACGCTCCCGTCACCGACCACTCCGGCGCGAACGACATGGTCGAGCCCGGCAGTTCGCTCAGCGGATTGAAGCGGCTGGGGTCGGACAGGTCGGCGGCGGTGAACTCCGAGTACTCGGTCTTGGCGTAGGTGACGCCGCCCTGGAACGACAGGCCTTCCACCGGGGCGAACCAGATCAGGTCGGCGTCCACGCCCGTGGAAATCACTTCCGGGATCGATTCCACCACGAAGGTGGTGCCCAGGAAGGTGTTCAGCTGGAAGTCGCTGTAGGTCTGGTGGAACCAGGTGGCGTTCAGCAGCAGCGAGCCGTTGAACCAGGTGGTCTTCGCGCCGACTTCGTAGCTGTCCACGAATTCGGCCGGGAAGAAGGTCGACGCGTCCGGCACCACCGGCAGCGGCACGGCCGGCGGCGCGGCGCTTTGCGTGCGGTCGAGGTTGTAGCCGCCGCCCTTGTAGCCGCGGGCGTAGGACGCATAGACCATCGCGTCTTCATTGATCCGGTACGCCAGCTTGGCCGTGCCGGACCATTCTTCCTGGTTGTAGCTCTGCCGCGTGATGCGGTTGTTGAACTGCGGGTTCCAGAAGGGCAGGCAGGCGGTGGCGATGGTCGAGCCGACGATCGCGGTCAGCTGCGCCACTTCGGTGGCGTTGGTCGGCGCCGGCAAGCCGCGGGCGATCAGGGCGCTCGACACGCCGCTGGAGTTCGCCAGCATGTAGCCGCAGCCTGCGCCGCTGTCGGTGTTCGAGAACCGCGAGGTGACGGACTTCTCTTCGGAGGTGAAGCGAAGGCCGACGGTCAGTTCCAGCGCGTCGGTGACGCGGAAGTTGTTGTTGGTGAAGAACGCCAGGCTCTTGGCGTCTTGCGAGTAGCTGTCGCGCAGGCCCTGGTTCGGGGCGAACGCCTGGCCGAGGCCGAAGGCGGCGCCATTGGTCTCGTTGATGAAGTTGAAGCCGTTCGCCACGAAGGCGGCGGGGTTCGCCGGCGCCGGGTAGCCGAGACGGGCGCGCAGCGCCGCCGCGTTGTTGATCAGAACGGTCGACCAGTAGAGCTCGTAATCCAGCCCGCGATTCAGGGCGTCGACCTTGCGCAGGTCCTCGCTGGCGAAGAACACGCCGGCCAGCCAGTTCATGCGGTCGGTTTCACCCGCCAGCCGGAATTCCTGGCTGAAGGTGTCGATGTCGAACAGGTTGGCCCCGTTGCCCGGGCGATACCAGATGTCGGCGCCCGAGAAGTCGGCGTCCTGGGCGTAGTCGATCATCCAGCTGCGCATGCCGGTGATCGAGGTGAAGGTCGCGTTCCAGTGCGGCAGATCGACGTTGCCTTCGAGCGAGACGCCCTTGTCTTCGATGATCTGGTCGGTCGGCCGGTTGGAGTAGGCCAGGCGCTCCTCCGGATCGGCCGGCTGGGCCACGCCGGAGCCGACGGAGAACGCGTCGACGATGGCGGCCGTCGGGCCGGTCAGGATCTGCACGGCCGCGCAGCAGCGTTCTTCACGCTTGGTGTAGTCGGCGATCAGCCGGAACTCGGCCGAGGAGGACGGCAGGAACAGCAGCTGGCCGCGAACGGTGTAGAAGTTCTGGTTGGCGTCGTCCGTATCGGTGCGCGGGCCCTCGGCGACGTCCACGTCGTAGAAGCCGTCGCGCTTGCGGTGCGCCACGTACAGGCGGCCGGCCAGCGTGTCCTCGAGAAGGCCCCCGGTGACCGACGCCGCGATTCCCCGCGAGCCGTAGTTGCCGACCGTCAGTTCGCCTTCCGTCTGCGTATCGAACGAAGGCGCCTCGGTGATGATGTTGATCACCCCGGCAGAGGTGTTCTTGCCGAACAGGGTGCCCTGGGGACCCTTCAGGATTTCGATGCGCTGCAGCTCGCCGAGGTCGCCGAAGCCCACGCCGTTGCGGGGACGATAGACGCCGTCGATCACCACGCCGACCGAGGACTCCAGGCCCGGGTTGTCACCGACCGTGCCGATGCCGCGAATACGGGCGGTGGTCACCGCCTCGTTAGAGGTCGAGGTGACGGTCAGGCCAGGCGTCAGGATCTGCATGTCCTTGATGTCGCGCACCCCCGCGTTCTCGAGCGTCTCTTCCGACAGGGTCGTGACCACGATCGGCACGTCCTGCAGGCTCTGCTCGCGCTTCTGGGCGGTGACGACGATCTCGGAGACGGAGTTGACTTCGCCGTCGTCCTCCTGGGCGTGGGCGGCGCCGGCGGCGAAGGCCGCCAGGACGGCGAGCGAAGCCGAACCGCGAAGCAGATGGGTGAAGCGCATTTCCTACCCCGACGTTAGGCGCGCCCCTGTGGATCGCGCCGGTTATGATTTCGACGAACCCGCTCGGCGAAAAACCTCGCGGAATCCAGCAGATTCCGAGTAAGCCAAGGCGAAGGTCCGGACAAGCGGCCTCGCCTTCGGCGCGACCAAAGCGCGTCTCCTCTGTGTCGCAAATGCGACAGCCGGTTAAATACTTGCCGTCGCGTCAATTTCCTGGTCGGCGACCATCCGTCGCCGCCGTACCGCGGCGGCGCGCGACAGCACGGCCAAGCCTGCGATCGCCGACAGCAGCGAGCCCCCGATCACCCCCAGCTTCACCTCCGAGGCCAGGGCGTCGTCGCCGGCCGGAAACGCCAGCGCGCCCAGGAACAGGCTCATGGTGAAGCCGATGCCGCACAGGGCCGAGACGCCGTAGATCTCCGGCCAGGTAGCGCCGGTGGGCTTGCGCGCCAGGCCGGAGGCGACCGCCAGCGCCGCCGCGCCGAACACCCCGATCTGCTTGCCGAAGAACAGCCCCAGCGCGATCCCCAGCGTCACCGGCGCGGTCAGGCCCTCCAGCCCCAGGCCCGCGAACGAGAACCCCGAGGCGCTGAAGGCGAACAGCGGCAGGATCAGGTAGGCGACCCAGGGGTGCAGGGTCTCCATGAAGTTCTTCAGCGGCCCCTCGGCGCCCTGCACGCGCGCCGCGATCGGCACGGTCATGGCCGCGAACACCCCGGCCAGAGAGGTGCTGATCCCCGACTCCAGGGTGAAGCCCCAGACCAGCAGGAAGGCCGCGACGTAGAAGACCGCGGGCGGGCGCCGCAGCCGCCCGATCAGCCACATCAGAGCCAGCGCGCCCAGCGCCCCCGCCATGGCTTCCACGTGCAGGTCGCGGCTGTAGGCCACCGCGATGATCGCCACCGCGCCCAGGTCGTCGGCGATGGCGAGCGTCAGCAGGAACACCCGCAACGACGGCGGCAGCATCCGCCCCACCACCGCCAGCGCCGCGAGCGCGAAGGCGATGTCGGTGGCCACCGGGATAGACCAGCCGCGCAGGTCTCCGCCCGCGCCCGCGTTCACCGCCGCATAGACCAGGGCCGGCGCGATCATGCCCCCCAGCGCCGCCAGCACCGGCATCGCCAGCCGCCGCGGGTTGGACAACTCGCCTTTCAGCACCTCGTATTTGATCTCCAGCCCGACGACGAAGAAGAAGATCGCCATCAGGCCTTCCTTGACCCACTCGGAAACCGTCTCGACTTCGCGCCAGCCGCCGATCTGGATCGGGACCTCGGTCTTCAGCAGGCCGAAGTAGGCGTCACGCAGCGGCGAATTGGCGGCCAGCAGGGCGCACAGCGCCGCCAGCGCCAGGATCGCGCCGGACGCGGCCTCGGTCCTCAGAAAGTCGAGCGTCAGCTTGCGGGTCATCGGTCCTCCGAGCGGTTTCGCCGGACGCCGTTATCACGCGTCGCGGGGCGGAACCACGAGACGACGGCGCCGCTTGGTAAACAAACCGGGAGCTACGATCTTCCCGCGATGCCCGTCTCGTCCGCCTACCGCCCCGACCCGCGCTTCGCCGCCCTCGGCCCGGAGTTCGCCGACCCGGTGCGCCCCGCCGACTTCCCGCAGACCACCCTGCGCTTCCGCAACGACCGGGCCGCCGCCCAGGTCGGGCTCGACGGCCTGTCCGAGGAGGAGTGGATCGCCGCCTTCGGCCGGTTCGAACCGCTGCCGGACAACCAGCCCCAGCCGCTGGCCATGCGCTACCACGGCCATCAGTTTCGCCACTACAACCCCGATCTCGGCGACGGGCGCGGCTTCCTGTTCGCCCAGCTGCGGGACCATCGCGGGCGGCTGCTGGACCTCGGGACCAAGGGGTCGGGCGAGACCCCGTGGTCGCGCGGAGCGGACGGCAGGCTGACGCTGAAGGGCGGCGTGCGCGAGGTGCTGGCGACCGGAATGCTGGAGGCGCTGGGCGTGCCCACCTCGCGGTCGTTCTCCCTGATCGAAACCGGCGAAGAGCTGGAGCGCCACGACGAGCCCTCCCCCACCCGCTCGGCGGTGCTGACCCGCCTGTCCTGGAGCCACGTCCGGTTCGGGACCTTCCAGCGTCACGCCTATCATGACCGCGCCGATCTGATCGCGACCCTGATCGACCACGTGGTCGAGACCTACTACCCGGAGCTCTCCGGGCTCGACGCCGCCGCGCGGCCCGCGGCTCTGCTGGAGGCGGTCGTCCGGCGCGCGGCGCGGCTGACCGCGCGCTGGATCGCGGCCGGGTTCGTGCACGGGGTGCTGAACACCGACAACATGAACGTCACCGGCGAGAGCTTCGACTACGGCCCTTACCGGTTCCTGCCGCTGTACGACCCGCTGTTCACAGCCGCCTACTTCGATCATGCGGGCCTGTACGCCTTCGGCCGCCAGCCGGAGGCGGTGTTCTGGAACCTCGGTCAGCTGGCCGGCTGCCTCACCCTGGTGACCGAGACGGACCCGCTGGTCGAGGCGCTGAACGGCTTCGGCGACCTGTACCAGTCCGAACTGCGCGGCGCCTTCGTGGCCCGCCTGGGCCTGGTCCCACGCGATCCGGAGGAGGACTCGCAGCTGGTCACGGCGGCGCTCGCCTTCATGCACCAAGCCGGGCGACCGCTGCGCTGGGAGCCGCTGTTCTTCGACTGGTTCGGCGGCGCTCTGTCAGAGCGGCGCGCGCTCGACGGTCCCAGGCGGGAGCTGTACGTCGGCGAGGCCTTCAACGCCTTCCGGTCCGCGCTGTCTGCCTACGCCCCCGACCGACCCGAGCGCCTGGACCACCCGCGCTTCGGGTCCGCCGAGCCGGAAGAGCTGCTCTACGACGAGATCGAACAGATTTGGGCCGCCATAGCCGACCGGGACGACTGGGCTCCCTTCCACGCCAAGCTCGCCCGCATCGACGAAGCCCGTGAGGCGTGGGCCCTCACAGACGAGACGCCACGGGTTTAGTCGGCCCGCCCGCCCTCACGCCTGGACGTAGGTGGTCTTCATGCGGGTGTAGAACTCCCGCGCGTAGGGGCCCTGCTCGCGCGGGCCGAAGCTGGAGGCCTTGGTCCCGCCGAACGGGGCCTGGAGATCGACGCCCGCCGTGGGCAGGTTGACCATCACCATGCCGGCCACGACTCCGTCCTGGAACATCCGCGCGTGCTTCAGCGAGGTCGTGTAGACGCCCGCCGACAGGCCGAAGTCGGTGTCGTTGGCGATCTCCAGCGCGTGTTCGGGGTTGTCGGCGGGGATCACCCCGGCCACCGGGCCGAAGATCTCCTCCCGGGCGATACGCATGGAATTGTCCACGTCGGCGAACAGGGCGGGCTGCAGGAAGAACCCGCGCGTGGGCGCCTCCACCCGCGCGCCGCCGAACACCAGCTTGGCGCCCTCGCTCAGGCCCAGGTCGACGTACTCCACGTCCTGGCGCAACTGCTGCTCGCTGACCACCGGGCCGATCTGGGTTCTCGGGTCCAGCGCGTGGCCGACCACCACCCCCTCCAGCCGCGCCTTCAGCTTCTCGACGAAGGCGGCGTAGACGCCCTTGGTGACGATCAGTCGGCTGGAGGCAGTGCAGCGCTGGCCGGCGGAGAAGAAGGCGCCGTTCAGCGCGCCCTCCACCGCCAGGTCCAAGTCCGCGTCGTCCAGCACCACCAGCGGGTTCTTGCCGCCCATCTCCAGCTGAAACCGGCGGAACTGCCTGGCGCACGCCTCCGCCACCCGCGCGCCGACTCCTTGCGAGCCGGTGAAGGAGATCGCGTCGATCCCGCGGTGGTTCAGCATGGCCTCGCCGACCACGCTTCCGCGCCCCATCACCAGGTTGAACACTCCGGCGGGGAAGCCGACCTCGGCCAGGATCTCGGCCAGCGCCCAGGCGGAGGCGGGCACTAGGTCGGCCGGCTTCATCACCACGCAGTTGCCGTAGGCCAGGGCCGGAGCCGCCTTCCAGGCCGGGATGGCGATGGGGAAGTTCCAGGGCGTGATCAGCCCGACCACGCCCACCGGCTCGCGCCGCGCCTCGACGCTGACGCCCGGCCGGAGCGAGGGCAGCACGTCGCCGATCGCCCGCAGCGGCTCGCCCGCGTAGAACTTGAAGATGCGCCCCGCGCGCTGCACCTCGCCGCGCGCCTCGGCGAGCGTCTTGCCCTCCTCGCGGGCGAGCAGGGCGCCCAGCTCCTCCTCGCGCGCCAGGATGCGATCGCCGGCCTTGTCCAGCAGGTCGCCGCGCACCTGGGCGGTCGCCCGGCTCCAGGCCGGCAGGGCCGCGCGCGCCGCGGCGACCGCGCGGTCCACGTCCCCGGCCGAGCCCTGCGCGAACTCGCCCACCACGTCGTCGAGGTCGGACGGATTGAGGTTCGGCGAGGCGTTCGCCCCCTCCACCCACTCGCCGCCGATCAGGTTAGCATAGCGCTTCGCCACGGCCGCCCCTTCGCTCCAGAACGCGGATCGTTTAGGCCCCCCGGCCGCACGGTGTCGAGACCGCAGCGCTGTTCAGCGGGTCCGTGGGCAGAGCGCTCCGCTCGCTACAGCCGGAACGGCGGCACGGGGAGCCTTTCACCGCCGCCGTGATCCCGACTAAGCTCGCCGCCCTGCTGGAGGAGACCCGCCCTTGTCCGAGACCCTGATCCCGGTTCCCGCCGAGTGGAAATCGCGAGCGCGCATGGACGCCGCGGCCTACGAGGAGGCGTGCCGGCGGGCGGTGCAGGACCCGGACGGGTTCTGGCGGGAGGTCGCCGGTCGGATCGACTGGATGCGGCCGTTCACGACGGTGAAGGACGTCAGTTTCGATCGCGAGGACTTCCGCATCCGCTGGTTCGCCGACGGGGTGCTGAACGCCTCGTGGAACTGCGTGGACCGGCACCTGGCCGAACGCGGCGACCAGGTCGCGATCATCTGGGAAGGCGACGACCCGGCGCAGTCGCGGACGATCACCTGGCGCGAGCTGCACGCCGAGGTCTGCCGCATGGCCAACGTGCTGAAGAAGCACGGCGCGGTGAAGGGCGATCGGGTGACGATCTACCTGCCGATGATCCCCGAGGCCGCCTACGCCATGCTGGCCTGCGCGCGGATCGGGGCGATTCACTCGGTGGTGTTCGGCGGCTTTTCGCCCGACAGCCTGGCCGGCCGCATCCTGGACTGCGACTCTCGCCTGGTGATCACCGCCGACGAGGGCGTGCGCGGCGGCAAGCGCGTTCCGCTGAAGGCCAACGTCGACGCGGCCCTGGAGCAGACGCCGGGGGTGGAGCGCGTGCTGGTGGTGACCCGCACGGGCGCTCAGGTGGCGATGAAGCCCGGGCGGGACCTGGCCTACGAGGCGGAGGCGGCGACCGTCTCCGCCGACTGCGCGCCCGAGCCGATGGGGGCGGAGGACCCGCTGTTCATCCTCTACACCTCGGGCTCGACCGGAAAACCCAAGGGCGTCCTGCACACCACCGGGGGCTATCTGGTCTGGGCGTCGTGGACGCACGAGCTGGTGTTCGACTACCGGCCGGGCGAAATCTACTGGTGCACCGCCGACGTGGGCTGGGTCACCGGCCACAGCTACATCGTCTACGGCCCGCTGGCGAACGGGGCCACGACCCTGATGTTCGAGGGCGTGCCGAACTGGCCGACCTCCAGCCGCTGCTGGGAGGTGATCGACAAGCACGGGGTGGAGATCTTCTACACCGCCCCCACCGCCATCCGCGCCCTGATGCGCGAGGGCGAGGCGCCCGTGAAGCGCACCTCGCGCGCCTCGCTGCGGCTGCTGGGCACCGTCGGCGAGCCGATCAACCCCGAGGCCTGGCTCTGGTACTGGCGCACGGTCGGCGAGGCGCGCTGCCCGGTGGTGGACACCTGGTGGCAGACCGAGACCGGCGGGGTGCTGATCGCGCCCCTGCCCGGCGCCACCGACCTGAAGCCCGGCTCGGCCACGAAGCCCCTGCCCGGAGTCCGGCCGCTGCTGGTCGACGCGGAGGGCGCGCCGCTACAAGGCGCGACGAGCGGCAACCTGTGCCTGGCCGACAGCTGGCCGGGGCAGATGCGAACCGTGTGGGGCGACCACCAGCGGTTCCTGGACACCTACTTCTCGACCTACCCCGGCCTGTACTTCACCGGCGACGGCTGCCGGCGGGACGAGGACGGCTACTACTGGATCACCGGGCGGGTGGACGACGTGCTGAACGTCTCGGGCCACCGGCTGGGCACCGCCGAGGTGGAGAGCGCGCTGGTGGCCCACCCCAAGGTGGCCGAGGCCGCGGTGGTGGGGTTCCCGCACGACCTGAAGGGCCAGGGCATCTGGTGCTACGTGACGCTGAACGCCGGCGAGCCCGCCTCCGACGACCTGAGGGCCGAACTGGTGCGGTGGGTGCGCAAGGAGATCGGGGCCATCGCCACGCCCGACGTGATCCAGTGGGCCCCGGGCCTGCCCAAGACCCGCTCCGGCAAGATCATGCGCCGCATCCTGCGCAAGATCGCCGAGGGCGACGTGTCCAACCTCGGCGACACCTCGACCCTGGCCGATCCCGGCGTGGTCGAGGATCTGGTGGTGAACCGGGCGGCGTGAGCCCGCCGCCCGGTCCGGTTCGTCACTTCTTGTACGCCGGAGGATAGGCGTCGTTCGGGTTGCGGTAGCGGTCGGCGAGCATCCGCCCGCGGCTCATCAGCGACTGCTCCTCGCCGCGGATGATCACCGTCGTCGGCTGGCTCATCGGCTCCAGCGGGTCGCCGTCCCAGATCACCAGGTCGCCTTCCTTGCCGGGCTCCAGCGAGCCGACGCGGTCGGCGACGCCGAACACCCGCGCCGGGTTGATGGTCATGCCCGCCAGCGCCGCCTGGTACGGCAGGCCGTGGGCCACCGCGTTGCCGGCGTTGTAACGCATCTCCCGCGCCCGGTGCGAAGAGTCGCCGCCCTTGACGATCACCGTGACGCCCGCCTGCTGCAGCCGCGCGGCGTTCTCCATGGTCGAACCCAGGGTCTCGAACGAGCCCGGCAGGTTCGACACCGGGTTGAGGATCACCGGCACGTTCGCCCTGGCGATCTCGTCGGCCACGCGCCAGCCCTCCTCGGCCCCGTCCAGGATGATCTTCAGCTTCTCGTCGCGGGCGAAGCGCAGGGCGTTGCGGATGTCCGCGGCCCGATGGACCGACAGGATCACCGGCTGGCGGCCCTCGACCACCGGGATAAGCGCCTCCAGGTCGGCCCGCGACAGGCCGAGGTCGCGGAGCGAGCCGGCGTCGTAGGCCGAGCGGCGGGCGCGGTAGGTCCGCACCGCGTCCAGCGCCTCCTTCAGCGCCACGAAGGTCGCGCCGCGCGCGCCGCCGGAGACGGTCGCGCCCGCGTCGCCCAGCGGGATCAGCTGCGCGACCTTGGCCTTCACCAGCATGTCGTCGCCGGCGCCCAGGTGCACCACCGCCGCCTGGCCCGCGAACAGGCTCTCGGTGTTGGCCGCATCACCGCCGC
>Ga0196964_10000799_pt1 | contig 17447 bp, 38 predicted proteins | sample S1_10metaG_FD_148615 | JGI IMG/M metagenome (GOLD analysis project Ga0196964, IMG submission 148615) | Soil microbial communities from Anza Borrego desert, Southern California, United States - S1_10 | ecosystem: Environmental > Terrestrial > Soil > Desert | place: USA: California | collected...
CTGTTATCATTTCTCCTCCAACGGATAATGCTCACATCCCGTTATATAATGACCACCAGGGCCTTCTAAGATTTCTTTACCGCAAACTTCGCATAAAAAATGGCTCATGGTTGCTCCGGGGGGTTGTCAATAGTGAGTGTGTTTTTAACCTGTATCTTTAACTTAAATATCGCTTCTTGCAGTTTCTTCACCATTGCTCTAGCTTCGTCCTCGGGGCCGTTGAGATAAGAGACGGCAGCAGATAATTGGCCTTCTTTGTCTTCAAGTAGTTCAACAAGATATTGCTTTTGGAATTTATCTATCTTCATACAATCCTCACTTTCCTCGGGCCTTACGTTTCTCAACATGTTTATGTAAATCCAGCCTTAAATGACACCGTTGGCATAAGGCTATAAGGTTTAATGGGTCAACATTCATGGTGCCAAGTGACTCTCTGATATGGTGGACGGTTAAAATCACCTTGCTGCCAGTTTTCCAGTGTGGTTTCCCATTTTCAGCGTCGCAAAGCTCACATTTATCTTTAGCTCTATCTCGAATAATGCTTCGGCTAATTTGTTTCCAGCTAGGGTGGTAGTCTTTATAGTTACAGGGCATCACTTTTCTCGGGCGGTTAGCTTGTCGTATTTATTACACATTTTTAGATGCCCCTTATACGCATCGCCTTCATCGTTATAACCATCAAAATCTATACAGCTCGGGTTTTTCATTTTGTAGGGGCAACATTTGTCTTTGGATTTCATAGCATTAAACACCATAGTCTCGTAAATTCGGTCACAACCAATTTCTTCAAATCCAAAACGCTTAAAATAAGCTGCGTCAAAATAATCGCCTCTAAGATGGATATTCTCGGTTAACCATTTAGGGTCATGCACTTTTGCGTGAATTTCTCTGGAGGAGCGTTCAGGCCACCATTCACCAACAGTAGAAATGATGTAACCATTGACGTATGTATTTAGGTGGAACCTGCATTGATTACCCACAATTAAATGCCCAGTGTGTGGCATCCATATCCATTTATCTTTGCTCATTTAGACTCCTTAATAACTCATTAGCCTCATACAACTTAACCATGCACTCCATAATCTCCATGTCGATGTCTTCTGTCTTCACACCTTTAAACCAGCGGTTTTTAACGTCCATCATCTTTTTGTGGTCTAAGTGTGATTTAAACTTGTCTCGGCAGCTTCGCATGGCCATTAGTCTCGATGATTCTAGTGTTCTTTTGTTTATTCAATATATGCTCCAACGTCAAAGCTTGTAGGGCATGACGAGAGCCAACAATCATCCATTTTGCCTTGTCACGGGTCAGGGCAGAGGGGCTATCGAATAGCTCAATTGCTTTTTCTAAGGTATTGATGATTTCTTTGGTGTTTTTAAACATTAGGACTCCTTAGTTGATTCGAGAGATAATATTGCTCTCTTACCCCAATAAGCTTTGCCTAAGGTTTTGCCATCTTCCATTTCTACGCATTGAATGGCTAAATCCCTGATAAAGTCTCTTGCTTGGCGTAATTTACATTCTAAATTTCTAATTTTTATTGTTCTTTTATCCATCTAAACCCTCCCAAGTCTTAGCCTCTGCCTCGGTCAAATGGACTTCGACAAAGTATTTGTCAGAACCTGGAAGCATATAAATACGACCACCATGCTTCTTAGCTTCTGCTTTTGCCTCCGCTTCCGTGTCGCATTTATAAGACTCAATCACACACCGAGGGCCACAGCGTTCCGTTGGGATGGTGGTTACATGATTAACCTCGGCTAAAGCAGCCAGGGGGCCAAGACACATAATTCCAAAGCAAGCTATAAGTGTGATAGCTACAGCCCAGGCGTTCATTTGGCCTCCAAAGCAGCACTGGTTATATCAGCTACATAGGCTTCTTTTTTCTTTAACTCTGTAATCTCTCTGCGCTGTTCCATTAATTCCGTAGCTAACAGGTTCAAGCGGACTTCGTTATCCACAGCCGTTTCTAGGTTCAGATTTAATTTGCATAACTGTTCGCACAGTAACCTAGCGTCCACATTGGTGTATTTATCTTTTCCGCACTCTTGCTGGCATTGCTCAATGGCTCGGGCAGGGGTACTACTTAAAAGTAGTATGAAACTAAACAATTTGATCAGCATATTCGACTCCTATGAAAGTTTCACGGTGCATTTGAGCGACCGCTTTAATGATGTGATCTCTGCTTTTTAGAGGAGGGGTGATAAGGGCTTCTACAAGGCTCCAGCCACTTCGCATGCGTTCGCAAAGGGTAGAGTGGGGGATGCCGTACTCTTTGGCCCATTCGTTTAGGTGTTTCCTTTGACCGTTTAGGGTTTTGTACATGGAAGCTCCTTTTTGTACTGTTCAAGCATGGGTATGACCTGCTTTTCTAGCCATTCAGTGGATTTCCAGTTAAGATTTGGTTGGTGGCTGCAATGAATGTCCATCATGAAGCCAGCGTTTGAACCTTCCCGTTCGGTTACTATTTTGTTGATAAGCTCTCTAGCCGGACCTATGTTCCAGCCTTTGGAAGCGTTGCAAACCGAGCAGACTACAAGGCTGTTGCATGGGTTAAAGAATAAGTTATGGTCGTTTCTAGTAATCCAGTGGTCCACCTGCATGACATCGCTATGGCTTATTTGGACAGCAGGGAAGCGTTTCTGGACTTGGCACCCATGGCCATCTCTTAGGTGGGCTACTTCTTTCCAAAGGCGTTCAGCCTTGTGGAAAAGCTTGTTGTAATCCTTTTTTAGCTGTTTTTTGGTTTTAGGCTTTATTTGCGTCAGGATGCCCTTAGTCGATTTTGACCTATACCGCTTCGTTTTCACTGCGATCATCGAAATTTCCTCCGTAAACATGGGCTAAACCAACCTTAAAACTTAGTGCTAGACACTTTTTTGCATTTTGACTCATTGATATTTCCCATAGCCATCCGTTCAATCCGCCTTAACCGTCTTTTTAAGCTGTTTTCTTTGGTAAAGAACTCTTTGTATTCACCCCAAGTTAGGACAACCATAGTTTTTCCGATCCAGTTATCCTCAAGGCGGATGACACCTAGAAGCTTTCTTTTGTGGTTGGCGTGTTTAGAGGCTTTGCGGACTCGGGCTTTGAGCATTCTTTATTCCTCAATAATTTTATTTCTAATTAGGTTCTCAATAATGACCCTAGCCAGGGCGGACTTCCAATATCGAGGCTTCTGTTCAATCCAATCTTTTTGTAAATGTAGAGTTTTTATTATGTCCATTACGGCATCATGTTTTGTTGTTGATACTTTCATTTGAACCTTTCTAAATCTCTGGGCCGTATCGGTATCCACTCCGACCGGCCCGCAGCGTTCCTCTTGCTGCACTGGCTAACTATGGGCCTCTCCCAGGCGTTGCTTCTGTCAACGCCAGCCATATCAAATGAGCATCCCTTCGCTCGCTAAAAATCGAATCATTTCATTCCAGCATTTAGGGCAGAATCTATGAATTTCGGCTTCTGCTATGTAATCCGTTATATCCTCATCAATTATTTCTGCCTCGACGCACTCAATTAAACCTTCTTCAATTTCACAATGACATCTGTCGCAAGTAATCATTTCTTAATCCCGTACTTAAAAATTAACTTAGGTTTCCCAGTCTCTATAATTGCCTCACCACTCTTAATTGCTTCTCTTAGCTTGTAGGAATAAGCGCGCTCGATGTTCAAGCTCCTTGGATGGTATCTTTTACCTTTCCAAAATATGTGTTTAGTTGGTGATGTTTCTCCCACAAGTTCAAAGTTTGCCGCTTTGTAAATTGTTCCAACGTGTCCAACGCTTAAATCTGAATAACTAATTACTTCTTCCACTTTTGTATTTCGCTTTAAGAACCATATAATTTTGGAAAGGAAGTAACTTTCAGAATTTTTAGGCGCATCATCCACGCAAGCCATTCGACGTACTTCTAAGACAACTTTCTTTCCGTTCCCAGAGTATTTTTTGTCATGTCGAAGTTTTCCGATTACCGCACCACCTATAATTCTTAAATTATGTCTAAGAGCTAAGCAGTAGGAAATCCCACCGCCCATATGGTCTGATTTATAGTGATACTTCTTAAACACCCAAGAAATATCCTCAAACTCACATGACTTAATATTAAATTGGAGCGGAGAGGTCGGAAGCGAACCGCCACCTTGACCTTGGAATAGGTCATATTCTGCTGTTAAACTATCTCCGCAATTTTTAAAATCTATTGAGGCAATCATTTATTTTCTAATCTTCTGTCTTTACCGTTGAATTTAAGCACCTTACACATTCCAGCAATCCGGGAAGAGATGCGCGGGTCAACTTGTTCATCAAGTTTTGAAAGGGTGAAGTTACTGGTAATAATCGTCCGAAGGTTCCATTGTTCGCGCTCATTGAGAATGAAATAGGTGGTTTGGCGTACAAAATCTGTTAGTTTTTCGGCCCCTAAATCATCGAGTATTAAAACGCCAGTATCCTTGGCAATTCGATTAACCATCTCTGCTGGATTTACTTTTTCGTCTCTAAAGGCACATTGAAGCTGCATAATGAAGGCCGGGTAGCTAATAAACTTAACCTTCGTTGTCTTTAAGTACTCCTTGGCTACAGAGCAGGCAAAGACGGTTTTTCCAGAGCCGGGATTGCCAGAGATAAATAAATTTTTATTCATTGCCTGCTTGAGTAGGTCTTTTTGATCTGTATTTAAATCCCAAAACTTGGCTGGGAGACAGGTTTGAATGTTCATTCTGTGCGTCATAGCCATTTTTTCTGCAACACATTTCGAACAAAGCGCCTCTGAATCTACAATCTCTGCATTACATTTGAGACAAGTTGACTTCTTCACCAATGGCGTCAAGGTCTGTCTTTCTTCGATCTCTTTCAGAACTTGTTCCAAAGTTTTGCTTGTTGGTATTGGCTCGTTCATTTTGATTTTTCTCCCATGTTCTAACTACCGCTTTCCAGTCTTTAATCGGGGTTTGATTTCTACCCCACACCCATCCGTTGCCTTCGTTTTTATCAAAGAAATATTGAGGGTCTATGCTGCTTTTTATTTCCGAAATATAGGTTTTAATTTCTTCAACGGTTGGCTTTTTGAAGACTTTTCGTACAACAATATCCTTTCCTTTTATTTCCTTTCCTTTCCTTTCCTTTCTAGCATTGCCTTCGGATAGCGTTGGCAATGCGTTCGCATCATTATTTAAACTATCGTAACCCCAACGCTTTCTAGCAGATAAGCGTGCCTTTTCACTTTTAATAATACGGTTAGCTAAATTCTTTTTTACACGGTCAGAGTAGAATTTTTTGCCTCTTAAACGAAAAAGATTGAAGTTATTTACGATTTTTTCAATCATTTCTGGTTCCGTTCGCAAGTCAAATGCAATGCTTTCGTAGTCCAAAATAAGCTCTCCGCCAGCTTCATGCATTTTTTCAGTAATGGCCCAATAAAGGCCGTAAGCTTGCCATCCAAGGGCTTTGATAAGTGGTATAATTTTTTCATCTGTTCTAGCGTTATAATCATGGGGAAAATAGAAGGCGTCTTTCTGCACACTAACCTCTTAATCTAAGAAAACGTTTTCTTAATCTGTTCTTAATGTTGCGGAGTTTTAAAAAACTAAGGTAAAATTTCCCACCAAGATAGGGGGGCATTGCCTTTCTTAATCAGGCCACGCAATAAACATTCTTCATTGGATATACGGATGACACGGCCATATTTGCAGGAGCCTAAAATTCTTGTTTGTTCAGCCCATGATCTAACCGTCCTATCGGCCCTGTCATAAAATATCGAGAAACCGATTTCCCGCACGGTATGAGAATTAAACTCTCCCAAATGCCGAAGTCTATCCCAGAGAATGTCTTCTTTAGTGAGATATGCTTGATCTACTGACATAAAGCCTCCTGTGGTGGTTCGTTTGGGGAAGGAATATCAACTCCCACTTCTGCTGCTATTTTTTGGACATATTCAAAGAACTCTTTAAATTCTTTAGTTGTTCGACCAGACGTTGAAGCTGGAACTTTCACCGTTAAACCGCCTATTTGAACATCGACAAAACCGAAGTAAGCACCAGCTAAGGCCCTGTGCATGATGTTTTTCTCGCAGTTGTACTTATCGGCAAGTCTTGAAACGGCTAAACCGAAGTAAGCTTTGTTTTGCTGAATGCTTCTAGTCTTTTTTTCATCCGTGTAACCACAATTTGGGCAGAACATTACACTTTTACCTCTTCTAAGATGTGGCCTAATTCTTTGAGTTTTAGGTAACATTTATAGGTAGCTTCAACGTCATTTTTAGAGTTATGAGCCTCAAAGTTCTCGTTAAATAGCTTTGAATAAAGGACAGATAGTTTCGGATAAGTACCGACGCCACAAAACTTAATAGACTTTCTCATGGTGTCGATACGTTTATCTTTATGAACAAGTTCCTCAAAGTGGATGGAGGTTTCTTTAGGTAGCTTTTCTTGAGCAATGAGGCGCAAGATGTTGGCTTTAATGATGGAGGTATCAAAATAAATGTTGTGTCCGATGACACAATCCACCGGGGAAACGGCTAGGAGTTTTAAAATAACATCTTGCAGCATATGTTCGGATTTATTAGCTATCTCGGTTGTAATTCCATTAATATCTGAGGCTTCTTTCGGAATTTCTCGTCCTTCTTGGTTGATAATAAAATCAACGCTCTCTTGGTTATCTAATTTCCATGCAATTCCTACGATGTAAGGGAAGTCCATAAAATTTGCTTCGTAGGTGTGGCCTTTTTGAGGAAGGCCAGTTGTTTCAATATCTATGACTAAGGTTCTCATCGATCCACCTGTGTTCTTTTAACCACAAATTTGATTCCAGGAAACTGTAAGCTATTCTTGGTGGCTGTAGCTTGCTTGTTAATGGCTACTTGATCGACTTTAAGCCATGTAAGAGGGGCTTTTCCTTCGGCCACAGCTTTTACTAGGGCCATTAGGTCAACAACTTCTGCGCTCCAATTCTCACGGGTGGAAGTGTTCTCTACTTTTTGAAGGGTAGGAGCAACAACAGGGGCGATTACTTGGACTTCTTCGGCTTGTTGGCGGCGTTCTTCGGCAATTCTGGCAGCCTTTTCAGCTTCAGCCTTGGCTTTGGCAGCAGCGGCTTCAGCTTCAACCTTGGCTTTTTCATTCTTAGCTTTCCTAATTTCAGCCTCTAACCGTTCTTGTTCGGCACGGGCTTTAGCTTCCTTTTCACGCCAAGCACGTTCTTGTTCCTCTTTAATCTTGCGTTGACGAGCTTCTTCAGCTTCGGCAATTTTGCGAAGTCTTTCTTCTTCGGCTAATCGCTTTCGTTCTTGTTCTTGCTCGTAAGCGTCAATTAACCCTTCGACATGGCGACGGCTATTATCAATTCTCAATTTAATGGGATTAAATAAAGCTTGTACGGCATCTTTGACTTGATTAAGAGGATTAACGATTGTTTTTCTGGAAACCTCCACTTCTGCTTCTATCTTTTTCAAAGCTTTTCGATAACTAACGGCTGTTTCGTAAGTTTCCTGGTTGATAATTTCAAGGGAGGCAACAGCTTTAGTCAATTCAACGGCTTTATCTTCGTATTCGGAGACGCATTTAACGTTTATTGCGGGTGCTTCTATGATTTCAGCGGTAGCGGTTGTCATAGTAATTTATGCTCCTTTTTGTAGTTATAGAGTGATAGGCAAGAGAGGAATATTTGTTCGCCTTTTTTTCTGTCAGACCTTTTAATTTCAAAGGCTTTGTAGCTATCGGGATTTAAGTAAAGTAAGAATAAGCGGGTAACGGGGTATAGATATCCATAGGCACAAGCTTGAATAATATCTGCGGCCTTTGGTTGGCCTGTCTTTATGTCAACAATGGCTGTATCTGTGGCGTGGATAAATCCTAAATTGTCAATGCAGAAACCAACACGAAGCGAGGAGTTATACGCTCTATACTCAACTTGTTTTGAGAAGTATTGATAATCAAGACAGAATTTATCCCATTGGGTTATGTAAGGTTTTATTACATCATTGACGCTAGATTCGTCCAAAGTGCCTTTGCATTTGAGCTCAATGGTCTTATGGACAACGTTACCAAACTGGATTGATTTTTCCAATACATGTTGGTTAACGTGGTCAAAATTAGAAAGGCCAGCAGCTTTTAAAACTTGGGTGACAGATGGAATTTCAACACCATCGACCTTATAAATATGACCTTCTTCTTGAAAAGTTAATTTACCCATTGACCACTTCCTTAGCTAAGAAGGTTTTTTTGCCTTGAAATTCGCCAACTTTAACTTGATTAAATTTGATTAGTTGGCCAGCTCCAGCATCAAGCTTTTCCCATGCGCTAATAACAATTTGAGTGGTAGGGTCTTTAGGAAGATCGCCAATTGTAAAATCGGTAATGTCAGACTTGTCTTTCCCAACAATGCGGTGTTTAACTGATACGCCATACCCTTGGACATTGAGAGTATCTCCTAACTTTGCTTGGGAAAGGGTGATGATGTCAGCATAAGTAACCGCTTCTGCGGCCTTTTCTTTGGGCATTTCGACATGAGGTTTACCGTTTACTGTGGGTGTAGATTCGCCTTCTAATACAGTGCCTTCTGGTAAGTCTTCAACATCTTGGGAAAAGATGTCACTGGCCCCTGTAGCGTTGATAATTGCAGCCACCATTGCGCGTTTACAGGCCATTTTATAGATGGTGTTTTGAACGTCCCAAGGGTCTTGAGGGACAATAAGAACTTTATATGGGCCTTTATCGCCAGTACGTTCTTCTTCGCGGCCTATGGCCTTTTCCTCGGGTGTGGCTTTGTTGGCATAAACCATCCGAGTGCGGTATTTTTTTTCCTTGCTGTTGCAAACGCCACGGCCATTGCCGACCACATTACCCGTTGGGATATAGAAAAGTTTGCAGTTAATCTTGTAGCAGATGAAAGAGTCAGATTCGACGCTTCCAGGAAGCTCCTCAAATTCAGAGCCAAGACGGAATGTCATGGCTAATTTTTCTGCACCAGCCTTATACAAGGAAGGGAGTTTGCAGCCTGGGATGATTCCGTAATGAACGCCTGGAATTTCCTTTCCATCCGGGCCTTTCTTTGGCCCAACCATCACAGCTTCCATGACTTCCTGGATGAGATTTACTTGCTTTCGAATATCTATTGCTGTAAGAGTTGGTGTATTACCTCTAACTACTGCTAGTTCCTGTTCCATTTTTGTTCTCCTTATTTGTAAATTTCCTTGTGAATTGCCGTACAAATTCCCATTAGGCTTCTGTCCTTAGAGTGTTTGGCAATATCAAAAATTTGGTCTACAGTTAGTTGCTTTATTGCATTGAGCTTTGGTTTCAAGTGTCTGAGTAAGCTTTTATAACCATCGCCGTTAATGCTCGTATTCTCAAAATCACACCATTTTCCAGTTGTGGGGTAAAAGTTAATAGTGCCTATTACCCAATGAAGATCGTTATTTAAAGACTTAAACTCAATGCCTTTGGTTGTTAGAGCTTGTCTTGCTTCTTCACGTTTTTGTTCTTTAAAAGGATTCATATTTAATCTAATGTCCCAAGATCAGCATCAGCGGGGACATTTTCTGGCATTTGGTAACGGGTTACTTTGATTTTGCCTTCCTTGCGTAGCTGTTGGGCTTCTCTGGCTAACTGGTCGATGTTGCCGTAATTGGCCATGTTCATACGACAGCTCCTTTGAGTTCTTCTTGAATCTTTACGTACTTGTTAAAAAGGTCTTGCTTACTCCAAGCGAATAAGGGCTTATTTTGTCCTTTGAGGTCGTAGTAGCATTTGACATAGCCTAAGTACCATTCACGGCTTCGGTCGTGGATTGACATTAGGCAATCTCCTTATAAAAAACATGGTCTTTGTGCCTAAAGACTTCAATGCACTTCTTAACCCAGCAGGGCGTCCCAAAGGCTTTAATGTTCTCCCAATGGGTAGCACCGTTGGTAATGTCAACCTTCTCACTCTCGGCCCAGGCTAAAAATGCCATCTTGTGGGTTTGGCGAGAAAATTCATAATTTCGAACCCTGGCGCTTCTAAGGCCATAAACGCCTTTTAAAGTACCTCGGTTACGGATTGCACAGGCTACGGCCAACATGCCTCTGTATCCTTGGTCTTCGGCTTCTCCAATAATGGCTTTAATGGCGTCACTATCGGAAAATGAGTAGGCATGTGCCGGTTTAGAGTGAATACAGGAGGCCAAGAATATAAGGATAGTGCATCCCACAATGGCCCCAATTAAGGCGAAGGCTTCAAAGGCTCGGTTATAAGGCTTTTGAATTGGTTCTTCAGCTTCCAAGGGAATATCTAGAAGCACCCTTGCAGTGTTGTGAGTCATTTTCTTTTCGAATCCTATTTCTGTTGGATATTTAATCGGTTTGAGGTTTTCCATAGTTTTGTCCTTTGCCTTGGCTCCTACCCCTAGGTTTCCCCAAGGGTAGGAGGGAGATCCGCCAGGATCACCAGGCATTTAGAATAAGTAATCCTCTGGATTGTCCAGTTGGTGGATTTCTTCATCTTCTCGCGCTTCTATGATTGCGAGTTGTGCTTCTAGGTCTTTTGAGTTCTTGTTTGGTTTTGTCATGGCGGATCTCCTTGTTTGATGTTGGTTAATTGATGACGCTTGCTTCCCTAAAGAATTCAAAGCTTTTACGGTCGATTCGCACGTTTGACTTTTCTCGCTTAGGGTTCTTCACGGTTCTTTTAGCTGGGGGGTATTTGCGAATCTTTATGCCGTTGTCTGTTAAGAACTTCGTATAGATTTGGCGAAAGTAGCCATAGCTGAATCCAAGTTCGTCTGCTGCTTGCTTTAAAGTGAGGTCTGTTTTCATATGCTTTCAATTTCCTCTTGGGCGACTTTTATCTTTTTAACGGCATCAACTAGTCTGTTTTTGATTTCTTCTCTGGGCACCCGGTTATCATCAATTCCTTCATGTATTAGCTGCTGAATGTCCATTTGAACGCCTAATAAGCAGTAGATTGCTTGTCCTTTAACTGACTTTCTTCCAGATCCCGTTCCGCCCATTAGAACTCCTTGTTTGCGTTGAACTTTGGAATAACCACATTAGGAAGTAGGGTTCTTCCAATAGTTTTTTCAAGTACGTGTTTTGGAGTGGGTATGTGGCCAGTTAACATTTTTGAAAAATTGCCAGAATCAACATCAATTGATTTTGCGAAATCTTCTTGAGTAATTTTTGCTAACTTTAACCAGTTATAAAAAACTTCTGTATCTATCATTAGGTTTACATCTACCATTTGGTTCTCCGTGTGACCCATTTTGTATCCTTCTTAAGGTATTAAAAATGCCTCTCGCGAGACAATGCAAATATAACCCAAAATGTATCCTTTGTCAAGTAAATTTTACAATTAAACCTTGTTAAAAGGATACATAATGTATACTAAGCTATTTGATTTCAATGACTTATGGAATATTTATTTGACAAAATAATTTTTCAGATTAAACTTTAAAATTACAATTCAATATTTTCTTCAACAGTAAAAAAAGCCCTATACTATTTACGCATGCCACATATTGGAAATAAATTAAAATCTCTCCGGCAGCAAGCAGGATTAACTCAGGGCGATTTTTCCCAGAAGTCTGGAATACCTTTACCTACTATAAAGAAGCTCGAACAAAACGAAAGAATACCTAGATCAAATTTGAGTAAGAAAATTGCTGATTTTTTTAAAATCAAAGAAGCAGAGCTTTATATCGATTTTGAAATCAAAAACTTTTCCGAAGAACAAATACCCGTTAAGAAAATTCCTCTAATTTCTTGGGTATCTGCAAATCGGTTTGGTGAGGCTAGTGATCCTTATCCCCTGGGGGACGCTGAAGAGTGGTTGTACACAACAGCAAAGGGGGAGAGGATGTTCGCACTTAAAGTCAAGAATGACTGTATGGAACCCGAGTTCCGGGAAGGTGATAGGATTATTGTTAATCCTAATGTTGAGGCAGCAAGCGGTGATTATGTCATTGTAAGGGATAATAAGAAAAACGAGGCTACATTTAAGCAGCTAAAGATATATGGGAAGAAGGTAATTCTGCATCCTCTAAATCCTAAGTATGAAGATATTGAGCTAGACCAAGATAAGCGGTATGTGATAGTGGGGAAGGTTGTTGGGAAGGATAAGGCTTATTAAATGAGCTCTACCCAAAAGTGGATATTAGTACTAGTTGCATTAATTTTCGCTTTAAATGGCACATTAGATGTTATTCAAAAGAGGTATAAGTTTTTCGCTTCGTTTTATCATCAGTATGCAGATGCTTCTCTGTACGGGGGGGATAAAGCCGATGCTGTTTTATTTTGGAGGTATGATACTTGGATGGGGCGGTACGAGAAATATTTAAGCGGATGGCAGGTCTCCAAGCATCCTCCGTTGGGATTGGGTCTCAAGTGGGCAAATTAGTAGCGGGAAGGATAAGACGTACTGATCATGCGTCTAAAACAGGAGGAGTTATGAAAAGACTTATCTTATTCGTGTTAGCATTGTTAATTGCTGCTCCCGCTTACGCAGAACGCGTAAAAGGTCATTACCGTAAAAATGGTACTTATGTAGAGTCTTACCAGCGATCTAACCGCAATTCTTCTACGCTAGATAACTATTCGACTAGAGGAAATGTAAATCCTTACACTGGTAAAAGAGGGACTAAGCGTACTTGGTAATTTGAGAACATGGCTTTTTATTACAAATGCGGTAAGCGGTTTTATTTAGGCTTTAAAGATGACAATGGCAGGTGGCAGCGCAAGCCCATGCGAATTAAGGAAGGGCGATTATCTTTTAGAGACGGCAGACCTGTTTTAGATGAAAAGCTTGCTAAATATTTAAAGAATGAGTTTGAGAACGCCCAAGCCCGCCAAGACTCTCCGATAGTCAGTAACGCGCCAATATTAGCTTCTGCCTTATTAGAAGAATACAAGACTTATCATAGAGGTATTATTGGTGAGGGAACCATAATTGCTAACTGCACTTCACTGAAAGTGTTCATTGATACAGCAAAGATTCTGGATTTAAGGCAAATTAATGAGGATAAGGTTAGGCAGTTTCTAGATGACCGCATTGCGTCAGGGAAGATCAATTACGTAACGGCTAATAACTACATTAAGTATATAACCACCCTCATAAATTTTGGAATCCGCCGGAAGTATTTAACAACCAATCCGATTAATGGAATGAAGCGTTACAAGTCGGATGCCGAAGTTATTCCTAGGTTTCTTAGCAAAGAAGAAATTGCAAGACTCTTGTCAGCTTCTCAGGGAGAGACGTTACATATCCCTATAGCAATTTCCATATATGCAGGTCTGAGGCCAGCGGAAGCGCGAAGGGTGCAGTTATCAGATATTGATTTAGAGAGAGACTTGTTGTTTGTGCATAAGAGTAAGGTGGGGAAGCCTCGTAGTATACCTTTGCACAAGAATTTAAAAAAGATTATTGATCCATCAGCGTTTCCTTTAAATTTCACAAATTTTCGTAGAGTGTTTAAAAGAATTAAAAGGAAGGCTGGACTACTAGATATTGACTGGTATACTTTACGGCATACTTTCGCAAGTCATCTAGTTATGAATGGTGTTGATCTTGTTACCGTGAAAGATTTGATGGGCCACTCGAGTATTAAGACGACTATGATATATTCTCATTTGTCGAAAGACCACGTGAAAGAAAGCATCAATAAATTGAATTTCTAATTATGACAAAATTATGATAAGAAACACTAACAATATATCACAATATATAACAATCTTAAGGAGCAAGAATACCCGTTTTTTAGACGGTAAACAGTATAAATCGACGACATATGCGGGCGTAGTTCAGTGGTAGAACTCTAGCCTTCCAAGCTAAAACAGTTATCGTCGCTGACACTACTAAAATTATGATAAGAATTATGATAAAAAACTCGCAAAAGTAATTTATTTTCAAGTTTCTCACCAAATTCCCTCACAGTCACCGACGACAAAATAACTCACTTGCATAAATTTTTTTACTTATTGAAAATCCCTCCGACTTTCTCCATACTATAAGATGAACCACTACAGAGGCATTTGGTAAGCGGGGCTGATCCCCTCGGACTTACGCCAAAAATTTTAAAGAGGACATTCTGTGCACAGCGGAGTGTCCTCTTTTTTTGGCCAAAAAGAAAATGTACGGACTCAATCCAGATTTAGATTGGTTTTGTTTTTCCACAAACAAGGGCCACTGGAGCATAGAGGCTGAAGAAAGATTTCATCATAAATTAAAAATACTTGCTCAATGCGTAAAACAAAAAGCCTTCAATTCATACAATTTCAAAACAGATGTCAATCTTACATCGGCACAGTATAGAACAGTTAAGAATAAGATTTTAGGGGTCAAGAAGGCGAAGGTTAAGGTTACTAAGTTTATATGTCCGAAACCGATTGTTTAGAATTCATGAGAGCTGCCGGAAGATCGGCTCGTAGAACTCTAGAGCAAGTAGCAGATGATCTAGGTGTGCAGGGTAAGCAACGGGAAGAAATGTTAAAGTTTGGCCCTATTACGGTTATGGGCCCTGGATTTCAAGATGTTTATGGGGAAGCTTAAAGAGTTCTTAACGTCAGAGCATTTTTTTGTTTACTTATTACTATTCGGATGGTTGACGTTTGTGATTCTGAATTGGGATAAGGCGAAATGGTAAAACACCTTGCAGAAATTGAAATAGCCTTAACTTCCCATGAGATAGACGTTCTTATCCAGGTGCTAAACGGCTACCAAGGTGGGCTAAGTTATACCATTGACCAGGTTAATTTGACGGATTTGAGGGATAAGTTAGCTAAGGTGCTATGAAACAGAAGAAGCTAACCATATATCACGCAGACGGAACGGAAGAGGTTGTCTATTCAAAGGTATCTAAAGAGCATTTTGACTGTGGTGGAATTACAGCCATAGGTTACGCCATTTATCTTGAGAATGACGTTCAGATCATTGTGCACCCAACGCTCCACAGGAAAATTAAGGTTGAAATTATAGATGCCTAGAAAATACGTAAGAAAAAAAGGAAGTAATTCGCCAGGGAGACCGCCTTACTATGCCACGGCAGAGGAGCTACAAGCCAAAATAAAGGCATATTTCAATGGCGGTGCCTATAAGCGCAAGGTAATCACTTCTTTAGGTGAAAAGATAGAAATTCCAACCCCTACGATTACCGATCTTGTTTTGTTTCTAGGGTTTGCGGATAAACAAAGCTTTTATGACTTAGAAGTTAATCCCAAGTTTTCTTACACTATAAAAAGAGCAAGGACTTTTATTGAGCGGGAATATGAGAACTGCTTAAGGCAAACAGGATGTACAGGTGCCATTTTTGCTTTAAAGAACTTCGGATGGGTAGATAAAACAGAGATTGAGCACACTGGCGACATCTCTTTAAATTTCCAAGCCAACGGCACACTAATGTCACCCAAAGAACGGGAATATGCCCAAAACAATTGAAGTGACAATTCCATATCAGCCTAAAGAAAAGCAAAGCAAGTTCCATTTGTCTGATGCTAAGTTTAGGCTTTACATAGGCGCTTGGCGTGCTGGTAAGAGCTATGCGGGTTGTATGGAGGCGATTAAGCAGTCTATGCTCTTCAAGGGCAATATAGGCTTAATAGGCCGTAAAGATTTCACTGATCTGAGAGACACCACCATAAAGACTTTCTTTGATATTTGCCCACCTGAAATTATTCGTTCCTATAACAAGACCGAACACCATTTAGTCTTTAAGAACGGCTCTGAAATCTATTTTAGAGAGCTTAAAGACCGTGCTGGCCTAGGTTCTTTAGAGCTAGGGTGGTTTTACATAGATGAGGCTGAAGAGGTAGGAGAGGATGTCTTTATTTACCTTAAAGGACGCCTCTCAAGCCCCAAAACAAAGCGTCAATGTGGATGGTTGACATCTAACCCTCCTAATGAGGATCACTGGCTATATAGACAATTTGAGCTTAAAGAAACCAAAGATTCGGAGCTTATTCATGCTTCGACCTATGAAAATAAAGATAATTTGCCAGAAGGGTACATAGAAGGCCTAGAGGCTATGCCTCCTTCATGGCGTAAGAAGTACCTAGAAGGGCATTGGGGCTTTACGCCAGACGGAACGCCTTTCTATCAAGGATATATAGAAGCAATCCATAAGAGAGAGTGCAAATGGAATCCGTCCTTGCCGCTGCAATGCGGTTGGGATTTTGGTCATAGGCACCCTGCTTTTGTTGTGACTCAAACAGTCAAAAACAATTGGAACATACTTATGGAGCTTATGGGATCGGACATAAAGATTGATACTTTTGCCGAGACACAAGTAATTCCATTACTAAATACATATTTCCCTAACGCTAACGTCTTTCATTATGGCGACCCAGCAGGCAATCAAGTCAATGATAAGAGCGATCATACATCTATTCAGATTCTTAATAAGCTTGGCATTCGTGTAAATACTAGACCATCGGAATACTCTTTGCGTAAGGAAATTATCGAGCGGCACATAAATACAATGGAAAATGGGTTGCCGATTCTAGCTGTTCATCCATCTTGCAGGATTATCAACGATGGTTTCTTAGGTGGGTATCACTATCCTTTACTTAAAGATAAGCAGCAATTTTTATTAAAGCATGAAATGCCATTTAAAGACGGATTTTATGACCACTTGATGAACGCTCTTGAGTATGTGGCGGTAAATGTGTTTAAGCCTATTGCAAGGCCAGTATATCAAACAAAGCATAAGGCAGCATCAAGACCAACAGTAAATGTTGGGTTCTCATTTGGAGGTAAGCGATGAGTAAGAAAAAGGGAAAGAAAAAGGGCTATTGATGGCTAAAGACGACCAAATCCCCCAAGGGCAGGACTATAAAATTCGTTCCCAAACAGCGGAAGAAAAAGCACGTCTCAACCCACCTGATCAAGAAGTGCCTTCTTATCGTATTCAGCTTAATTTATCCGATGAGCAAGAGAAGCGGTTGACTGCTCAATTTCAAATGGAGTTCAAGGCTCTTAAGGATGAGCGGGAAGCCTTAGGGCTAGAAGGCAAATGGAAAGAACGTGATGCTCAATATGAAGGCGAAATGGCAGCTAATGAGTTAATTCCCTTCAATCTATCTTCCAGGCAGAGCAAGATTAAAGTTGACGCCATTAAGCGTTCAATGAAAGAAGCCTTCTTAGATAGTGACCCAATTGTTGATATTACCCCACGCCCTGATAGTGGACGCAATGACGGATTTAAAGTGGCCGAGAACCAAGCTCAATTTATTGACTATGCCATAGATGAAGAGGTTAAGCCTGAATACGCCTTTGACAAAATCTTTGCCTCATCTTTGAAGAAATTTGTTGGCATTGGAAAGCTATGTTGGGCTTATCGGATGGAGAAGCGCAAACGGGAGGAGAATTACGAAGGCAAGAATATTCCCGTTGAAATTGTTAATGGCCGTGTCATGGTTAAGAATGAAGGCTTAGAGCAATTCCTAAAGGCATATCCTGATGGTATGGAGAAGTATAAAGCCTACGTAAAGAA
>Ga0196964_10000800_pt1 | contig 17432 bp, 18 predicted proteins | sample S1_10metaG_FD_148615 | JGI IMG/M metagenome (GOLD analysis project Ga0196964, IMG submission 148615) | Soil microbial communities from Anza Borrego desert, Southern California, United States - S1_10 | ecosystem: Environmental > Terrestrial > Soil > Desert | place: USA: California | collected...
CTCTTCAGGCTCTACAGCGAAGGCAAAGTGAAGCCGCGCATCTCCGCGCGCTACTCACTGCGCGACGGCGGCCAAGCCATTCGTGCGTTGGCCGACCGCAAGGCCACCGGCAAAGTCGTGCTGGTGATCGAATGATTGTCGCGCCGGATGCAGCCATCATCGCGGCGTGGCTGATCTGGCTCGTCACCTGGATTCTCGCCGCGGGCTGGAGCGCACGCGTCGCTTCGCATCACGATCTCGGCGCCGAAAGCCCGAGCCGCGTGCTCACGCTGGCGGCCATCGTCATGCTGCTCATGTCGTACTGGCCGGTCGCGTGGGGCGTGCTCTGGACGACGCCGGAGACGATCGGCTGGTCGATGTTCCTGCTCACCGTGCTCGGCCTCGGCTTCACCTGGACGGCGCGCCTCCATCTCGGCCCTCTGTGGACCAGCACCTCCGCGCCCACCGAGGACCACCGCATCGTCGATACCGGCCCGTACGGCATCGTGCGCCATCCTGTGTACGCCGGCCTGTTGCTCGCGGTGATCGCCACCGCCATCGAGCGCGGCCGCATCGAGTCCGTCGCGGCTGCGCTCGTGCTGGCCGCGGGCGTCTCGCTGCGCGCCAAGCTGGAGGAGCAATTCCTGCGCCGCGACCTTGGCGATGACGTCTACGCCGCCTACCGCCGCCGCGTGCCCATGCTGGTGCCGTTCGCAAGGATCGCCTCACCGCCTGCATCCGCCGAGTAGCTCGGCGGCGGCTAAGGACCATCACCCGCTTTTGGAGACGCCGATGCTGCGCCGTTCTATGCTGATTTCCCTCGTCCTTCTCGCCGCTTGCGCCACCGCGCCAGCGCAAGAGCCAGCCGCGCCGCGCGCCGGCTTCCAATCCGACCGCATCAGCGTCGTCACGCGCGGGGCAGGGCCAGACGTGATCCTCATCCCCGGCCTCAGCTCCTCGCGCGACGTCTGGAACACCACCGCCGACGCGCTCGACGACACACACCGCGTCCATCTCGTGCACCTCAATGGCTTTGCCGGCGCGCCGGTCGGCGGCAATGGCGACGGCGCAGTCTCGGCGCCCGCCGCCGAAGAAATCGCGCGCTACATTGCCGAGAACAATCTCCATCGCCCCGCCATTATTGGCCACTCCATGGGCGGCACGATCGGCATGATGCTCGCCGCGCGCCATTCTGATGCGGTCGGCAAGCTTATGGTGGTCGATATGTTCCCGTTCATGGGCAACATGTTCGGCGGCGCCAACGCAACGCCCGACAGCGTGCGGCCCATTGCTGACCAAATCCGCACGGCCATGCGCCTTTCGCCGCAAGGCGTCGTCTCCGATCAAACCCGCGCCACCATCAACTCGATGGTGCGCACCGAGTCCGCGCGCCCCGAAATCATCGAACATGCGCGCCAGAGCGACAACGGCGTCACCGCCAACGCTTTCCACGAACTCATCGTCACCGACCTGCGCCCCGAACTCGCCAACATCCGCGCGCCGACGACGATCCTCTACGTCATCCCGCCCAACATGCCATTCACGCCGGAGCAGTACACGGGCTTCATGGAAGCGTCCTACGCCACGCTCCCCAACAAGCGCATCGTCCGCATCGACGAAAGCTACCACTTCATCATGATCGATCAGTTCGAGCGGTTCATGAGCGAAGTGAATGCGTTCCTGGCGACGAACTGACGTGCGCTTCACCTCTCCCTCGATGGGGGAGCCGGCCGCGAAGCGGCCGGAGGGGGTGTTCGAACAGGCGGTGACGAACGAGCGTGGGGCATAGTCGGAACCGCCAGCGGGTCTCACCCCCTCAGTCACGCTACGCGTGACAGCTCCCCATTGAGGGGGAGCGGGCGCTAACGCTTCAAAAATCCCGCCAGCACTTCGCAAACCCAGCGCGCTGCCGTCAGGGCCGAGATGTTCGCCACATCCAGCGACGGATCGAACTCCGTCAGATCCACGCTGTGCACCTTCGGATGCGAACAGATCAGCCGCGTCGCCTCGAAGAAATCCTGCGCGCTCACGCCGCCCGGCCGCGCGCCCGGCGCGCCCGGCATCGCGCCGCGCTCCACCACATCAATATCGAAATCCACATGGATCGCGTCGCACCGCGACGCGAGCCGCCCCAGCGCATTCTCCGCAATTCGCGCCAATCCCTCGGCCCGGCACGCCGCCGCCGACGCGACATAGATTCCAGCCGCCTTCGCCTTCTCGTGCGCCTTCTTCGTGTTCGCGAACGGCAGCAGCCCGATCTGCGCCACATGCGCGCCGGGCAGACCATCTTCCAGCAGCGCCTGGATCGGATTGCCGTTGGTCAGCCCGCAATCGGTGTCCCGCAAATCGAAATGCGCATCGAGCGTCAGCACGCCGACGCGCTGCAGCGTCGCGTCAAGCGCGTGCACACACGGCCGCGTCACCGCGTTATTGCCGCCCAACACGATCGTCAGCGCATGCGCCTTCGTCAGCGGAATAAGCCGCTCCACGATCGGCGCCAGCGCCTCCGCCGGCGAGGCCTGCGCCAAGCCGATATCGCCCGCATCGAACACGCGCAGCGCGGAAAGATCTGTCTCCGTATCCAGGTCGTAAACGCTCATCCGCTTCATCGCGGCGCGCACCGTCTCCGGCGCCAGATCGCACCGCCCCGGCGTGATCGAGCCCAAACCCAACGGCGCGCCGACCAGCGCCACCGGCGCGCCGGCGTCCTGTGTCAGCAAATCGGCGGCGGAGAACCAAGAGCGGCAATCGGAATCGTGCGTCATGCCGCGCGTTATGGACCGCCGGCGTCTCGCCGGCCAGCGCTGGCGTTTGCGGGCGGGACGCCGGCGGTCCATACAAGCGGCCATGTGGGACACGCTTTGGACCGACTGCAACCTCGCCACCATGCGCGAGGGCGGCGCGCCATACGGCGCGATCCTGCGCGGCGCCATCGCCGTGGAGCGAGGCCGCATCGCCTGGATCGGCCACGCCGCCGACATCGCAGATCCGGACGCGCGCGCCCGCGACGTCCGCCGCTGCAACGGCGCCTGGATCACGCCGGGCTTTGTCGATTGCCACACGCATCTCGTCTTCGGCGGCGACCGCGCGCGCGAGTTCGAACTCCGCCTCAAGGGCGCAAGCTACGAAGAGATCGCCCGCGCCGGCGGCGGCATCGTCTCCACCGTCGCCGCCACGCGCGAGGCCAGCAAAGAAGAGCTGATCGAAAGCGCCGCCAAGCGCCTCGCGGGTCTCACGCGCGAAGGCGTCACCACCGTCGAAATCAAATCCGGCTACGGCCTCGACCTCGAAACCGAACTCAAACAACTCGAAGCGGCCGGCGAACTCGGCCCGCGCGCCGGCGTCCGCGTCAAACGCACCTTCCTCGGCCTCCACGCGCTTCCGCCCGAGTTCAAGGAAGATCGCGCCGCCTATGTCCAACTCGTCGCCGACGTGATGATTCCCGCCATCGCCGCGGCCGGCGCCGCGGACGCGGTGGACGCGTTCTGCGAAAACATAGGCTTCACCGCGGAGGAGGTGGACTACGTCTTTTCCGCCGCCCGCGAGAACGGACTCGCGGTGAAGCTCCACGCCGACCAGCTCTCCAACCAGAACGGCGCCGCGCTCGCTGCTCGCTGTCGCGCGCTCTCCGCCGATCACCTCGAATATCTCGACGAAGCTGGCATCACCGCGATGGCGCAATCCGGCACGGTCGCCGTGCTGTTGCCCGGCGCCTTCTACTTCCTGCGCGAAAAGCAGCTCCCGCCCATCGAAGCGCTACGCAAGGCCGGCGTGCGCATGGCCGTCGCCAGCGACTGCAATCCGGGCACCTCGCCCATGACGAGTCCTCTTGCGGCACTCAACATGGCCTGCACGCTCTTTCGCCTCACGCCCGAAGAAGCGCTCGCCGGCATCACCCGCGAGGGCGCCCGCGCGCTCGGCATGCTCGACGAGATCGGCACGCTAGAGCTCAACAAGGCCGCCGACTTCGCAATCTGGGACATCCACACTCCGGCCGAACTCAGCTATTGGCTCGGCGCGCCGCTGCTGCGCGCGCGGGTGTTTGCAGGCGGCGCTGTCTAATCTCCTGACGTCCGTCCTCCCCCGCTAGGGCGAGGTGGCTCGCGACTTTGTCGCGAGACGGAGGGGAGGGCGCAGGAGCTTCAAGCAACAGCGCCACCCTCTCAGTCATCGGCTTTCGCCGACGATAGCTCTCCCTATCGGGACAGCACGGACGCGTTGTTCTCACCCGCGCGTCGCGCTAACACGCAACAAAACTCGGAGCCCCACATGAATCCCCGCCGCGACACATCGCGCGTGATCCGCGCGCCGCGTGGAGATCAGCGCAGCTGCAAGTCCTGGCTCACCGAAGCTGCGCTGCGCATGCTGATGAACAACCTCGATCCGGACGTTGCCGAGCATCCGGAGGAGCTGGTGGTCTATGGCGGCATCGGCCGCGCCGCGCGCGACTGGGTCGCGTTCGACCGCATCGTCGAAACCCTGCGCCGTCTCGACGACGACGAAACGCTGCTCATCCAATCCGGCAAACCCGTCGGCGTTTTCAAAACGCACGCCGACGCACCACGTGTGCTGCTAGCCAACTCCAATCTCGTGCCGCGCTGGGCGACGTGGGAGCATTTCGACGAACTCGATCGGAAGGGCCTCATGATGTACGGCCAGATGACGGCCGGATCTTGGATCTATATCGGCACGCAAGGCATCGTTCAGGGCACGTACGAAACCTTCGCCGAAATGGGCCGCAAGCACTATGGCGGCGACTGGTCCGGCAAATGGATTCTCACCGCGGGTCTCGGCGGCATGGGCGGCGCCCAACCGCTCGCCGCCGTGATGGCCGGCGCATGCTGCTTGGCCATCGAATGCCAAAGCGATCGCATCGAGAAGCGCCTGCAGACACGCTATCTCGACAAGCGCGCGGAGACGCTCGACGAGGCGATGAACCTCATCAACGAAGCCTGCGCCAAGAAGGAAGCCATCTCCGTCGGCCTCCTCGGCAACGCCGCCGAGATTCTCCCCGAGATGGTCAAGCGCGGCATCCGCCCCGATGCGGTGACGGACCAAACTTCAGCACACGATCTCGTCAACGGCTATCTCCCCGCCGGCTGGAGCGTCGAGCGTTGGGAAAAAACGCGCGCGCAAAACCCGGAAGCCGTGCGCGAGGCCGCGCGCGCCTCGATCGCCGTGCACGTCAAAGCCATGCTCGACTATCACAAGATGGGCGTGCCGACGGTCGATTATGGCAACAACATCCGCCAGGTGGCAAAGGACGAAGGCGTCGACGACGCCTTCGCGTATCCCGGCTTCGTGCCTGCTTATGTGCGCCCGCTCTTCTGTCGCGGCATCGGCCCGTTCCGCTGGGCCTCGCTGCGCGGCGACGCATCGGACATCGCCAAGACCGACGCCAAAGTGAAAGAGCTCATCCCGAACGACGCGCACCTGCATCGCTGGCTCGATATGGCCAAGGAGCGCATCGCGTTCCAAGGCTTGCCCGCGCGCATCTGTTGGGTGGGATTGGGTCAACGCCATCGCCTCGGCCTTGCGTTCAACGAAATGGTCGCGAAAGGGGAGATCGGCCCCATCGTCATCGGACGCGATCATCTCGACAGTGGCTCCGTCGCCTCGCCAAATCGCGAAACCGAGAAAATGCGCGACGGCAGCGATGCGGTTTCTGATTGGCCGCTCCTCAACGCGCTGCTCAACACCGCGTCCGGCGCAACGTGGGTGTCGCTGCATCACGGCGGCGGCGTCGGCATGGGCTATTCGCAGCACAGCGGCGTCGTCATCGTCTGCGACGGCACGGAGGCTGCGAGCAAGCGCATCGCGCGGGTGCTCTGGAACGATCCCGGCACGGGCGTCATGCGCCACGCCGATGCGGGCTACGAAGAAGCGATCCAGTGCGCTCGCGAACAGAAACTCGATCTGCCGTCGCTGGCTTAGAACACACTTCGTCATTCCGGGGCATCGCGAAGCGATGAACCCGGAACCCAGGGGCAAACGCACTGCGTTTTGTCATCCCCTGGGTTCCGGATCGCGCTTCGCGCGTCCGGAATGACGAGCGTCCGTTGTGCTGCTTTACGCTAACACCCCTCCGGATCGGCCCACCAGCCGATAACTTCGCCGTCCGCGTTGCGCACTTCTTCCGCCTCGTAGCACTCGCCGCCCGGATTCTCGCCGGGCCCGCGCACGAACAGCGCCGAACCTTCGCCCTCGAACGTCAGCGTTTCATCATCCCGAGCGACCACGGCGTTCGCGGCGACGGGATCGGCCATCGGCACGGTGCACTGAAACTCGCCCGCGGCGCCGCCGATGCGCACAACGACGCTCTCCGAGTCGAGCATGCCGGCGTATGAAACGGTGCGCGTCTCCGGCGACCTGGCAATGCATGCATCGATATAGGGCAGCATCTCCGTCAGCCGCGTTTCCCATGCGGCCGGCGGTTCGGCGACGACCGGCGCATCCGCCTTTGTCGCCGTCTCTCCACAAGCCGCCAACGCAAGCGCCGCCGCAATCACAATCCGCATCGCCATTCCTCACATCGCCGCCAGCGAGATCCCCGTTACAATCAACGCCTGCGCGCTGACGTAAGTCCACCACACCACCGGCGCGGTCACACGCCGCACCAGCACGTCTTCCGGCAAACGGAACAGCTCCGTCGCCAGCACGAAGTCGCTCACCACGAACAACGCCGCGCCAAGCATCGCGGGCCACCCATCCCACGGCATCCACATCGCCATCGCCGCCATCGCAGTGATGGCGATCGCATACGGCACGACGCCAAACGCCATCCACCCGAGCTTGGGCGCCATCCAGATGAGAAATCCCATGCTCGTCGCGATCACCAGGCCCATCGCGACATAGCGCGGCCAGAGCGGAGAATTGTCGCCGGAGAAAAACCAGATCGCCGCGAAGATCACGAAATAAACGAGCTGAGCGATCAGGAAGGAGAGGATGCCAAGGGGCAGCAGCACTTTCTTGTCGAACGCCAGAAAGAAATCGCCGAGCGCCGACGCGACCAACGCCAACACCAACGGGAAGGGCGCGCCCGCAATGATGAAACCGGCCGCCGGCGCCCCGATCGCCAGCGTCTTCACGCCCGCGCGGACCCAGCTCGGCGGCCGGCGCAAATAAAGGACGCCATACGCTAACGCAGCGGCAGCACCGAGCGCCGCCAGCGCCCAGAATGCCGGCCCCAAATTCATCCCCAACCTCGCGCCCGTTCCATTGCCATTCAGGTAGAGCCCGTTACAGCAAAGAGCGGGACGAGGGGAAGGACGATGGCGGGCTCCAGCTTTTGGCGCTTGAAGATGCTGGCTGCGGCTTCCGTTGCAGCGCTTATGGCGGCGTGCATCACGCCGCCGTCGCCCGAAGAGCTTGAAGCCAACGCCTGGGCAGCCGCCTTCAACACCAATTCGCCCGGCGCCTACGAAGCTTATCTCGGCGCTTACCCCGAAGGACCGCACGCCGCCGAAGCCCGCGCGCGCATCGAAGAGATCATGGCGGCCGAGCGCGACGCCTGGACCGACGCGCGCGGCCTCAACACCGAAGCCGCCTACGAAGAGTTTCTCGCAAGTTTCGCCTGGAGCCCGAACGCCGCCGACGCTGATCAGCGCCGCGCCGTCCTTGCAGCGCCGCGCCTTGCCGCGGAAGAAGCCGCGGATTGGAACGAAGTCGCCGACATCGACCGCATCGAGACCTACGAGGCCTTCCTCAATCGCTGGCCCGCAGGCGCGCACGCGGGCGCCGCGCGCGAGCGGCTCGCGTATCTCTGGACCACGGACGAAGGCGCCTGGGTCCGCACGCGCCGTCTCAACTCCCCCGGCGCCTACGCCGATTTTCTGCGCGCCTATCCGCGTTCGCAATACGCCATCGAAGCGCGCGCCGCGCTCGACGCGATCCAGCGCGAAGATGACTACGCCTGGGATCGCGCCCGCCGTCGCGACACCGTGCGCGAATACGAGGAGTATCTGCGCGATTGGCCCGGCGGCTATCACCGCCGCGACGCCGAGCGTCGAATCTACCAATTGCGCGCCGATGACCGCGCCGCCTGGGAGCGCGCCGCGCGGCGCGACTCCATCGACGCTTACGAGTTCTATCTCTCCAGCTGGCTCAACGGCGATTATCGCAACGACGCGCGCCGGCGCATCGATCAGTTGCGCGCCGTTCAAAACAACCCACCGCCACAACCCCCGCCGCCGCCGCGTCCAAATCCGCCGCCTCCGCCTCCGCCTCCGCAGAATCCGCCACCACCGCCGCACAATCCGCCGCCGGTTACGCCACCACCACCGCCGCCTCCACCACCTGCACACGAGGAGCAGGAGCGGCCGCGCCATCCACGCGACAGCGACGTAACAACAACGCCGCAATAGCGGCGCTCAGATAACGGCCGACTCAATCTCGTCATTCGGGCCGCCGCACAGCGGTGAACCCGGAACCCAGGGGCAACAAGCGCCGCGCCCTGTCGCCCCCCGGGTTCCGGGTTCAATGCTTCGCATTGCCCCGGAATGACGAAGGGAGCGACCAAATTCGATGGGAGTACGCCGTGAGTCCCGCGCGCATTGCCTTCCCGCACGCGGCGTCTAGAAACACGGCGACACGGGAGGATTACATGCGTCTTTCATCGGACATTGCAGCGGTCGTTACGGGCGGCGCGTCGGGCTTGGGCAAAGCAACCGTCGCGGCACTGCGCAAGGACGGCGTGAAGGTCGCCATCTTCGACCGCGACGAGGATCGGGGCCGCGCGTCGGCCGATGAACTCGGCGCCGCGTTCTGCAAAGTCGATGTCACCAGCGAGGAAAGCGTCGAGGCGGGCTTCGCCGCCGCGCGCAAGGCCAACGGCCAGGAGCGCATCCTGGTGAACTGCGCCGGCATCGGCTCGGCCATGAAGACCGCCAGCCGGTCGAAGGAAACCGGCGAGATCAAGCACTTCCCGCTCAACATTTTCGAACTCACCATCCAGATCAACCTGATCGGAACGTTCCGCTGCGTAGCGAAAAGCGCCGCCGGCATGCTGACGCTGGAGCCGCTCGACGGCGGCGAACGCGGCGCCATGGTGATGACGGCCTCCGTCGCCGCTGAAGACGGCCAGATGGGACAGGCGGCTTATTCAGCCTCGAAGGGCGGCGTCGTCGGCATGACGCTGCCAATCGCGCGCGATCTTTCCGGCGAGGGCATCCGCATCAACACCATCCTCCCCGGCATCTTCGAAACGCCGCTCATGCTCGGCGCGCCTGAGAAAGTGAAGGAAGCGTTGGCGGCGAGCGTTCCATTCCCGAAGCGCCTCGGAAGGCCTGAAGAATATGCGTCTTTGGCGCTCGAGATGATTCGCAATCCCTACTTCAACGGCGAGGATGTGCGCCTCGACGGCTCCATCCGCATGGCGCCGCGCTAGGAACCAGAGCCCTTTTTCCCCGAAACGACGCGGTTTTCGCGCCACACTGTCGCACGCTCCATCTGCGCCAAGCCGTGAAAACCGCGTCAAATCGGCTTTTTTGCATTGCGACTCGCCCGCGCTCATGCAAGGGAATCCGCGCCAATCGTCGAAAAGCCCGCAAAACAGGGGTTTTTGGCACACTTCTGGAGAAGCGCGGTCACGCTCCATCAAGAATTGAATGGCATTTCTCGATTGCCGGGGAGGAAGAGGGCTCAAATCAGAAGCTCGATCTCTCCGCCGGCCGTTGAGTTAAACCACGACAACCTTTGAAGAGGGGAATGCAAATGGCCCGCAAGGCAAAGAAAGCGGCCGGAGCGCGTAAGGCGCCGGCGAAGAAAGCATCCGCGAAGAAGGCCGCTCCGGCCGCGTCCAAGCCGGTCCGCGTGACCGCGACAGCTGGCAAGACCGTGACGGCGAGCGCGTTGCTCCAGTCCGTCGCCGACCATCTCGGCATGAAAAAGTCGGAAGCCAAGGCCCTGACCGAAGGCTATCTCGACGTCGTCAAGGCGTACGTCATGAAGGGCGCCAAGGTGAAGATCGGCGACATCGGCATGATCATGATCCGCCAGCGCAAGGCGCGCATGGGCCGCAACCCGCAAACGGGTGAGCCGGTGAAGATCAAGGCGTCGAAGAAGCTTGCCTTCCGCCAGTCGGCGGTCATGAAGGCGCAAGTGATGGGCGGCCGTTAAGCGGACGCGCCACGGCGCAAAAGTTACGACCTTTCGAGGTTGTCGAGGCGGCCGGCGCGGTAAAGCGCCGGCCGCTTTCGTTTTGCCCTTGACGCGCGCTCATTCCGTAACTTTATGAGTTACGATGAAACGCAACTCCCAGCTTGCGCAAACGTTGCACGCCTTGCTGCACATGGCGGAGCACGATGGGCCGCTGACCTCGGAAGAACTGGGCGCGTGCTTCGACACCAACCCTGTCGTCATACGCCGCACCCTGGCCGGTCTTCGGGAAGCAGGCCTCGTCGCCTCCGGCGGCGGCAGGGGTGGCGGCTGGTCGCTCTCGCGGCCACTGGAAAAGATCAGCTTGCGCGATGTCTACCGCGCGCTCGGCGCGCCCGAGTTCTTCCATGTCGGCCCCCGCATCGCATCCTCGCCCTGCCTGATCGATCATGCCGTCGCGGACGCCATGGCCGGCGCCTTCGACGAAGCCCAGGCGCTGCTGCTGAAGCGCCTCACTGAAATCACCCTCGCCGACATCGCCGCCGACTACAGCCGGCGCGCACGAAAGGCCAAACGCCATGCTTCATGATGTCCTCGTTATCGGCGGCGGTTTCGCCGGCTTGTCCGCCGCGAACGTGCTCGCCCGCGCCCGCCGCAGCGTGCTCGTCATCGACGCCGGCGAGCCGCGCAACCGCTTCTCGTCGCACGCCCACAACATTATCGGCCACGACGGCCGCTCAGGCGCGGCAATCCTGGAAGACGCGCGCGCACAACTGGCTCTCTATCCGACCGCATCGTTGCTGAGCGCCAAGGCAGAAGCGGTGGAGGGCGGGGCGGACAGCTTCACCGTAACGCTTTACGACGGCCAACGTATCGGCGCGCGTCGCGTCGTCCTCGCGACGGGCGTCACGGATACGCTGCCGGAGATTCCGGGAGCGCGCGAACGCTGGGGGCAAACTGTGCTGCACTGCCCGTATTGCCACGGTTACGAGATTGGGGGCGGCCGCATCGGCGTCCTAGCCGCGAATGCGCATGCGGCGCAGCATGCCGCGCTGATCTCCGAGTGGGGAAGGGTAACCCTCTTCGCCAATGGCCTCGCCATCGACGGCGAGGGGCGCGGCTTGCTCGCACGGCGCGGCGTTGTGATCGAAGACGCGCCAGTCGCCGCGCTCGAAGGCGAGGCGCCGGCGATCGATGCTGTTCGGCTCAGCACAGGCAAGCGCATCGAAATTTCGGCGCTTTTTATCCCCGTTTCGGCGCGCCCCAGCCCGCTTGCGGCGAGCCTGGGATGCGAGCTCATCGACACGCCCGCTGGCGCAATTGTCCGTGTCGATGATCTGAAGCGCACCACCATGCCCGGCGTCTACGCGGCGGGCGATACGGCGCGAGGCATGCACAGCATCGCCTTCGCCGCCGCCGACGGTATGATGGCCGGCGTCGCGCTGCACAAGGACCTGGTCGGCCTCTAGGTTGGAGCGCGCCTCCGGCCGCCCATTCCGCCATGCGCTAAGCGGCGAACGCCACGCTCATCGCGCCAACCTGGCGGATCGCGCCGGGCGTGGGCCGCGGCACTTCGCCCACCAGCTGCGTATTCGGCGCAAGCCGCGCGATGGTGGCGAGCGTCTCCTCCATCTCCGCTTTCGCCAGCGCCTCGCCGAGGCAGCGGTGGGCGCCGCCGCCGAAGATGGGATGCCAGCGCGGGTGATCGGTGCGGGTGATGTCGAAGCGGTCCGGTTCGGCGTAAACCTCCGGGTCGCGCATGGCCGAGAGCAGCGACACGGCAATCGGCGTCCCCGCCGGCACGACATAGCCGTCGATTTCCAGATCCCGCAACGCCACGCGCGGCACGCCGGACACAATGGGATCATACCGCAGCCCCTCGGCGACAACGCCTTTCTTCATGCCGTCCGGATCGGCGCAGAACGCGCGCCACTGATCGGGGTGCTGCAGCAGATGCTTCAGCGTCAGACAGAGCGACCCGCGCGTCGTATCGGAGCCGGCCAGAATGAGGCCGAGCACCTGCGTGCGGATCTCGGCGTCGGTCAGCTGGGCCTCGCTGGACGTCGTGCGCACGTAGTCGCTCAGAAAATCCTGGCGCGGCGATTGCCGCCGATCCTCCAGCAGGCCTTCAACATAGGCATTGAACTCAACCAGGCTCTTCTCAATCTGCTCGCGCTTATCGACTTCGATGAAGCCAAGCGACGCGGCCGTGTCCGCAATCCATTGCATGAACACCGGCAAATCGCTGCGCGGAATACCCAGAATGTCGGCGATGATGCGCGCCGGGATTTGCGCGGCGATCTCGTTCACGAAATCGATCGGCCCCGCGCCGATGCGCGGCTCGACCAGTTCGGCCGCGAGCGCCGCCGCTTTCGGCCGCATCGCATCCATCAGCTTGAACGCAAACGTCTTGGCCACGGGCGCGCGACGGCGCGCATGCGTCTCGCCGTTCGCCAGCAGCATTCCTGTCGTTGTAATGTCCCAGATCGGGCCGCTGGTGATGCCTTGCATCACCTTCGTTTCCGTCTCGAGCTGGCGCGTCGCCTCGCTCGTGACCAGTTCGAGATGCCGGTGCCGCAACGCCAGCACCATGCCGATATTGGTGCGCACCAGCGGCGACTGTTCACGCAGCTCCTTCAGCAGCGCATGCGCATCGCGTCCCAGGTCCTGGTCGAAAGCGATCAGAGGAGCTTCGGAGAGGGGACGTGCAGGCATGGGGGAGGCCTCCTGGCTAGATGTGTATCATCTTGCGCGCGCGTTGGCATACGTCCGTCGCGACTTGGATTTCAGCCGCGGAGAAGTGCGGCGCATAAACGCCGGCCGCTTCCGTGAACTGCGCCTTCATGCTCTCGAATCGTGCCCGCCCGCGCTTGGTGACGCGCACCAGCTTGCTGCGCTTGTGGCGGGGATTTTCGAGAAACTCGACGAGCCCTTGTTCGGCGAGCCCGTTCACGATGGTCTGGCAATGCTGGCGCGACACCGGACGCGCCGCCGCCATTTGCGGCACGGTCTGCGCGCCTTCGCGCACCAGGGTGCGCAGCACGCCGAACTCGCCGCCGGCATTGGCGAACCCGGCCGTCGCCTGCGTCACAGCTTCAAGCCGGAAATACAATTCAATGACAGCGACGGAGAGTTCGAGCACGTCCGCTCCGCTTGCCCGCTTTTTCACTTGACAGCTCGCTTGTCATAATTGACAGATTGGTTGTCATTCTGGGAGACGCACATGCGCGCGTCAATGACGGCCAACAATAAAAGCGAACCCTGCCGCGGGTTGGGCTGTATCTGGGGCGATCCACGCGGCCCGTTCGGCATCCTCGCGCTCACGGCGATGGCCATGAAAAACGGGGGCCAGAACAAGGCTGCGCTCGACGCACTGAAGCTCAAGCCCGGCGAGAGCGTGCTCGAACTCGGCTGCGGCCCGGGGATGGGCGTGCGCGCCGCCCTGAAGCGCGTTGGCCCTACCGGCTTCGTCGCCGGTGTCGATCAGTCGCCGACGGCCGCGCATTTCGCGTCGCACGTTGTGCATCGCGCCATGCTCCATGGCCGAGCCGTCGTCATGCGCGCTGAAGCGGCCGACTTGCCGTTCCGCGAAGCCATGTTCGACAAGGCGTTTGCCGTGAACACATTCCAGTTCTGGCCCGATCCCGCGCGCGCTCTCCGCGAGATCGCGCGCGTGCTCGCACCGAAGGGCAGGCTGGTCATCGCGCAGCGCGCCGCGCATCCGGACCGGCCCACCAACTTCGCCGGCGCCGCTGGCGGGATGGACCGCATCACCCAAGCCGCCGCACTGCTGAAGGCGCAAGGCTGGCGCATCCTCGACGAACGCTGCGTGCCGGATGGCTCGCGCCTCGTGGTCGTCTGCGTGATCGCGGAGCAGCCGGCCTGACGCCAATGTGGGTCGCCGCCGGCTGGCTCCTGGTCGCGCTGATCCACACGCCGCCGGCGCTCGCCGCCTTCAACGCCGAGGCCCGTCAACTCGCGGCTGATGGACGTCATCGCCGCCATAGCCCCGGTGTTCGCGGCGCTGGACGCCTGGGCTTAAGCCGAAGGTCGCGCGTTGCTCGCCGCGATTTGCGCGATGGCGATGCCAACCGCCATGATCACGAGGCCCGTCGCGCGTAGCGCATCGATCGGTTTATGCGGCGCGCCGAACAGGCCGAAATGGTCGATCAGCGCCGACGAAATGATCTGTCCGCCCAGCACGAACATCACCGCATTGCCGATGCCGAAGCGCGGCCCGACCCAGGTGATGGAGAGCAAGTAGAACGCAAAGCCGACGCCCGCGAGCAATTGCAGCGGCCGCGCCTGCTTCAGCGCTTCCCACGACACATTCATGCTCCCCGTCGCGAGCGTGAAAGCCACCACAAGCGCGGTCGCGCCCACCGAGACGATCGCCGCCGCCGTCCACGGATTGTCGAGCGTGCGTCCCAGCGCGCCCGAGAGCGCGGCCATGATCGGAATGAGAATCCCGCCCGTCGTGGAGAGGGCGATGTAGAATGCAAGTGTAGGCGCGCTCATGCGCGCGCGGCGGTCGTCAGTTCGACGAACACGTCCTCAAGGTCCGGCTCATCGATGGAAAGATCCTTGATCGCCACGCCCGCCGCGCGCACGCGGTCGAGCATCTCCTCAACCGAATGCTCGCTCGTCTTGTACGTCACCGCGAACGCGCCGGACGGGCGCATCGCGAACGTCACATCCTCAAACCCTTTTACGGGCAGGCCGATCGGCGATTGCGGCGTCACCACCAAAGTCTTGCGGTCCAGGCGCCCGATAAGGTTAGGCGTCGGCTCGCAGGCGATCACCTGGCCATGGTGGATGATGGCGATCGTATCGCAGAGCTCTTGCGCCTCTTCGAGATAGTGCGTCGTCAGCACGATTGTCACGCCGTTTGCATGCAACGAGCGCACGTACTCCCAAAGCTGCCGGCGCAGATCGACATCAACACCCGCCGTCGGCTCATCGAGCACGATCACCGGCGGGGAGTGCACCATCGCCTTCGCCACCAGCAAACGCCGCCGCATGCCCCCGGAAAGCGTACGCGCATACGCGTCGCGCTTTTCCCAAAGACCGACGGCGCGGAGAATTTCCTCTGTGCGCCGCTCTTCCTTCGGCACGCCGTAATAGCCGGCCTGAATCTCCAGCGCCTCGGCGGGCGTGAAGAAGGGATCGATGTTGATTTCCTGCGGCACGATGCCGATGGCGCCGCGCGCATTCATGGGATCGCCATCGATGTCATGTCCCCAGATCGAGGCCGTGCCGCCGGACTTGATGACCAAACCGCCGAGAACGTTGATGAAGGTCGACTTGCCAGCGCCGTTCGGCCCAAGCAACCCAAAGAACGACCCGCGTGGAATGGCGAGATCGACGCTCTTCAGTGCGTGCATAGGCGGCGCCTTGCCCTGGCCACGATAGGTCTTGTCGAGCCCGCGGGCTTCTATCGCTAATTCGGGCGGCGATTGCGGAGAGAGCATGGAAGCCTTGGGAGCGGCGATTGCGCGAGCGCGCGATGCGCTCTAGGTACGGGCGCGCGCAAGCCGCTTCAACCCGACCCGACGAGATAATGATCAAGCTTCCCAACAATCCGCGAACCGACCAGTCAACGCCGGGCGATCCCGACGCAGTGCCGCCGCCGGAAACGATCAGCGTGAGTTCGCGCCGCGTGAAGTGCGACGGCGGGGGCGGGGCGCTCGGCCATCCGGTGGTCTATTACGATATGGGCGAAGAGAGCTTCGTCGAGTGCGGCTACTGCGACCGCCGCTTTGTGCTGGCCGAGGGCGCCGGCGGCCACTAGCCGCCAATACCGGCGAACTGGCAGATCCAGTAGCTGATGAACGCCCCGATCAAGAGCCCGCGCACGAGGTCCCAGTTCCAGAGGTTCACGCCGCCCGTGTCGCGGACAAACTTGTTGCCTTTAACCGCGCGGACAAGTTCGAGATCGCTTTTCTCGAGTTCGGCGATCACGTCGCGATAAACCTGCGCTTCGCTCACAGGCAGCGTCCAGGCGCGCACTTCGAGCATTTGCGCGAGCTCGAAGCGCTTATTGCTCAGCGCCTTGAACTCGGTTTCAAAACTGATGTTCGATCCCGAGACCGTGCGCCGCCATGGGCTCACCTTGAGCGGCACGGCCGTTTCGATCTCCACGCGCCGCGTCATTTTGCCGACGTGCCCCAGGTCCACGGGCAACTTGCGGTCGCCCAGGTCGAGCTTCACCAGCATCGAGCGCATGAAGAGATCGAGGGTCGTGAACCCATAGAGCTCGCCGCGGCTTACCCACGCGTCCGGCATCTCAAACGACTCGACAGTCGTCAGCTCGTTCAGCGCATGGTCGTCGCGCGCGACTTCCTGCTGCAGCGGCGCCGCTTTCGGGAAGGAGCGCTGGATGTCCTCCGCGTAGAGCTTGAAGAGACCGACTTCGCCCTCGCGTCCAACGCGCGCGCGCATCTGTTCGGCGCGCCAGCCGCGCATGGTCACGCGCCAATCGTACTTCACCGGAACGCTCGGCGACTTGCCCAGTATGATGCGCTCGATGCTCTCCAGCGAATGGATGAAAGGCTCCTCGCCCATGTGCTCGAGCGCCTCAACGCCGGGCGTGAGCGGCAGGGCCCAGCCGTATCGGGACTCCGCGATCACGCCGAGCGGAGAGACTTGCGCTTCCTGGGTTGGGTCGAGCCAGTGCGATTTGCCATCGACGCGCACGCGTACGATGCAGTGATCAAACGCTTGTCCCGTTGGCAGCCACGTATCCAGCGCCGGCCCATCACGGACATTCACCAGGGCAGGGCAAGCATCGAGCCCCAGCCGCCGCGCCATTGCAACGTAGAGCTTGGACTTGTCCTTGCAGTCGCCGTAGCGCGTATCGCAGATGTCCCCGAGGGGGCGCGGCGTGTAGCCGCCTTCACCCATCGAAATGGCGAGATAGCGCACGCTGCCTTGCACGAAGCGCAATACCGCGGCGGCGCGGCCCCCAGCCGTCGGCTCAGTCGCCTCGATACGCGCGATCTCGGCGTCGATCTCCGGCGAGAATGCGTCCGCGTCGTCGTAGAGCGGCGTGAACACCGCGGCTACGTCCGCCCAGTTGTTCCACTCCGTGAACTGGATCATTGCGCCTTGCGGGATCCAGGACGGCGCCAATGCTTCAAAGCGCGCGCCCGGGCGCTCGAAGGTGCGCCAGCGCCGATCGATGACGCCATCCGCTTCGCTTTGGGTCGCCTCCGGCACATCGCCGAAATTGCGTTCGGCGACGACGCGTTCTTTCGGTGCGCGTTGACGCAATCGCGTCTCGACAATCCCGACGCCCCATTCGAGCGGAATGACTGTGGAGTGCCGCCCGTTCAGCGACTTGCGCATGCCGAACAAGG
>Ga0196964_10000801_pt1 | contig 17416 bp, 15 predicted proteins | sample S1_10metaG_FD_148615 | JGI IMG/M metagenome (GOLD analysis project Ga0196964, IMG submission 148615) | Soil microbial communities from Anza Borrego desert, Southern California, United States - S1_10 | ecosystem: Environmental > Terrestrial > Soil > Desert | place: USA: California | collected...
CTAACCGCTTATCGTTAAATCGGTTAGTGTAGTCCGGAACAAAATACTTAGCCTGTTCCATAGTGATGCAGCTTTAGGTCTTACTTTAAAGTTACGCACTTTAAAGATGTGGGTACACGGTAGCTTGGTGACGGAGGGAAATATAACACCGTGCTGCGCAACCAGAAGCTGGAAGCCGTGAGGCTGGGACTGGAACTGCTCGCCTGCTATGTGCAGATGATCAGCCGTGGTGATGAGGCCATCATCAATGAAGCCGGCATGGAAGTGAGAGCAAAAGGACCGCGCAAGTACGATAGTATCGCGCCGCCGCTGGATGTGCGCATAGATTATGGCGCAATTCCGGGTTCCATCTTCCTGCGCTGGAAAATAGTGCGCAATGCCAGGCAGTACGGCATCGAGGTATGCACCGGGACTGTCACTCCTGACAAATGGAAACCTGCACTGTACACAAGCGTCGGCAATTCAGTGATCGAGGGACTTCCCTCCGGCGAGCTGGCGTCCTTCCGGATCTTCAGCCTCAGCCCCGCAGGCAAGAGCGTGTATTCTGAAGTAGTGAGCAGGAGAATGCCTTAAAGCAAGTGAGTATTTTAAAGAAAGCCGGATGGGGGGACCTGTCCGGTTTTTTTTCTTTACGTCCTGCAAACGTCTCCTGGCGCAGAAGTGCGGGTGGCAGGGATGTTTACATTTCGAGGATCATTTACTGTATCTGTTCTACGTTCTGCAAACGTCTCCTCGCGTGGCGATGCGGGCGGCAGGGACGTTTGCATTTCGGGGACCAATCACTCCATCTGATTCATCCAATCTCCGTCATCAACCTCATCAAAGCTAATTATTCCCGGGTACAATCCTTTGACGCCGGTTTCATAGAACAAGGCGGAACTATGAATATATTCAATAGAGTTGGCCGCCAGCATCCATTTCTTTGCACAGGGATTGTTATGAATATAGGTCAGCTTCTGTAGCAGGAACTTACGGGTATAGCATAACAAAGCATCGAACGATGTCTCGAACACATGATGCAGCTTGCCGGACGCTACTTCCCCTTCCGTCCTGCTTTCCCGAAGCTGCGATAAGACCTCATCATTGTTCATACTTTTCAGACGCCGCACCAGCTCATAAGCCATAAAACGTTTACCGTTCCCCACCAACGTATTCAGCGGAGTACCGCCTCTATAGGCAAGTAATAGATGTACATGGTTGGGCATGATCACGTAGCCAACCACCTGGTGTCCCTGCGCCGAAAGGTGATCGAACCAGTTATAGACCAGGTCATAGCTTCCGGTTAATGCGAACAGGGGTAACCACCGGGCACAGGTAAAGGTAATAAACCAGAAGCCGGGCTGATAAATGTGCTGTTTCCGGACCGCCATAGCAGGGGAAGGTACTTAACGATAGGAATACTGCAAAGATGGCAAACGTCCCTTGCCATCCGCGACCTATGCTAAGGAGACGTTTGCAGGACGTAGATACTTAACGGTAAGAATACTGCAAAGAGAGCAAACGTCCCTTACAACCACAGCGAACGCTAAAGAGATAATTGCGGGACGTAATCCCTTTCATCACGCTCACCCCCCAAAAATTCCGTAGAAACACGCTTGACACGGATAATAACTTCCAATATTTTTAAGCTTCTCATTTACCAAAAGCAACATCCCATGACAACATTTAAAAGAAGGAATGCCTGGAACAACAACGGCACCTTCGACAACCCGGACCTTTTATGGTACGCAAGAGCCGTACGGGTAATGCAGGCAAAGCCGATCGCGGACGCGACGAGCTGGTGGTTCTATGCCGCCATCCACGGGCAGTATCTTGTGAACAACGGCTCAGGAGCGCCGCCGACCGGCTACCCGAACTGGACGGATATATCCTATATCCCGCCAGGCGCCAACCTGTCCGCACTTCCTCCCCAGAACGTATATCAGACTTTCTGGGATCAGTGTCAGCACGGAAGCTGGTTCTTCCCGCCCTGGCACCGGGGGTATCTGGTGGCGCTGGAGAACCTGCTCCGCACCATCATCGTAGAGGAACTGGGCGGACCTTCCGACTGGGCGCTGCCTTACTGGAACTACCTGAGCCAGGCCGCACCGGGCAACCAGAATCAGATTCCTCCCGCATTCACGGTAAAGACTTTGCCTGATGGCTCGCCCAACCCCCTGTATGTGCCCCAGAGATATGGCCCCAACGGCGATGGCAATGTATATATAGAAGTAGGTCCGGACAACCCGAACAATCCAAAGGCGAACGACGAATGTCAGCTCGATACGATATACAGCGAATCGTCGCCCGGGCAGCCCGGCACCGGCAACCTGTATGGTTATTACTACGGCGGACAGGAAACGGGGTTCAGCCATAGCAATGGCGGCTTCGGAGATCTTGAATCGAATCCGCACAATTTCGTGCACGTTATGGTAGGCGGCTTTGACGGAGATACCTGGACCGATCCGAATGCGCAGGAAACCAAGGAAGGATTGATGTCCGACCCTCCCGTCGCCGGGCTGGACCCGATCTTTTACCTGCACCATGCCAATATCGACCGCATGTGGGATGCCTGGAATGTCACCGGCAATAACAGCAACCCGGGGGATGCTTCATGGCTGAAAGGCCCGACTGCGAACGGCAACTCCCAGTTCGCCATGCCCATGGATGCGGCAGGCACCCCCTGGTATTATACGCCGGCGGATGTAAACAGCACCACCAGCCTGAGGTTCTATGGCACAGTCTATTCATATACGTATGACGATCTTTCCCTGACCTCGTATGAAACCGATGTACAACCCAAATCCGGAAACTTAGCTGCCAGGTTAACTAGCTTAGGGGCACCCGCAGCGGAAAAAAATGTGCAAATGAGCGGACAAAGAAAACATGAGCTGATCGGGGCTAACGCCGGCTCCCTCTCGCTGAGCAGCGGGGAAACGGACGCAGTGGTTAAGTTGGATGCGCCTTCCTGGAATTTGGTGTCCAAAAGTCTGAAGAACGCGTCCGTTTCGAACCTGCCGGATGAGGTGTTCCTTCAGCTCGAGAATGTTAAAGGCACCAATAACTCCAATTTCCTTTCCGTGTTTGTGAATGACAAGTTTGTCCGGTCGGTCGCCTTGTTCGGCATCCGGATGGCATCCCTGCAGGACGGCGCGCATGGCGGCTCGGGACTTACCTTCACATTCAACATCACCAATATTATCGACGAGCTGCACCTGGACGGCAATACCGATCTTAATGCGCTGAACGTAACGATCAAGACAAAAAATCCCCTGCCCAAAGAAGACGACATCACCATAGATAGGATCAGCATCTACCGCGTCACCCAATAACCGAGCTATGAAACTATCCGGAAATAATCGCTTAAAGATCAACCTGGTGATCTCCGGCATCAGCGCTCTTACCTGGCTGCTGCTCCTGGTCAACCCCGGACAGATCATGACCATAGAGCACTGTCATGTGTCCGCTGCCGGTCCGTCGGCCACCTCGCTTAAGATGCTGCTGGAGATGAACCCGGTCTCATCCCAACTGATCGGCTGGGGGCTCATGGTGGTTGCCATGATGCTGCCGAAGCTGATCCTGCCGATACAGTCCATCTATATCCAGAGCCTCCGGCGCTACCGGCTTCCCTGCGCCCTGGTGTTTGTGCTGGGCTACCTGACCGCGTGGATGGCAGCGGGCGTTCTGATGGTTGGTGTCATTATCGGATTTAACCTCCTGATGCCGGGATCCTATATCCCTGCACTGGGCGTGTTCATCATTGCCGTTATTTGGCAGTTTTCTCCCCTGAAGCAGCGGTTCCTTAACCGGGGACATGAGCATTATACCCTGCCGGCATTCGGATGGCCTGCCTATCGCGGATCACTGGTGTTCGGACTGATGCATGGTGTCTGGTGCATCGGCTCGGGCTGGGCGCTGATGCTGTTCCCGATGCTCTTGCCCCAGGGGCATAACCTGGCGATGATCCTCGTTACCTATATCATGATCGCCGAGCACCTGGAGCACCCGGCGGCGCTAACATGGCGGGTGCGTGTTCCGCTGAGGTTATGGAGGTATACTGTTGCGCAGACGCAGATGAGATTGGAGCGGTTGCAGGGATAAGAGGTAAATTAAAATAGAACGTAGCAAAGAATAAAACCCGCTCACGGAGCGGGTTTGTTCTTTCAGCCCGACATCATTGTCGTAGCATTGAAGGTATTAAGTCCTATCTTAGTATAGATCAATGACCTCACAGCAGTATATGCCATGCGCGTTTTTATAAGCATTCCAATCACATTTATTTTCTTTTTCTTAAGCACAGGGTCATATGCGCAAGGCACTGTTCTGCTGAATAGCTGGCAATACCTGGACAGTGATAGCATCTATCATGAAGCGACCATCTCAGATAGCTACGTCTACATCTATACAGACGAAGGAGACGTCACCAGACACAAATCCAAAATAAGAGGTCCAAAACTTTCCTTTGATAAAAACCACTGGGTTGTTCAGCAGTCAGACTCGTCCTCAGTGTCTGTCATAACCAACAGCGGAGATACGATCAGGTTATATAAACTGTAAACTCTGAAAAATGAGCTCGTAGATTTTTACGCCTGGGCAAATGCAGGGCATAGAAACGGCAACGGATATATGATACTATGGCGGGATGCTGCGGAGCGCAAAGCACGATTGCTGCAGAAACTGAAGGGAGTGGCTAAGGACTTTGAATAGCTAGTCTTATACCTATGAGCGATTCTGTTTTACAGGGCAAACGTCCCTCGCTGCCAGGTCCTGTGCAGAGGAGGCGTTTGCGGGACGTAAGCAATGGACACTTATACAAAGTGAATGCTTGCCCGGAATAGACTATCTGGTGAGACTTATTACTTAATAAAACGGCGAGTTGACCTTACAAAGTTATATAGCATGTACGAAGAAACTACCCTAATTAAAACATCCCAGATGATTGTCCACCCTTCAAAGTAACCATCATCATTCCTATGTAATGGATTAACCAAGACAAAAAATTGTTCAATAAACTTATTACCCCAAGTCCAACTAAGAATTTTATTGGTTAGAACCAAGTCGGGAAGTGCACCGGAGAGGATAGCACCAAATAGTAGTACAAAGTGGCAAGCACCAAGCCAGGCTAAAGGCTTCCACACACTTTGCCCAAACTCACTCGTTGCATTTGATAGCTTGATCACAAGTTTTGTCCACGGTGATTTGCGCCACGTCAAAGCATTATCATACGCCTTCATTTCTAAAACATGAAACATCTGTTCGCTAATTGTATCCCCCTGTTTTGACAGCGCATACTTTAGCTGTCGGTATGTCTCACGCTGGGAAAAGTATAAACCTGAGTCGTTGTTGTATGGTAACAACTTTGCAATAGTGTCCCATCTGCTACATGCGTCATTGAGTGATAGCCTTATATCGGTTTGTTGATAAACAAAGGCTCTAATTGTCTTTGGCCAACGTGTGTTGATAAACACACAGTCTACAAGTTGGGAAGCACCAATAAATACAGCATCAAACCTGCCTAAGTCACACTCATAAAATTCTGTCTTCCCCAAGTTGCTATATGCAATGTGCGCTATGGACGTTGGCGTTTGCGGATCGGGCGTGATGCCTTTGAAACGTAAAACACCGTTATTGCGCATAGCAAACACGTCCAAAATGCCAACATTAGTATCGCTAAAAAGTAGAGCCGATGTTTGCTGAAGGTATCCGCAAATTGATAGTCGCCGTATTTTTGTGTAATTTTCGGTTAAGATGGTCCCTATCAATAAGGTTGCGTCAATAAAGCAGTTCTCAATGATAGTCGGTAAAGAGTTACTGCCAAAGATCTTCAGACTACTGAACTCAGACGCGTGTACCTGCATGCTTTCAATCTCGCAACCCTCAATGTCCAAATACGGAATCTTTGCGCCGAGAAAATGAAGGTGTTTAATAATGCAACCAGTGATTCTGGACGGGCGAGCTATAACTGTGTTATTATCCGTTTGAAGGAGGTGGTCGATAGTGCACCCCTCTAAAATAATACCGGCGGAAAGCTCACCACCAATATGGAGGCCATCTTCAAAATGACAGTCAGTAAATGAAATTGTGTTTTGCCATTTATCACCGACAACATGTACTCTATTCTTGAAAATTTTCCTAGTGAATTCTGGACGACCATGAAATGCTGAGTAGTTGTCGCTCGGTCTTGTATCTAAGTATTTACCCCAATTGTCAATTACTTCTACATCGTCCATCCTGCAATATATTAAGGAAAACCGTCTTGATGAACATAGACGAAAACTTTGCAGAAAAAGGAATGTCGTCCAAAGAGTACTAGTGTCCCGCAAACGTCTCCTGGCGCAGCAATGCGGGCAGCAGGGACGTTTGCATTTCACCCTGGCGTCGCACTATTTCATTTCAATATCAATAATAGCCTGTCCTCTTTCGCCCAGGTAAGCGCGTATCAGATCCATGTACAGCTTTTGGGGGGCGTTATCGGAATTTGAGAAAATGATCAGCCCGTCACCGGTCCTGGGCAAGAGGAAACAAATGCTGTGCGCGCCCGGGTCATCCCCTCCGTGCGACAGGGCGTAGTCACCGTTGCCTATGTCATAGATAAACCACCCAAGACCCACATAACGGTTGTCTTTGGTTTTAGTGACGTGTGCTGTCATTGCATCAGCTATGTCTTTGGTAAGACCTTCGCTGCGCAGGGAGGAAATAAGAAATTTGGCGAGATCAGGTACCGTTGTCCTGAACAGGTCCGCCGCATTGGGTTCCGTGTTTTTATCGATCGGCAATGCCATTCCATTTTCATTATGGGGCACGGCAAAACGGTCAGCAATTGCATCGTCCCATGTCAGCCTGCTGTCTGTCATGTTCAGCGGTTGCAACAGTACATTATCTACCAGCTCGTCGAAGGGCATGCCGAATTTCTTTTCCAGAGCTTTGCGCAGATATTCGAATCCTTCGCCGGAATAACCATACTGTGTGCCGGGAGTGTGTAAAAAGGCGAGCTTCCCCTCGGGCAGCTCCCGGCGCCAGTTGGGCAGGCCGCTTTGCTGATTCAGAATGTGGCGGGTAGTAAGTATTTTACTGCGCGGATCTTTAGCCAGATCGGGGTCTGTCCAGTAATGATATAGCGGCTCATCCAGAAGCCATTTCCCGGCGCTGACCAGCCTTAATGCCGTCATGGTGGTGATCAGCTTGGTAATGGAAGCCACATTGTGGACAGCGTTATACGGAGCAGGTCTGCCTTCTTCCAGCTCCCCGAATACTTTCACCTGCTGCAGCACACTATCGCGAATGATACCTATGGCGATCGATGGTACTTTGTTCGCCCTGAGCCAGGCATTCATGGCGGATGCATCCTCAAAATCGGGCACCACTGCTTTTTCCTGATGATCGTAACCAAAAGCGCCGGGCATCAGGAAGAAAAGAGAAATGAACAGGTATTGCACAACAGTTAATTATTCTTGTTATCGGAAAACAGAAGACGCTGCATAGAGATGGAGAAGTTACAAAAATTAGTTTTCCGGTTCTGAAATCCTTCAGATATCCGAACGAAAAAAGCCCCTGCAACCGCGAGGGCTCCTTTTTATTCCTATGTTACAAACCGTGAACCAAAGCCACTTCTAAGATCAGACATGTAGTCCTGCCGAAAGTACCTGCCCCATAAACAAAGAGGGCACTAACAGGCTATATCCAACTGACATTATTGCCTGACGATCAGCTGGCGTTGTATCCCGTGCCTGCTTTCCGTCTGCAGGACATAAACACCCGCGGGAAGTGTGCCGAGGGATAGCTGACCACCGGAACTTAGCTGTGTTGCCGCCAGGACCTGGGCTCCGGTGGTATTGTACACCGTTGCCCGCCCGGTAAAGCCATCGAGATAAAGCATATCCCTGGTCGGGTTCGGATATACCGCCACCTTATTGTTTTCACTGATATCCTGCACGTCCAACGCGTTCTCTTCCAGCACCAGGTTGTCTACCGTGAAATAAGAGGCGACACCCCCACCGTTTGCGATCATGCCCGAAGCGCCCCTCGCCACAAGGGAGCAATCAAGCATTATATGTATAGAATCAGGCTGGCTGTTGCTTGCATAGCTGATATTACATGTGAATGCTTTGTAGTGTTCGGAGGCGTTCAGATCCAGGATGCCGGCACCGATGGTATCCCGTTGTGCCGTCTGAAGATTCCACCTGGTGAGATAAACACTTACCTGGGCTATATCGGTTACTGAATTGCCATTGGGGTCGGAAACGATATTGTCCGTGTAATTGTAATAGCCCTTTAGCGCCGTCGGGCGTGACTGTATCGGCGCCATCTGAAGCGCGGCATCCTTTGTATAGTTATACCAGACGCCCAGCTTTATGGCGTAGTCATTGTTCTGCGCGGGCTGCTCCCGTCCCCAGCGAAAAGTAGCTGTCGTATTCACCCAGTCCGTGTTTGTCCATACCCAGCCGGTTGCATGATAGGCACCGGGCGTGCCTGTCCAGTCCTCAAAATCCATGTTCTGCAGTTGTGCGATACCGCTTAACGGCGCGATAAGTATTGCGGCGATCATCGTCATCTTTTTCATAACATTCATTATTTAAGGTTTTACAATACCACGAAGCTAAATACAGCATCAGGCATCACTGTTATGAAAACGCCCGGAAGAATTATGAATATCCGGCGGGTTGTCACGGGCGTGTAAAACGGCGGTTGTGAAGACGACTTAATACTAGTGACTATCCCGGAGGGTGGTCTGCAGATCGGAGGGGGACATACCCGTTTTCGATTTTACGAAAGCGCTGAAATTCTGCGGACTGTCGAAATTAAGCTCGTAGGCGATCTCTTTCTGTGACAGACGGCCCAGCAGTAACAGCCTTCTTATCTCCAGCATCAATGCTTCGTGAATGATCTCCAGTGCATTCTTCCCAAGTATCTCCTTGCAGGCCTTGTTGAGCTTCTCGGTGCTGCAGTTCATCATGGCCGCATACTCCGACACCTTTTTACGCGTGGAAATATGCTGCGTCAGCAACGATAAAAACTGCGTGATCAGTTGATGAAGCTGATCATCTGCATGAAGCTGATACTGCTCGATAAGCGAGATCAGCACGATCTGCAGGTAGCTGTACACTTTATAGATGCTGATCGGCGCGAGTCCTGGTTTTTTCAGCAGCTGCTGCATCTGCTGTGTGGTGCCAAAGAGATGGTCGAACAGCGCGGGATCCGGAACAAAAGAAGGATGTGAAAAATACAGCTGGAAATGTTTCAGCGGATGCAGAAACTCAAATATCTCCGTACGGAACTGGATCAGCAAACCATTTGCCGTTTCCCTGTTCATCAGGTGCACCTGCCCCGGATAGATCGAGAATATTTGTCCGCCGGACATCGCATGTTCTGCAAAGTCAATTACCTGGTTACCCTTACCCTCCCGGACCAGGATGACCTCGAAATAGTCGTGCCGGTGCAGCTTATGGAAGTCATACGGATTTGAATAATCCAGCGCCTCTATCACCAATAGCTGATTGGGATGCGGCAGCGTCACAGGCAGTATGTCCTGGGGATTAGTTCGGTTCATTGACTATATTCTGGGTGAATTTGTAGGCTATCAAACATTCGACATGCAAATAAAAAAAGACTTTGCAATTGTGAAGCGATTGGGTGATGCTTTTGGTGCTTTTTTCGGGCCAGATTATGGAAGATGAATAGGTTAGCCCTACGTTGGCGCAAATTGCCACCCAAGACCGCAGCTCTGCGAACTTGTGCGCGCTATTCTATCAAGGTCGTCCAGTTGCATACTGAAATAACTGAGGTAAGGGATTCAATAAGAGAAAGTAATTCCGTCCTGCAAACGTCTCCTGGCGCGGCAATGCGGGGGGCAGGGACGTTTGCATTTCATCGATGAATTTATTAGGCTCAATTCATCCAATCTCGTTGGTCACGTTCCGAACACACGATGCTGCTTAACGACACCACTTATCTATGTTCGAACTGTAAACGGAAGAAAGCTAACGATCAGTAAAAATGCAAAGAGAGCAAACGTCCCTGGCTGCCCACAGCCTTTGCGGAGGAGACGTTTTCGGGACTTTAAGGTTAACGCAGTGCTTCCAAAGGTGGACTTGACAGCAATGCCATAGTTAGTTATACGCCGTATTGTTTTTCCACTCTAAAGGATTACGCCCAGCCACAGTGACAGCGATGTTCTCTTATACGTTTTTAATTTCGCCCAACTTAGTACACAAATTCTTTGATTAATAATGGCAAGTAAATTTCTTTGTCATTTTCAATTAGATTTTCCTTTTCAGGTAATGCAATTCTGATATTGAGATTAAGCTTCCTGTCTAAATTAAAATGCAATTGCCTACCATTTGTTGGCTGCATTAGTTGAATGAAGTTTTTTTCACCTAGTATCGGTCTAAGCTGCTGGGCAACGTTTAAATCAAAGTCGAATGTTCCCAAATAAGCAGTTTTTTCGTCGCCAATCGGAGCAGAGTAACTAAATAGGTTATCATCGTACTTTATTATAAATAAGGGGCTGCTTCCAATTATTAATATCGTGTCGGAATTACTAAAGCCTAATCTTTTAATATGTAGTCCCAAATCTTTACTTAGTGTTTCGTCAGGGTAAGTAAACACGTTTGTTGGAGCAAGCAACTCTTTTAGCATCCCTCTATATAAGTCTATCGCCCTCAGGGAGAAGTAAAATAGTGGTTTTGGTCTACTAATGTTATAAAGGGCAAAATGACGCCCATTACATAGGGAAAAATAATTCACTCTAATCTCAGGGTGTATCGCATACGAATATGTTTGCTCAATGTGTTTAATATCCGTTATCTCCTCAGTAGGTGATTTTGCTTCAAGCACCCATGCTGGCTTCTCATTGACCTGCATTAAGTAGTCTGGGATTACCGTAATATTCTTTCGGCTTGAACCTATTGAGACAAATGGATGTTTTAGCCCATGATTTCGTATGACTTGGGTATGCCCTGAATTGCTATATCCAAGGTCTCTAATTAAAGGAGCTATTAATTCTTCTCTAACACTTTCTTCCTTAAATCTAGGATCTTCTAATAATGAAAAATTAAAGTCTGTATAAAGTTTGTCTCCCATATTCTTTTATTCTAAGAGCAGGTTAAGTATAAATTACGCACGACTTTTGAATTGACGTAACACATATTAACAACCCGAAATATACTGATTTTACACTATGAACCATTCCGGTCAAGGATTTGCCCTAACCAAAATTCAGTTGAATCGCCAACAACCCACAATTTGCAATGGCTTCTCCGAATGGAAAAGACAAACCGCCCTACTGTCGCGGATGCTCCGAAGGGCATCCAGGACGGGAATAAAAGCCGTTCTCTGAACGGTATTCAGGTACTGCAGCCTCATCAAACCAAGATAAGTTAATCAGCACCCTGGAACCATGCAAGTCCTTTGCGCTGCTGTATTGCCAGGCTTCAGATATGCGAATAAGAAAAGGCTTCGCAATTGCGAAGGCTTTCCTGTGAACCTCTTGGTACTTTTTTCGAACCAGACTATTGAAGATTTGAAGGTTTTGGCTGTTAAAAAAAACGGCCTCATGTGACGGGCCAACGTTGAAGCGCTTTGTGAAGGTAGAATATTCAAGTTCTTACCACTCCTTTAGCACGTCAACTGATGTTTGTTTTATTGTTGAAAATTAGTATTTCACCCCAACTTTTACAAAACACTTGTTAGTAGCAGTCAGTTTTGGCACAATTTTTTGAATAATTAGTTGTTTCGTTTATTTCGTTTGTATACCTTTAGAATATAAATTTGGATTATGGAAGCTGTACTGGAAAGAACAACTAAAAAAGATCAAAAAATCGCTCAATCTACCATGCCGTTGCTTAGAGAGACTTCTAAGAGGATGACAAAAGGGGATAGCAATTATATTAAGATAGCTATTGAAGGTAAAGGTGAGTTCTTGAAGATTCCCAAAAAAGCAATGATTCTTTTGTTTGAGATTATGAAAAATATGGCAGAAGGAAAATCTTTGACGCTGATTCCATCTGACTCTGAAGTAAGCACTCAACAAGCAGCAGACATGTTAAACGTATCCAGGCCCCATTTGGTTAAATTGTTGGAAGAGGGACAAATTCCATTTAAGAAGGTTGGCTCACATAGGAGAATAGAACTAAAAGATATTCTGGCTTATGAGGAACAACAAAAGAAAAACAGAAAAGAACAACTGGATTTTTTAAGTCAACAAGCACAAGAACTTAATCTTGGGTATTAATGATTCATTCTGGCAGATTTACAGCTTTATTAGATGCAAATGTTCTATACCCTGCACCAGTCAGAGACTACCTGCTTCATCTAGCCAGTCTAAATTTGTATAAGCCTAAGTGGTCAACTAAAATTCAGGATGAATGGATAAGGAATTTGTTGATAAATAGACCGGACCTCACTAAAGAAGCATTAAAAAAGACAAAAGCCGCAATGGATTCTGCATTTCCTGATGCAAATGTTGAAAGATATGAAGGCTTGATTTCTGCAATTAAACTTCCTGATGAAGATGACCGCCATGTTTTGGCTGCAGCCATAAGAGGTAAAGCCGACGTAATCGTTACATCTAACCTAAAAGATTTTCCGGCAGCAACAATTTCGATTCACGATATTGAAGCGCAGAGTCCAGACGAATTCATCTCGAACTTGATAAACCTCGACAGGAAAAAAAGTCTGAAAGCATTAGAGAATCAAGTGAAATCACTCAGATACCCTCCCAAAACCAAAGAAGAGGTTTTGGAAACGTTGACAAACTGTGGCTTAATTAATAGCGTCGACTTATTGAAAGACTTTTGATCGCCGCTATCGGGTAAGGCTTGCTGCTGAGGCGGTATTCATTGCTCCGTCCTGCAAACGTCTCCTTGCGCGGCAATCGGGGCGGCAGGGACGTTTGCATTCCACCGATCAATTTGTCTCAACGACTTCATCAATCTCCCCATCAAGCTCATAAAAGCTAGCTATTCGCCAATACAATCTTTGACGTCGGTTACATAGAACAAGGTGGAGCTATGCTCGTACTCATAAAAGTGGCCCCAACATCCATTTTTTGCACAGGACTGTTTATGAAAATAGTTCAGTTTGTCTAGCAGGGAACTGCGCGTGTAGTATAACAAAGCATCGAAAATGTCTCAAACACATGATGCTGCTTGCCGGACATCACCTCAACTCTTTCCGGATTGCACTCGCTACGGAAGAAAGCTAACGACCAGGAATACTGTTAAGAAAGCAAACGTCCCTTGTTGCCCACAGCCTTTGCGGAGGAGACGTTTGCTGGACTTAAGCTGAATTGCCTACTTCAAGTCGGTGCTGCAGTTGGGAAAAGATGCAAAGCTGATTGCGTAATGTACAACCATGCTATTGCAAATGCAATGTTGCATGCTATTCTTTCATCATGTTAATTCCAACCATAAAACTACCAACTATGCCCAACAGTATTGTAGTTACTAGTCCTGTCGTTGTAAAAGATTGTCCCAGCACAGACAAGGCCAAAATATTCGATACGGAGGCCCCTAGAAAAACACCACCTAAAACACCCATTAGTTTAGATATTTTGCTTTCACGATTCTTGATCAAATAGGACGAGGCTGTTTCAACGTGACTTTCCGATATATTATCAGTCTTGTGACGTTTTGCCGTTTTTTGCGATTCGACAAAAAGTGCCGATATGTAAACTGAGATTTTTTCTTTGTATTTAGCAAAACCTTTTGGTGTAAAAGGTTCTGAAGCAATATTAGCTGTGGTGAATTCAACCTCTTTGATTATTCTCTCAAGTTCGGTCATAAAGAATGTCGTTTGGGATTAAGCTTTGATTTCTCCAGTCTTTGTAGAAAGGATTCTTTCACAAAGTCCTCCACGTTAGATCTATCCTCTTTAGAAAGTTTCTTTGTGCTGAAATAACTACCAAGAATACCTGTAATAAACGAAATAAGAAGTGCTGTGATAGATGACAATAGAGAAATCTTTTCGTCAGCTTTAGAAATAAACAGTTCTTTTAAGTTGAAACTGTCCGACTTTGAAATTAGAGAAATAACTATGGTAGTAGTTAGGATGCCAATAAAAAAAATGATATTCCAAGTCAATGCGACTTTTCTTTGAGAGCTAAAAAGGTCTTTGTCTTTCTTAGCTTTCTTTTCAATTTCTTGAATTGTCTTATCGATGTTTTCTTTACTAAAGTACTCTGGCATATGCTCGTATTTATTCGCAGACAACGCTCAAATATTCGTAACGAATGTTAATAGCCCAAAATATAGTGTCTTTGCCCCATAAAACATCCAATCAAGCATTAAAGCTGACGACAATACAATTGAATCGTCAGCAACAAAAAATATGCTATGGCATTCCCCGAATGGATCAGGCAGATCGCCCAGCCTGTCCCGAACAAAGGAAGTATTTTTTGCCCTTCCGCTATCTGAAGCGCATTTTCAATCACTCAACGATAAAAAAAAGCCGCCTAAAAGGCGGCTTTTCTGTGATCCCGTTGGGACTCATTTTACTTCTATTTCAGGGATTCATTTTCCTTTCAATTCCCTGAAAGCATTGATTTTACTGCGTTTCCTTGCAACAACAAATCTGATTCGTTAACTTGAATTGAACTAAATGTTTGAACTATGTTTGAACTGGTTCAAGGCTATAATTTACAGCTATGAGTTTACCAAAGATCAAAGCAGTCCTGTATAGGAATAAAACTTATAAGGATGGCACTCACCCCATCATGATTAGGATAACTCAGGACAGGAAGACATCTTACCAATCCGTAGGCTATTCTGTAGTTCCTGAGGCATGGGATGAGCAAGCCCAAAGAGTATTTGAAAAGAAGCCGCAAATAACCAAAGGGCAAGAAGGGCAACTGAAACCAGAAACAGTTGAAAAACTGAAAACCCAGTATAGAACGGCGCGTATTCTTCCAAATGCAGCACATATCAATGCTGCTATTGATGACAAAATTGACTCAATTAGCTCTATAGCGCAAAAGCTTAAGGTAAATGAGGAAAGTTTGGATGTAAAACACATTAAGTCTAAACTTAAGCCGTCTACTCAAGGCGACCGAGCCAAGAGCTTCCTTGTATTCGCAGAGGAATACCAAGACAAATTCCTAAAAGCTGGCTCTGTAGGCACCTATAGACGTTATAAGTCCATTATTACGAAGCTGAGGGATTATATAGGAAAGAGGGATCTTCTATTTGCTGATATTACGCCGACTTTCCTTGAGTCTTATCAATCGCATCTCATAAGCTTGAAAAACAAGGTCAACACTATTCACAACAACTTAAAGTCTATTAAGGCTATCTATTACGCCGCAATTACTCAGGAACTGATCTCTGCTGAGAAGAATCCCTTTTTTGTATTCAAGCTGAAAACGGATAATTCTGTAAAGAAGGAGAAACTCACCATAGACGAGATAATTGCTATAGAGAAGCTGTCCTATCCAGAGAACAGCGTGTTGAGACACTGCCAAAAGTTCTTTTTATTTAGCTTCTATTGTGCAGGTGTAAGGGCAAGCGACATGCTATTGATGAAATGGACGAACGTTAAGGGTAATGATAGGCTGGAATATCAAATGGAAAAGACTGGGAAATTCAAGTCTATAAGCCTGGTACCAAAAGCTAAATCAATCTTGGAAGAATACCGCCATTCAGATGCGCAACCACGGAATTTTATATTCCCATTCATGCAGAATGTAGAAGAAGCCAATATCAAAGCAGTTTTCAATAAGATTTCATCTAGTACAGCGCTGATTAATAAGTATCTCAAAACTATAGCTGAAGATGCCAAGATAGAGAAGATACTCTCTACCCACATAGCCAGGCATTCTTTCTCAGATATTGCACGTAAGCGCAAAACGAGCATTTATGACATTTCAAAGATGCTGAACCACTCGTCTATCAAGATTACTGAGGCTTATTTATCGTCATTGGATATTGAAAGCCAGGACGAAGCTATCAAGAACGTACTAGATTTCTAACCATCCAAATGGTCTTTACAGTCCCGTAAGATTGCAAAAGACTATTCCTGAAAATAAAAGACTGTAAAAAGACCAAAAGACTTTTTGAGTTGGTGTCCCTTTGTCCTAAGCAATTGCTAATTGTTTAACCGGACAAGCATTGAAGCTGAATGGGCGTCCACCAATCCAAAAAAAATGAACATAGACTTAGTGACTAAAACAGATCTACAGTCTTTTGGCAATATCTTAATTGAGCAGGTACAGCAAATATTCGGATCTGCTCCCGCAGCTGCCAAATCAGTTTATACGACAAAGGAACTGGCTAATAAGCTCAAGGTTTCTACCAAGACCATCAACAATTGGCGTGAAGCCAGGCTAATTGAATACTGTAAGATTCATGGTGTTATTCTCTTTACAGAAGCAGCAGTAAGCGAATTCCTTGCCAATCACACCATAAAGCGTAAAGGTTCATTGTTCACTTCTAAACCTGTTCACAATGGCTAAGAATTCCAAGTACGCAAGCAAGGAGAGAAAATCGCCCATACAAAGGGCAGAAGATTACCTTTCTAAGAAGTTTCTGTTTAGGTACAATGTGATTCTAAGTAAAGTAGAATATGCTAATAAACAGGACAGAATTTCACTTGATCTAAATGACTATAAAATCAATAGTATTCTCCGGGAACTAAGATGTAACGGCATAGTCATTAGTAAAAGTGAACTTATTCAAACCTTGCGTTCTGAGTTTGTGCCTCAATATGACCCATTCAAGCGCTATTTTGACACGTTACAGCCGTGGGACGGACAAACTGACTACATCGCACAATTAGCCAACACTATAGCCGTAGACGAACAGGAAAAGGAGAATTGGGACTTATATCTGAGAAGATGGTTGATTGGTGTAGTAGCATCTGCTACAGAAGCCAAAGAGGTTAATCAAACAGTACTCATTCTAGTAGGAGGTCAAGGCATAGGAAAAACTAAATGGATGGATAGGTTAGTGCCTAAGGGTCTTTCCAGGTATTATTATTCAGGCAACATTAATCCTAATGATAAGGACACAAAGGTTAATCTAGCGGAATGCCTGTTGATTAACATGGACGAATTGGAAAATCTTAATAAAGGTGAAATAGGTACGTTAAAGCAGTTAATTACGCTCCCTACAATACGCCTACGCAGACCATATGCATCTATTCCCGAAACAATGACAAGACGAGCATCCTTTATGGGATCGGTAAATAGCATGGACTTCCTTAGAGATGAGACAGGCAATAGAAGATTCCTGTGCGTTGAAGCTTTGCAAATTGATTATGCCCACCATATTGACATGGACAACGTTTATGCGCAGGCTAAGCATTTATTTGATGCAGGAGAGAGATACTGGTTCAATAATGAAGAGAATCTGCGCATTACAGAAGCAAACGAAAAGTACAAATCATTTTACCACGAGATAGAACTAGTGACTGAATTATATGACCCATGCCCGTTGAATGAAGAGCA
>Ga0196964_10000802_pt1 | contig 17404 bp, 25 predicted proteins | sample S1_10metaG_FD_148615 | JGI IMG/M metagenome (GOLD analysis project Ga0196964, IMG submission 148615) | Soil microbial communities from Anza Borrego desert, Southern California, United States - S1_10 | ecosystem: Environmental > Terrestrial > Soil > Desert | place: USA: California | collected...
CCGCCGCCACAAGGCACGGTCAGGCCGGGAGCGGATGCAGGGCTCGCATAGGCGCACCGTGTAAAATATACTTGCTTCGGTCCGATAGAGCGAGTAAATTCTACACGTAACCGAACCAGGCGCCCATTCGTGCGCCGGAAAGGCCAAGCCTGTGAAGCGAGCCATCTTCGCCGCCGCAGTTCTCCTCCTCGCCCTCACGGGCATCGCGGTCGCGGCGGACGTCCGCGACACGACGAACTACAAGGTCGGCGCGACGACCTACGGTTCGATCACGCCGGAAGGCATCGCCTCGATGGCGAACTACCGCGTGACGAACGGCAGCACGTTCACCGCGGCGGACCCGAACCCCTCGCGAGCGACGCTGCGAGCGGCCGGGTTCTTCCTCGTGGACACGACGGCCAACGCGGTAGATCTCGACCTGTCGAACGACGCCGACTTCGAAGCTGTGGATCTCGGCACGCGCTGGGTGTTCCTGATCTCTGCCGGCGGGACGAACGCGCTCACGGTCACGAACGGCGCGAGCGGCGTCGCAATCACCACGCTCAACACGCTCGGCACGACCTGCGAGGACGTGGGCGACTCGATCGCCTGCACCGCGTTCGCGCTCGAGAAGGCGCTCTGCATCACGACCTGCGCCGACTGATTCCGTAGCACTCACCAGGGAGAGTCATGCCCGACGAGACCAGCAACCCGCCGGCAGGAGCAGATGCCGGGAAGCCCGCGAGCGGTGGCACCACGCCAGCGGCCGAAGCACCGAACAAGGCAGGCGATGACGAACGTCTCGCCCTTCGAGAGCGCGCAATCGCAGCTGAGCGGAAGGCCGCGAAGCTCGAGGACGCGCAGAAGAAGGCCGACGACGCGCGGCTCGCCGAGCAGGGCAAGTACCAGGAGCTCGCCAAGGCGAAGGAAGCCGAGGCGAACGACTGGAAGGCGAAGTACACCCAGGCGCAGCGCGAAAGCGCGTTGGTCGCGGCAGGAGCAAAGGCCGGGATCAAGGATGCGAGCGACCTGGTTCTCGCCCGGCTCGGCGACGTGGACGTGAGCGATATCGGGGCGCTTCGGGAAGCTGCCGAGGTGGCCGTGTCCGATCTCGCGAAGTCCAAGCCCTACCTGTTCGGTTCCTCCACCAAAAACGGAACCCCACACCCCACGCCGCTCGGCAACCCCGGCGGCGATCCGGTGAAGGTCCCGAAGGTGTCGGCCGGCGAGGTGGCAAACCTGACGCGAGAGCAGAAGCAGGCGATCGCGGACGGCTACTTCAAGGGCGGCAACTCCGGGTTCTTCGGCCGGAAGTAAGGAGCCGCAACCATGGCCTCGGAAATCATTCAGGACGCTGACGCAGCGTTCACCTCCCAGCTCCATCTGTCGATGGAACAGGAAGCGCGCGCCGGACTCGTCGCCCCGCTGTTCTATCGGGAGGTCGCCATCAACGGCCCCACGATGGCGTACAAGGTCAGTAAGCACCCCGTCACCACGGACGCCGGAGCCATCACGGACGGCACCGCGATGAGCAACACGGGAATCAACCCGACGTCCGTCACGGCGACCGCCTCGGGCGTCGGACTCAAGGGCGTTCTCACCAAGTTCTCGGTGGAAGGATCGCTCCTGAACTATCAGGAGACGATCGCGAACTTCGCTCGCGCGCTCGTCAACAAGATGGACGTGGACGGCTGCTCGCTGCTCGACAACTTCGCCACGGTCGTCGGCACCTCGGCTGCGGACTTCACCATCGCGAACTTCCTCACGGCGGCGTACGACCTCGAGGAAGCGAACGAGCAGGGCGATACGGTCGTCGTGACCGATCCGCTCATGGTCCACAACATCCGCACGGAGATCGTCGCATCGTCCGCGCCGATCTACTCTGGCGGCGAGGGTCCGCTCGGCGGATTCCTCAAGAGCGGCATCGCCAGCGGAGCGTACAAGGGATCGCTGTTCGGCATCCCCATCTACGCGACCAGCAACGTCGTGGACGACGCCACGGACAAGCTGGGCGCGATGTTCAAGGCGTCCCGCGCGCTCCTGTGGGCGTGGAAGTGGTACCCGCAGGCCGAATCCGTCCGGGCGCCCGAATACCCCGGCGACACGCTCTCGGTCCACGCTTGCTACGGCTTCGTGGAAGTCCACGACCTGGCCGGCGTGACCCTCCGCTGCGGCAACACCTGATCCGAGTAGCGGGGCCGGTCTGCACGACGGCCCCGCGCTCCTAGGAGACCTCACCCATGGCCGGTCCAACCCCCGAACAGCGCGACGCGATCAAGTTCTACAACCCGGTGACGGAGCGATCGCGTCGGATCAAGTTCGAGCACATCAAGAAGTGGCGCGGGTCGCACAAGCAGTGTTCTCCCGGCCATCGCAACGGGACGTGCGCTGCGGCGAACGGATGGAAGGTGATGGACCGGACGTGGTCCATCGTCCCCGACTTCGCGATTGTGAACATCGAAGAGAACGCGATGGGCACGGTGCAGGAGCTCGGCAAGAAGGGCGCATACCCCGAGCCGACGTGGAAGGCGAAGGGCTGGGTCGAGGTCGAAGAGGCCGAAGGGGTCGTCGCCACCGAAGAGGTCAAGCGCCACCTCATCGACCGGCTTGTGAACATGAAGAAGATCGACCTCGAGCACAAGAAGGCCGAGTACGAGACGGTCGAGCGCGAGTGCCGGAAACTTCGCGAAGCCGCCGAAGCCGCGAACGGACTCGGCGTGAAGGCGAAGGGGAAGTCCGATGGGTGAAAAGTCCGTCGATGCACTGACCCAGCGCATCAAGGAGCACAACGACCGCAAGGGCGGCGCCATGACCACGGCGACCGAGGCGCGTAAACAAGCCGCCGAGGTCGCACGTCGTCGCGATGCCGAACGCGCAGCCGGTGCCGCGAAGAACACCGAGCGCAAGCGGAATCTGGAAGTGGACTACCCGACGCCGAGCAACCCGAGCGGCAAGGTGTTCGTTGACTACGGCAAGAAAGGCTGACGGGTGCCAGTCCAGGACCTCACCTTCATCAGTGCGGCTCGCCCCAAGGATTGGGTGACGAAGGATCGCGCGCACACCTTCACGTTTCGCGCGTACGACGCCGGGACGCAGGCCGTGCCTTCGTCCGCCACGATCACCATTCGCAAGCCGGGCGGCGCAGCACTCGCGACGCCTGTTTCCGGCGCCGCCGTGACCGTGGCCGGCGGCGGCGACATGACCTACGCGCTAATCGCCGGCAACACCTCCGAGCTCGGCGCGAACTACGTGGCGGACGTGGCGTACGTGGTGTCCGGCGTCTCGTATGACGCGCGCGTCCTCTTCGACGTGTGCCGCGTACCTCTGCGCAACGTGGTGATCCAGGCGGATCTGGCGTTCCACCACGCCGACGTCGCGGACTTCCTCGCGGCTGGCGAGAGCAACACGCAGTCGTACATCAAGCAGGCCTTCGAGGACGTCTGCACCTACATCGAGTCCAAGGGCAACAGGCCGTACCTCGTCCTGCACTCGGAGGCTCTTCGCCGCGCCGTCGAGCACCGGGCGCTGGCTCTGTACTTCTTCTCCAAGCGCAAGAACGCCGAGGACCGCTGGGGTTCCTACGCGGCCGACCACCTCGTCTCGTACGAGCGAGAGATTCAGGCCGTGGGTTCGCGGCTGGTCTACGACCTCGACCAGAGCGGCACGGCGGACGGAACCACGGTGGAAGGTGCGACCGGCGAGGAAGGCTCGCGGCACTTCGGTCTGAGGTACCGCGTCTGATGGGCGTCCTCGCCACCCTCGCCGTCAACCTGCGCACGAAGCTGGCCGCCGCGCCCGCCTCGCTCACGGCGCTTCCCGAAGGCGTGTCCATCAACGACGTGCCGGACTCGGACAAGACGTTCTTCGCGGTGGGCATCGGCGCCGATGACGAGATCGACAACGAGCACGGCGGCGGAACGCTCGTGATGCACAAGGGCTCGCTGGTCGTCTCGCTGGCGTGGCCTCTGGACGACGACGAGGAAGCCTTCGAGGACACCAAGGCGAACGACCTCGAGAACGTGTCGTCCGTGATGGACAAGGTTTCGAACTGGACGAGCGGAATCGTGATCGTCCAGCGGACCGGCGCCTCGGAGCGTCGGGAGAACACGCTTCACCGAGCCGACCTGACCTACAGCGTCCGCTATCGCGTGGCGCAAACGCTGACGTAAGGAGACGACCACTTGGCCGATATCATCCGAAAGCACGCCACGCTGTTCGCCGAGGTGGAAGTCACCGAGGGCCAGAACCCGACTCCCGCGGCTGGCGATGCGGTCCTCGCGTCCGGCATCACGCTGAAGCTCCAGCAGGACTTCCACCAGCGCAATTACCAAGGCGTCTACGGCCTGCGTGATGGCGTGGCCGGAGCACAGACCGGCGCTGGTATCTCGTTCCAGAGCGAGATCAAGGGCGACGGCTCGACGAACACGCCCGAAGTGGACGCGCTCCTCAAGGCTTGCTTCGGCAGCGTGGCGGCTGGCACGGGCGACACCGAGATCAACGGCGGCACGTCGACCTCGACCAGCCTCGTCGTGGACGCGTCGGCGAACTTCACCGTCGGAAACATGATCCTCGTCGAGACGACCGCCGTAAGCGCGGTCTACGAGGCGGCGTGGATCAGCGCGGTTCCGAACGGTACCACGATCACGATCGAGCCGGCGCTTTCCTTCACGCCAGAGGACAACGCGAACGTGAAGGAGATGCGGACGTACCAGATCCTTCTGCCGCCGTCCGACGTCAACAGCGTCACTCTCGAGGTCTGGCACAACGCGGATGCCGGCGCCGGCCAGGCGGACAAGCTCGTCGGTTGCCGCGGCAACGTGAAGTACGACAGCCCGCGCGCGGGGTCGATCCCGATGCTGTCGTTCGACTTCACGGCGTGGAACTGGTCGCAGGTGGTGGACGGCACGCGCCCAACACCGACCTACGACACGGCCACGCCGAAAGCGGCGCTCTCCTCGAAGTTCAAGATCGGCGGCACGCTCACCAACGCGTTCGATATCTCCTGGGACCTCGGCGCGGTGGTCACGCCGAAGATCAGCCAGAACTCGACGCTCGGCGTCTATGGCACTCCGCACACGGACTACCAGCCGAAGGGCTCGTTCCGCGTGCATGAGGTCCATTCGTCCAAGGCGCACTTCACGGCGTGGCAGGCAGGCACAACGACCACGCTGATTCAGCAGCTCGGCTCGGCGCTGTTCGGCACGGTCGCCTGGTACGTCCCTCGCGCGCAGCGTCGGGAGGTTGCACGCGGGGACGACTCTGGCATCGGCTCGACGGACGTTCAGTTCGACGCGCTTCCGCAGAACGACGGCACGCCGACCTCGGCGTCGGCCGGTCCGGGGGCGCTCTATCTGGCGGTGGGCTGATGGCTGAGAAGAACTGGCTGGCCCTACACCCGAGCCTCACCGAGAAGCGGCGCGTTCTCGGCGATGACGGGTTGCTCGTGGAATTCGGATTCTGGCCCCCGCTTATCGAGATCCGGATGCGTCACCGCATCAAGACGCTTTCCGGGTTCTCCAGCAAGAAGCCAGCCGGCATCGAGGAAGAGATCCAACTCGACGAGAACGACCTGTCCGTATACCGCGATGCCGCGCGGTGGAGCATCCGTGGTTGGGACGGAGCCCCAGCGGCACAGGTCGTAGACCGCGAGATTGATGGGCGAAAGCACCCCGCCCTCTCGGATGAGTCCCTGGACCTCCTCTACCGAAACAGGATTCTCTTCGCAGCCGGACAGAACGCGATTCTCTTCAACACGCTTTCGCCAGAGGGAAAAGGTGGATCCGGGCAGTCGTCGGGCTCCGAACTAGAGAGCCAAGGCACGCGTGCTCCAAGTGCCAACCCGGATTCCCCGTAGAGAACGACGACTCCCTTCCGGGTTCATTGCCGGACGAGAAGGGGATTTGGCAGTGGGTCAAGGGTTGCCCGCTTGAGCAGATACCGACGGAGGCCTTCGACATCGTGGCCGCATACAACGACTTCGAGAAGGGCATTCACCCGGTGTCGCTAGGCCGCGCGACCTGGCTGCCCGGACTCTTTCTCGAAGGCATGTACGCCGCTCGGATGGAGATCGTCAACGCGCACAGAAGCGACATGGAGAAGTTGAAGGCAGATGGCCGGTAGACGACGAGATATCGACACGCTTCCGCAGCGGGCCGGCCAGGCGGCGAAAGCCGTAAGTCACCTCGGAAACGCATTCGAGGAGTTGGCCCGCGGCGGGACCGTATCGAATACGGCGCTGATGCAGGCAGCCCGGAGCCTTCAGGGGCTCGGCCCGGCAGGGCAAATCGCGTCCGCTGGACTGGTCATGGCAATCGCGAGGCTCGATGAGGTCGCGAAGTCAGGCGAGAAACTCGTCTCGACTCAGTTTGCCGGCTTCAACCGTTCGCTGGAGGCTGCGGTTTCGTTTCAGGCGAAGGCTGCCAACGCCGCCGACGGGTTGAAGGAGAGTTGGAAATCCCTCGGGACAATAGCCAGTGCCCTAACCGATGAGGAGGTGAAACGAGAGGAGTCACTGAAACGAGTCTCCGCTGCGATGAGGCAGAACCTCGACATCACCGCGATCGCGAAGGCCGGCGCGCAGGGCCTTGGCGCAGCCCTCATCAACCTAGATTTTTCGGCGGAGGGACTTCTCGCTCCTGGACTTGAGAAGACAAGAGAAGCTCTCACCAACATGACGCGAAGCGAGCGCGAAGCACTGCTCGCGAGCATCGAGGCCACGCGTCAACTCTTGGCCCGCAAGGAGCGCATCGAGGACGAGATAAGCGCGACGGAACGAGCCACGCGCGCATGGGAGAACTTCAACAGACAAGTTCGACTCGCCGAGGACATTCGTAAGGCAAGGGGGCAACAGCGGGACCCAAACGCCGGGCTTGTTGACGTTTCGGAAAAGCGTCAGGAGGTAGCCGACCTCGAAGAACTGGTCCAGCAGTACGAGAACCAAGCTGCGACAGCTCAGGCAACCAACAACGAGGCTGAGTATGAGTCCGCGCTAAGGAACATCGCGGCGGGCGAGCAGCGGATTGACCAGCTCGAGCGCCAGATCGTCGTGATGAGGGCTGTTGCATCGATCGCAGATTCCGCGATCCGCCAGACGGCGGCGGGCGCGTTCGACGCCTATGCAGACGCGCTGGACGAAACAGTCTCGATGAACCAACTTCTGCATTCGTCTTTCGATCGGACGATGCGAAACGTTGCGGCTAGCACGATTCGCAGCGTTGGCCAGCAGGCCTCAGTCGAGGGCGCGATGGAGGCTGCACGAGCTCTGGCAGCCCTCGCTACTTATCGTTACGACGCGGCAGCCAACCACGCAGCAGCTTCAGCAGCGTTCTTCGGCGTCGCGGCGCTCGCCGGCATTGGCGCTGGACTGACTAGCGTCAAGGGCCCTGGGCTTGGCGGGTCGTCCAGGAAAGGCGCGGACGGCGGGCCCGGCGGCGGGAAGGTCTCCGTCAACGTCACCTGGATCGGCGCTCCGGACGATGCCGCCCTCAACGACTTCGGCCGTCGCCTCGCAAAGGTCATGAGCCAGGGGGACGCATGAGCGTCACGACTCCTCGGCTCACCTGGGGCTTCCACGTGGACAGCACCAATTGCGACATCCCGTTCGACAGCACGGCGTCCGCCGGCAACCGCACCGGGACTATGCGCTACGGCACATACACCGCGGAGGAGCTCGCCACGGAGGCCGCACGCGCGATGAATGCAGGGCTCGCCGGGCGAGCATTTACGTGCGTCTATAGCGTGACCGATCGCAAGTTCACCTTCGACGACGGCACAACCGCGTTCACTCTCGAATGGTCACGCCTGACCAGCAGCAATGCGGCGGGACTGTTCGGGTTCGACGAAGTGGACACGGCGAGCAGCGCGGCTGGTCACACGTCCACGGACACGGCCGGTGTGGCGGCGGGCTTCTTCAAGACGGCTGGCGTCTATGCGTGGGCGCCAACCGATCCGATTCACGCCAACTCACCGCATGCCGCGTCTGGCGCTGGCACGGCAGGGACGCTGCTTCAGCGGATGCCGTTCACGCAGCAGTTCCGCAGCGACGGCGGATTGCGCGAGTCGATCTACTTCTCGACGGACAAACTGGTCCGACTCCAGTGGCGTTGGCTGACCGGCGACGAGCGCACCTACATGGAGGCGTTCCTCGATTGGGCCGTGCGTGGACGCCGGTTCATGTACCAGCCGTCCACGTCGAGCACGAACTACCTCGTCCTGATGCTCCGTGATCCGGGCGAGATCGCGGGCGTCCACGAGGAACTGACGCTCGCGAACATCAGCTACCCGGAACTTACATTCGTCGAAGCGGTGGATCGAATCTGATGCAGACCGCGGACACATCCTACAAGTTCCTCGACCGCTCTCCCTCGAAGGAGATCGATTACGCGATCGCCATCGCTGGCCACGGGACCATCTACACCGGGCACGAGGTCTACACCGCCACGTCGAGCGGCGACCTCAGCACGACGAACGGGTTTGCGGCGACGACGAAGAAGTACGCCGACGCTCCGAAGATCGACGCCGCGAAGATGAAGGGCGACTACCCGGAGGCTGGCGGGTTCTCCATCGGCTCCTGCTCGGTGGACTTCATCGACAAGCACACGGATGCGCACCTGACGCTCCGTGAGTGGACGGACCTCGCCGCGCGCGTCTCGTACACCGAGGGCAACCAGACCGGCACCGAGACGACGCTCGCCAGCACGATCACGGCGACCGGCACAACGGTTGTGCTGACCAGCGGCACTGGCTTCGTCGAGGGCGACGTCATCTTCATTTCGCAGGAAGCGATCCTGCTCGGCAGCAAGAGCACGAACACGTTCACCGGCTGCACGCGCGGCTATCGGCTCACGGTGGCGGTCCCGCACTTGGCGGACGTGACGGTCTACGCCTATCTGCCGAGCCTCTATCGCCGGCACCTGTGGATCTACAAGGGCTACCAGGGCATTCCGCTGTCGTCGTGGATCAAGGCATGGGGCGGCGTGATCGACGGCGTGAACAAGGCGCCGGGCAAGGTCTCGCTGCACGCGATGGGCATGGCGTGGGAGACGTACGGCGGGCGGGCGAGGGGATCGCGATTCTCATTCCTGCGCTCTGCTGACATCCCGCCGTCACGGAATCTCGTCCGCCTCGGGCAGATCAGCGACGACAACAACGATGTCAACCTCGCCCTGGATACGCAGAGCGACACCCTAGGCGGCGACTTCACGTTCGATTTTCTGGTGCCGCTCTCGAAGCCAACAGGGCTAGGCGACGACGGACACTTCGCTCTGAAGTCAGGCGACCACTGGTTCGGAATCATCTCGCCGCTCGTTTCAGAGAACATCGCTGGACAGGGATCCACTGTCGTCAGGTGCGACGTCGTGAGGCTTCGCGGTTCGGAAGATGCCGACACCTTGGAGGGAGAGGCCATCGACCTCGGCTGGTCCAACGCCACGTTTTCGGCGACCGCTGCGCCCGCCGGCTCCGACCTGCACCCGGTCACGCTGTTCCTCAAGTTCCTTCTGTCCCGCCTCGGCGACTCGGTGAACACGGCCTACGACGTGTTCAAGCGCGGCATTGGTCTGGCAATCCCGTCCGCGCTGGTGGACGTGTCATCGTTCGAGGCGATCGAGGACCAGTACGACGTGCCGACGGACCTCGGTGTCTTCTTCCTCTACTCCAAGCCGATCCCCGCGAAGCCCCACTTCGACGACGACCTGTCCAAGCCCTTCGGCTGGTACATGGCGACTGGCAACGACGGGCGCATCAAGCTGGTTCGCCCGAAGAATCCGCTGAAGCTGTACGTGAGCAAGCGGAACAACGCGTTTCGCCTGACCACGAGTGCCAGCGTCCGCGCGAGGATTTTCTACCTTCCTGGTGGCGTCTACACGCCGAGCGGCGCGGCATCGGCTCTCCAAACCGGGCTGAACCAGGTTACCGACGGCGGATTCACGGTCTCGTGGTCGTCGAGCACGAAACTGTTCACCGTCTCGAAGGCGTCCGGCACGTTCACGTTCACGCTCAACGACGCATGGCGAACGATCGGCATGGCGTCGAACGCGTCCGCAGTCTCGTCCAAGGTCGGCACGGTGCAGGTCGGCGTCCTCGCGGACACGAGCGATGACGGCGACTACAACGTCATCGACGAGAACGACCTGAAGGACATCACATTCTCTGACACCCTCGGCCAGCGCATCGCGGAGATTTGGTACCACACGAACTACGACTGGTCTGCGGAGGAGTTCACGCAGATTCACACGTTCACGGATGCGCCAACGGCGAACCTGGACGGCGAGGTGGAGCCGTACGAGATCGAGGCGAAGGGGCTGCTCCGCGCCTTTTCGGGATCGAGCAAGACCAGCCGCGCCAATTTCGGCTTCGACGTGCTCCTACCGCCTGAGAACCCGGCGAGTTGCTACGGACAGCCTGCGGCGCCGTCCTCGAGCTACGGCATCGACGATTCGGACTCGTTCGCGTCGCTGTTCTGCTCGCACATGTTCGACCGCTACCGGGGCCAGCCGATCCGGTTCAAGGCAAAGCTGAAGTGGAAATACAACCGGCTGGAGGTCGGGGACAACGTTCTCGTGAACTACGCCATCGACGGCGTGTTTGCTGACTACGAGCTCGGCGCCGGGACGCTGACCAATCGCGTGTTCGAGGTCATCTCTGTCAAACCGGACTTCGCGAACGGACTCATCGAAGCGGAGTTCCTCGGGCACAGGGCGGGTGGCTGATGGCTGCGTTCGTGAAGTTCCACGATTTCGCTGAGCAGCTGGGTAAAGGGGTGCACAACCTCCACACACACACGCTCAAGGTTTACCTGACGAACGCGACGCCGAACGCTGCGACGCACGCGGTCAAGGCTGACATCGCGGAGATCACCGCGCAGAACGGGTACACGGCCGGCGGCGCGGACGTACAGAACACGTACACGGAAAGCGGCGGCGTCGGGACGCTGGCCGGCGTGGACGTGACGTGGACCGCGACGGGCGGGTCGTTCGGACCGTTCCGCTACGTCGTCCTCTACAACGACGACCCGACCTCTCCGGCCGATCCGCTCATCGGCTATTGGGACTACTCGCAATCAATCTCTCCGCAGTCTGGCGATACGTTCACCGCCGATTTCGGAGCCTCTCTGCTCACGGTCACCTGATGGCATGCCTCGGCGCAAAACTCTATGACCCAGCAGTCGCCGTGACCAAGGCGACGACGGCGCTGCTCGCCATGACGGCGCTGGATACGACGAACCTGCGCATCGCGTTCACTGTGCCGGCGTCCGGACGTGTGCTCGTGCGGATCCAGTGCGTTGTGCACGGCGCGACGACGATGCCGACGATTCTGCTCGGCGTCCTCGAAGGCAGCACGGTGATCGCGCGCGTCTCGCCGATTGGCGGTCTGAAGAACACGGCAGTCGCCACGGCGCACGTCACGCAAGAGGCCAGCTTCGTTGTCGAAGGCCTTACGCCATCGGCAGCGAAGACGTGGGACGCGGCGTACGGAGTGGAGACGCTCGTCGCTGCGACCGGAATCAAGTACGGCGGTCCGAACAACACGACGGCAAACGACGCGTTCGGCGCGTTCGTTTACGAGGTGTGGGGCGCCTAATGCCAGGCTCTCGCGCACATACGCTAATCCGCCTCGCCGAGAGCAACGGCGCGTCCGGAAATGCCTACTCGCTGGCCTGTGCCGGCGGAACCTCTTCGATCGCCGGCTTCGCGGCCGCGCTCGTTTTCGCAGGCGTGCTCGCCGCGTCTCCAGACAGCATCGCGATCGCTGGCTCTAGCGCCTCACTTGTGGCCGGCGTCCGGCTGGCGGCTGAGGCTGGCAGCGTGGACGTGGCCGGCTCGGACGCCGCCCTCACCTTCGCCGAGTCACAGCCGACTGTGTGGACTCTCGTTGCGGAAGGCGGATACGCCACCGTTTCCGGACAGGACGCGACCCTGCGTTGCACCAGCACTCGCCCTCCGTGCGTGTTCGGCCCGGTCCTGGCTGGCCGAGCTGCCATGAGCGGGCGTGGCGGAATCTTCCGCGGTGGGAGGCGGCGGCGATGACCGTGAAGGCCAACACCGCTCTGATTGCGCCACCGTGCGAGGAACGCCCGCGGCCTGGGATGGCCATCACTGTCGGCCATCAGAACGCGACGAGCGCGACGCAGCAAATGTCCGGGCAGGGGCTGCAGGACGCCTCGGTAACCGTCGAGAAGCTGTCTCAGGCGACATGGGACTCGCTGTACGGCGTAGACGTTGACGGCGAGGTGATCTTCGGCCTGGTGACTCGCAACGCAATCCTCGATGACGGGACAACGATCGTTCCGGCCGGCAACACCTACACGCTCGCCCGCGATCTCGTTGCTCACACGATCCACGTCCACTCTGGCGAGACGATCCGCACGGGTGGCTATCGAATCATCTGCACGCGGCTCGTTCTCTACGGCACAGCGGTCATCGAGCGCGATGGCGGGGCGGGCGGCGATGGTGGCCGTCCTACAGCCGGAACCGCGGGCGCCGGGCTCGCGGCATCCGTGCTGGGCGCCGGCCAGGCTGGCGCTGCTGGCGGCGCCGGAGGACAGACGGCCAGCCAGGCCGGTTCAAACGGGACCGTGGTCGCATCTCCGGTGGACCAGTGCATCGGCGGCGGCGGCGGTGCGTCAGGGTCCGGCGGCGCTGGTGATTCCGGCGGCGCCGGCGGCTCCGGTCAATCCGCCACGGCTCCATCGTTCTCTGATGCGAGTCCCATCGCGCAAGACAACCTGACGAAATTGCTTCGGGTCGGCACGCAGATGAACGGAGGCGCCGCTGGTGCTGGTGGCGGGGGCGGCGGTGCCGACAGTGCGGGGCTAGACGGCGGCGGTGGTGGTGGTGGAGGAGCAGGCGGCGGCGTCGTCGTGATCTGCGCCGCTGAAGTCATCTTCGTGAACTGGACCGGTCGAATCTCCGCGAACGGCGGCACAGGCGGCGCAGGCGGCACCGGCCAGGGCGGCGGCGGCGGTGGTGGTGGTGGAGGTGGAGGAGGGTACGTCGTCGTCGTGTTCCAACGACTGGTCGGCGGGACCCTTACCGCTTCGCCGGTCAGATGGAAGGGCACCACGGTTTCCGGCGCGAACGTCACTGCAAACGGCGGCGCTGCTGGCGCTCTCGGACCAGCCGGCAACGGCAGCGCCGGCAGCGTTGGCACGGTCGGGCAGAACGGCCAAGTGATCCTGCTCGACCAGACGAAGAAGAAGTTGCCGCGCGCTCAGGTGCACATCCCTCGGCAGCACCAGCGTCCGTTCTACCCGCCGAAGCGTCTACACACCGGGCACCTCGCCGCGATGCGTCGGCGTGACCCAAACAACTAGGAGAATTTCCGATGCCTGTTTACGCCGCAGACTTCCTCCGCACCCTGAGCACGACGGCCTCGTGGGGCTCGTTCGGCGCGAGCTCCGGCACGCAGACCCGTCGGATCAAGCTCCTCTACATGATCGGCGGGCACGAGGCGACGCCGGCCGACGCCGCGATCCAGTTCACGGCGATGCGGTACACCGCGGCCGGAACGTCCACGGCTGTCATCCCGACGAAGCTGGACCCGGCGGACCCCGCGATGCTCGGCGTTGCCGGCGAGAACCACACGGTGGAGCCGACGTACGTCACCGGCCCGCCCGCGCTAATCGTCCTGAACTTCTCGTACCACCAGCGTCAGGGCTTCGTCTATTACGCGCCGCCCGGCGCTGAGATCACCGTCGCCGCAATCAACGCGGAGGGCGTCGGATTCCAGACCGACACGATTTCCAGCGGCACCCCGGCCGGAACGATGACCGTCCACCTCCTGGAGTGACCATGCGCAACGCACACCGCGGCTACATCCGATCCGGCGACCTCGAGCGCGATTGCGTCGGCTGCGGCCATTGCACGGCGTCTGTGACGCTGACGCCGCCGAAGGGCTGCGAGTCGAAACGGATCGGCCGCTGTGGTCAATGCGAACGGCCACTGTGCGTGACGTGCGAACAGGCGCTCACGCAGACCCTCAAGTGCGTCACCTGGGAAAAGACACTCGAAGCACTCGAACGCAAGGACGCGCTTCGGAGGGCTATGGGCGTCTGACCACATTTCGCTGGCTAGGCTGATCCCCGAAAACGCGTTCACCCGGACGCGCCGCCAGCGATTCTCTATCGGGCCTCGCCGCATCGGGTGGCGGCTGAGGTGTTCCATGAAGCTGATGAAGGGTTTTCTCCTCGGCGCTGTCCTCGTGACTGCGGCGGGTGCGTATGCCGGTCCGACGATCTACGCGGCCATCCCTCTTGGCGGGTGCGTGGACACAAGCAATACCGCGCTCTCGACCACGAGTGAGGTCGTGTTCGCTGCGTATCCGGGCCGCAAGTCTGTGTGTGTCTCGAACAAGAGTGCAACGATCGGGGTCAGTATCCGCCGAGGCGCAACGGCCACAACGGCCTCTCCTTGGATCCCTCCTCAGGGCCAGTGGTGCGACTCGCCCGAGGGCGGCTACATGTGGGAGGGCACGATTGACGCGATCGCGGACTCAGGCACGCCAGCCATTGGCGGGGAGCAATGCCGATGACCCGCCTCCCCCTCATCCTCGCCCTTACCGGGCTACCTCTCGCCGCCGTCCCGATGTTCGGCGCTCGGATCACGGGCGGTGGCTCCGTCACGTCTAGCGGGATGCCGGATCCGTACGTTCCGGTTGACGGCACGATGAACGTAACCGGCGCGATTTCCGCGTCCTCCTCCGTCACCGGCTCCAGCCTCATCACGACCAACACCATCACATCGACGGCGAGCACTCGCTTGCTGCTCGACCCGGCGGACACGTTCGGCGTGGATATCGAGACGAGCGGTTCGAAGGTCGCGTGTTCCGCGACCAACGCCGGCTCCCTCTTCTACGAGAACACCGCCGGCGACACCATCCCGAGCGCGATCTACCTCTGCGGCGAAACAGGGACCGCGAACGGCTACGGTTGGCAGCCGGTCACAATTGGCGTCGAAACCGACTACCTCGCCGCCGACTTCGTGGCTACCGACACGACGCCGCTCGACGTGACCGGCATCTCGTTAGCGATGGAGGTGAACGACACGTATGCGGTTCGGTGCGAGATGCGCGCATTTACGGCGCTCGCGAGCGCATCCGTCGAACCAGGTTTGGACGTGCCGGCGGGCGCGGCTGTCTCTGCTTCTTGTTCCGGCACTCGTTCCGACTTGGCCGTGATCGGAGCCTCGTTCGCCACAGACGATGGACGATGCGCTTTCACGAGCAGCCTTGTATCTCCGGGAGGGAGTTTCACGATCGACGCAACGGTCGTCATGTCCTCTACCGCAGGGGACACCAAACTGCGGCTCCGTTCCGAGACGACGGACGACGTGACCGTCGCGGCCGGCGCCAAGTGCGAAGCCAAGAAGATCGTGGACGCATGACGCGCCTGCTTCCCCACGCGCTTCCGTTCCTCGCGCTGCTCGTTCTCGCGCCGCTCCTGCGACAGGACGCGCACGCCGAGGGTCTGGACGAGACGGTCTACCGCGAGGCAAGCCGCTACGGACTCGGCGACGCGGAAGTGCACTCGGCGGCGGGGCTTGGCATGGGCGCTACGTTCTGGCTGTCGGCGGCGATCGCTCATCCGGAGCGTGAGCCGTCGAGGACGCGTCTCGCCGGGACGATGGCGGCGTGCTTCGCGGTGGCGGCGGCGAAGGAGACGCACGACCACTACCGCAAGGGCGGGTGGTCGGCCGCCGACATGTGGAACAGCGCCGGCCCGTCCTGCGTCGTGGGCGCACTGTTCATCGGCGACACGCTCGCGCAGGCGTTCGTGTACGTCGAGCCGCCAGCCGTGGACGATGACGGCAACGTGGACCCTGAGCGCGTGGCGAAACTGACAATCGGCTGGAGGTTCTGAATGCGGACGAACGAGAAAGTGTGGACCGTCGCAACCGCCGTCGCGTCTGTCGCTGGCGCCGCCCTGCTCGGAATGTGCTCGCCGGATGCCGAGGCGACGGTGCCGCGCGAGCCTCGTTGCTGCGATCCGGTGCCCGATGTCTACGCCTACGCGGACGGCAACGGAAACGCTGTCATCGTAGGCAAAGCCGACATGGCCGTGACCCACGCGCCGGGTCAGGTGATCGACGACGAAGGGCGCCTGGCCGCCGAGATCGGGCCGCGATGCATGAAGACGGTCAAGGCCGCGACCGGGAGGTATGCGGATCGGTACTTCATGGTCGTGTGCATGGAGCGCGAAGTGTTCGAGGGCGACTACGTGTCGCCGCCGGAAACACCAACCGAGGAGTGACCATGGACCTGCTGCTTGGACAGGCACTGCCCGCGGATCAGGCGCTAGGTCCGTTCAGCCCATACGCGAACCTGACCGCCGTGCTCGCCCTGATCGTGTTCCTTGGCGGCATCCTGTTCCGGGCGTTTCCGCAGGCCGTGAACCTGATCCTTACGTGGATGGGCAAGCGGGACGAACTGCACGCGAAAACGCTGGAGGCGTTCACCCTATCGCTGGCCCACATCGTTGACCGAATGGAGACGCAGCGACAGTTGGACCGTGAGACGACCTCCAGGCAAGTCGCAGGGCTCCACCAAGCCATCGACACGAACGCGGCTAGGAACCGGGAAGCGATCGACGACCTCGGCACCGAGATACGGAACTACGCGAACGGAAGGGACCGCACGAAGGGAGGCTGAGTGCTTCCACCGGACGAGCCGCACCTCAAGCTAATCAAGTTTCCCGAAGACCTCTACTACCGGCAGTTGTCGACGCCGCAGGAGAAGAAGCCCATGGAGAAGTACAGCTTCCAGAAGAATTGGTACAAGTCGCAGCGGCTTGGCGTGCTCATCGTCACGGCGATCCTGCTCGTCAGCAACGACATGTTCGGGCTGAAGCTGGACGAGTCCACGGTGCAGTGGGTGGTCGGGCTCGCCATGTCCTTCATCGCCGGCAAGTCGATCCAGGACGCGCTGTCCTCGCAGGCCGAGGTCAAGGCGAAGGCGTTTCTGGAGAGCGGCAAGCAGGACCCCACGCCGCCCGTCTGACGCTCAACCTCTCCGCAGACCGGGCAGGAGCACAGGCAGAGGCGGAATACCGGCTCACTCGGCGCACGAGCGCATGGGGACGAGCCGAGGCGACGTGGCAGAGGCTGAGTGATCCAACGTGGCGGGCTGGACTTCGCTGGAGGTGGTGATGCACGAGCCGAGGATCCTGCTAGCCGATATCGAGACGCTCCCGAACGTCGTCACATCCTGGGGCCTCAACGTGCCGTCCAAATACCTCAGCCACGAGAACATCCTCAGTGAGCGGTCCATCGTCTGCGCCTCGTGGAAGTGGCTCGGCAAGGCGAAGGTCTACTCGGCGGACGTGCTCGATTCGCCTGGCAAGCACCGTGACGGCGGGATCCTGCGCAAGCTCTCCGGCGCGTGGTCGCAGGCGGATGCGATCGTCGCGCACAACGGGGACCGCTTCGACGTG
>Ga0196964_10000803_pt1 | contig 17388 bp, 19 predicted proteins | sample S1_10metaG_FD_148615 | JGI IMG/M metagenome (GOLD analysis project Ga0196964, IMG submission 148615) | Soil microbial communities from Anza Borrego desert, Southern California, United States - S1_10 | ecosystem: Environmental > Terrestrial > Soil > Desert | place: USA: California | collected...
GGCGAACACCGAGACCAGCTCCTCGAAATGGCCGCCACATGGGATAAGCTGGCGGAAGAGCGTGTGAGATTGGTGGCGCAAAACCCTGAGATGGCTATGGCTGGCGAGCACGAAGAAAACCGCGCGTTCGCCGGAGCAGGAAGCGGCAGTTAGCTGCCAATCCCCATAAGCTTAACGACTTGCCCGAAACTCGGAATGCGCTTGCGGTGGAACGTTGCGCCATACGACTGCCGGAACTGTCTTCATGGCCCGGCATCGATGGCAGAAGGGTTCGAACTTGGGCGCGCTTCTGGCGTCGCCCACAGCGCGCGGGGAAACGAGGGGGTAAGACCCTCCTTCGTTCCTGACCACTAGCAGCGTAAAAATCGGTGACGGCCCTAGATCTCGTGGCTGTACAACGTCTCCGCCGACGAAACCGGCACCACGCCCATTAAGGTCGTTTTCGTAACGCTCTCAGCCATGGTCGCAGAAAGGGTCGAATAGGTCGTCTGCACCCTCACCGTCTGCGTGCCGAACGGCGTCGGTGCCTTGGTCTTAAAGGCCCAGACGAACGACTTCCCCGAGCGTCGGCCGCGGGCAACTACGCCCGAGCGGAGATCGCGGGCAGCGTAGCCGTCCTCGTCGGTCGACAGGAATTCCCATTCAGACACTTGCTCTAACCCACTGTCCCAAGTCCAAACCTGTCTCAGCGCCCCGTTCGCCGCATCTTTCAACCCAGCCCCTCGTACCCTGTATTTTGCGAGTAGCTTTCCGGCGGGGGAAATGAGTTGCCCTGACCCCCACCACGGCCGGTAGAAGAAAAGGTGCGGCATGAATACGCCAACGGGCCTGTCGGAAACATCAGCGAAGTGCGCGAAGGCGCTTTGGTTACCCATAGTCATAGTGGCATGTACACAAAGACTGGTGAAAACAAGGTTAACCCCCGCGTTCACGGCTTATTATCCACCGCGTGTTTCAAATGCAGTGTGAGTAAGGAGGCTAGCGCCGTGGCTTATGCACCCTTTCGGGTCCTCGTAGTGGACGACAATCCGACTAATCGCCTTCTCCTATCTCGCCTTTCACAGTCACTTGGCCACGTCGTCGAGGAGGCAGAAAACGGGGAGATTGCTGTACAACTCGCCGAGCGTTCGGTGTTCGACGTAATCCTTATGGACTTGGCAATGCCCGTAATGGACGGCCTTGCGGCGACCAAGCACATCCGTGCTCAGGACCAGACGGTTCCCGTGGTTGCGGTATCAGCGCACCTCGATCAGAATATCACCCGGTCCGAGCTGACAGCTGCTGGCTTTACGGGGTTTATAGCAAAGCCAGTCGATTTTCGGCGCATGGCTGAGGAAATCCACGTGCTGGCAAACGCACGGAGGCGAGCTGCGTCACGAGCCCCCGAGTGAAGAGCCCCGCGTGTCAAGCCGGAGAACTGCACCAACTGAGCTGTCGCGCACTACTCTAACCCCGCGGCTCGCGAACGCATCCAAAAGCTTCGTGGACAGCTCAGCGCGAACCGGATTTCCAGCCTCGAGACTGGCGATGGTCGAGGTGCTGACGCCGCTGTGAATTGCGAGCTCCTGCTGGTTCCAGCCAAGCAGCGCACGAGCAGCCCGACATGCTTCCGGCGGTAACAGCATCATGATCGCCTGATGCCGGGCGAGGGAAACAAACCCGCCGCGCCCTTCTCAAGACGCGAGTTAGCATCATCATCGACAGGACTGCTGAAGGGCCACTCAGGTGCGGCGACGCCCAAACCTCCCGAGCATTTCACAGGCGTACTCGCCGAGCATTTGGCGCATCCAACGTCTTCCTGCGTCAGCACGCTGCCGCATTGCCGGCACTCCAAGGTGAAAGAGCCCATGGCAGCCATTCCCGTTGAACGGGATGAGCTTGTTCAGCAAACAGGTCGCAGGCAATTGGTCGATCGGTCGCATGGCCGCGGCGCGCGATCGTTGAAGGCACCGCTCGTGACCGAGCGGGGCTGAGCGCCACGGACTGGGTCAGCGCCGATCAGGCGGTGGAAAGTCGTAGAGGGTGCGAGCAATGGTGAACGCGCTATTCTCGTGCTAGACGAGCTATAGGACACGGCCACGCTGCGTCCTCGCTCCGCAAGTACGGCCCCCCTGTCCTCGCACGAGCACAGCGCTCCCGGACCCGACCGTCCGGGAGCGCTTCTGCTCGAAGGAAGCAAGGTGAGTGCTCGCCCCGCCTCGGCCACGGCCGCGCCCTAGGTGGCGCCTGAAAAAGCACGACCGTAACGCCAACCCACTGCGGTCACTTGAAGTTCCTCCAGCGGAAAAGGCCGTCTGACTAACAGACGGCCCCTCCGCAATCCGTTAGGCGGCAGCTGGCTTGCGGCCCTTGCCCTTACGACTGGCCGCTGCGGCGCGGCCCTTCTGTCCGAGGCCGATCTTCTTGGCCATCTCCGATCGCGCCGCCGAGTAGTTGGGCGACACCATGGGGTAGTCCTTGGGCAGGCCCCACTTGGCGATGTACTCCTTGGGGCTCATGCCGCGCGTGGTCAGGTGCCGGCGCAGCGACTTGTAAGGCTTTCCATCTTCGAAGCTGATCAACGCGTCCGGCGTAATGCTCTTGCGAATTTGCGCGGGGGTGAGCTTCTTGGGCTGCTCTTCAGCGGCGGGCTCCGGCTGCGCAGCCTCCGCACCCACGCCCGTCAGGCTGTTGGCGATCTGGCCGATGATCGTCGGGATATCGGTGGGGTTCACATGCGAATTGGAGAAATAGGCGGCGGCCACTTCGGCCACCAGCTCGCGCAGACGCTCGTTTTGTTCAGTCATTGACCTTCACCTCAGAGGGGAGATGAGCGGCTACTAGTACCGACGTTTGTTCTTTGCAACGTTCTCACGCTGACTTTCGTGCTTAAGCGTTCGTGTCGTTATCGGTCGTGTACGGCATCATGCTCGTTCGAACCATCATGTCTGGTTGTGATCTTCTCCGGCTATCGTTCTTCGGCATGATCTTTCTGGATCATCTCCATGATCTCCTTGATCCATCGTCCATCATGTCATGGATCGACCTTTGCCAGCGGCCCAATTGGTCTGCGGGTGCGGGTGTGAACATGCCCTGCGGCAGTCAGAGAGCGTCATATAGGGGCGCCCCGGGGTGGTGGGGTGTCGGGGCAGCGGCAGGGCTTCCCTTGAGCTGAAGGGCCCCGGCGGGCAAGCACGGTCGTCAGCCTCCGTTCCTGGCGGCAGGCCGGTGTCCACTTCCGACCCATTGCCGCGGCCACCCTCCTGAGCGAACATCGTCACCATGTGTTCGGCAGGTCAGAAGCCGCCAACTTCGCACGAACAGACGGCAGCAGCTGAGCGAATTTGTGAGCCCAGATTTGACTTTTGCGCACTCCGCGGACCGAGTGCAGCGCCTGCATGAGCGCATCTCCGATGTCCGAGATCGGTTCGGAAAAAATGATGTCGACGCGAGGCGTGTGAACCTGAACAACATCACCATGGCTACAGGAGCCGCGCAGTGCACGCTCCGGCTGCTCCACTGGGCCAGACACGGTGGAGAACCTTATCTGGTTGCAGGGCTTGGTTTGGCCGAGCCAGCACACATTAGCATCGTGGCCAAGGATATGCTTCGAGCCAGTAAGCTGTTCCTGCTCCTTGAAGCACAGTTTCAGCTTGAGGCGCTATTTCGAAGCCTCATCATGGCAGTGGATAGTGAACCTACGCCCAACGCGTTCTTCAGGTTGTGCGAGCGTATCATTGCGTTGGCTGGACTGGATAATGAGGGCAGCCATGTTCAGGTGCTAAATGTGCCAGCACTCATGCGTAACTCGATGCACGCCAACGGCATCCATGCGGGGTTCAAGGGAGCTGACACCAGTCTGATGGTCGACGGTGTCGAGTTCCGCTTCGTACATGGCGCGCCTGTCGAGTGTGGGCACTGGCTCCACATAACGACGGCGTTGATGGCGAGCATGGCCATCGTCGAGAATATTCTCGCCTCCGCAACATTTCGAGGTATCCCACTCGTTCCAGACCCATACGCGGCAGCACGTGCTGTGAACTAAGCGGTTAAAACGGTACTGAACCGAGCAGTGGCGCGCGTCGAAAAGGCGGGAGACAGTCTGCTGACGAAACGCGTCTGTGTGGCGGACGCCGCTTCCCCACTCGGCCGGGCTGCCGACGCGCTACCCATCTGCCGAGGCTAAGCCCGCCCTGGTGACAGCCGCCACGGGCAAGCGGAGGATTTCCGCCACTGGTCAGCGACGGTAATTGTGCTGAAACGGTTTGCCGACGACCAGGCGGAGCTGATGAAACCCTCGCAAATGCTCTCCCTCAAGGTGGCTCCTCAGGTCGTGCTGGCTTCGCAGCCGATCATCGACATTGAAGTGTGCGGAATTCCTCTTGAGCTGACGACGTGCCAGCTTGAAACTCATGTTCTGCGGGTGGAGCGGATTAGAAGTGCGGTCGCCGCATTTCGCATTGGCCCCGCTGACCAGCTTAAGGAAGGTGTCGCCAAGCTCCGTCTGGAGATGATGCGGCCTGCGGTTCCGGGTATTCACGTCGTTCACATACGAGTTCTGTCGCCGACGGGCGAGGAAATCGTTCCTCCGGCTGCGGTTCTCGGCGCACCTGCCTACATACGTGTTTCAGACCATCTCGCGGTGGCCCCTGTGGCTGCACGTGAGATTGATAAGGCTCTTCGAACAAGGGAGCGAGCGATTACATCTGAGCTACGCCCTTCCCCCGACACGCATGGTGATCAGTACGAGGTGTACGTATTTTGGGCAGCCACACTTATTCATGGAGAACACCACTTCGAGGGCTTTTCAGTGTTTCCTTTGCAGATGGCGCTTTCTGAGGAAGGCTACCGAGACGCGATGAATGCGTTTACGCAGCCGCGTCTGGGCCTCACCGTTCCTCATAGCGAGGAACTATCGGCGCAGTACAGACACAGTACCCCCGCCTTTGTGATTGCCTACCACCGCGTGCGGGCTGCATCCCATGATGACGCCTTATCGTTCGCCCAGAAACATGCTGAAGCCATCAATGTGGTACTAGGCGTCGAGCGGGGTCAGAAGGCGTCCGTGTTCGGCATCCTGTCGCGAAAGAAATCCGGTGCCGGTGTCGGCGATACTCGCTGGGGGTATAATTACCCGTCCTACAGAGGCAATCTCCTCGCCCCAATGATTGCCGGACAGCTTGAAGAGAGCATAGAGAGGCTTCTGCCGAAAATTCAGAAATCGCCGTGGGCTAGACTGTTGGTGAGCAATTACGCAGTTGCCACGGCGGAGCGAGATCACGGGTTTCAGTACTTGCGCTACTGGAGCCTCCTCGAAACGATCGCGAAAAAAAACGTTGTTCATGATGGTATTGCCATATATGACGTAAACGGATTGCCGATTACGAATAGAGGCAAGCCGATTGTGACGCGGGGTGCGCGTGCTAAGGTATATCATTATCTTACGTTATCCAATGTCATGGTGGGTCACGAGACTACCGCAGACGGCACATCGTTCGTCTTCGAGGGTAGCGCTCCTGCCCATGTTACTGACGGGGCGCAGGTGATCACGCTCTGGGATGATCTAGGCGCCATGTACCATATTCGTAATGCGGTAACGCATACTGGAGAGTACAGCCCTGATCTTAGCGCGGCACCAGATACGGACGCAGGACGAGCTGCGCGGTTTTTCCCAAACGGCTCTCTCTTCGGCCGACTTCGTGAGCACGCCCGGGCGGCGATGTACCGAGAGCTTGCCTTAAGTTAAAGGGACGTGGCCGTTACAGTCCTAGTGAAAACCGGGCCATCAGCTTGGGGAATGTACCGTCTATCGAACGATCATCGTCGTTGGAGGTATCGTTTTCTCCATCATGTTCGTTCGAACCATCATGTCTTTCTCGATCGTGTTCTCGATCCATGATCTCCTTGATCCATCGTCCATCATGTCATGGAAGGATCATTGCCAGCCTTGAACGGCTCGCGATGTGCAGCGTGAACGACGATCGACGGCCGACGCGTAGCGAAGCGCCGTCGCAAAGGATCGCCTATGTCAGTCTTTTGCTGACCGTTTGCGGCTCTCGAAGAGCAGCTTATGGGTGTCGCCGTTGCGGAGCTGCTTGGCCAGATATCGGCCAAGACCGCTCTCGTTGTAGACGGCCTGTACGTCTGTCGAACCACCTTCGATCAATTTCTTCCAGATCGCCGGGATCGCCGCGGCGACCTTGTGTGGGTTTTCTGTCTTCAGGGCGACGTGGAGGTGGAGGTTGGTCTCGGAGTTCTCGATCACCGCCACGTAGATGCAGCGGCGCTCCGGACGCGCGAGCCAGTTTCGCCCAAGCGCAGCATGGTCCACCAAGGCCTCGAATTCGCGCAGCTTAGCCTGCGCGCCTAACGGGCTGGTTTCGCGGTTGAAGGCGAGCGTCACGAACAGGTCGGGCTCGCTCTTGGCGATGACCTCCTGCACGGCGGCGCGGAAGCTCATGTCGAGTTCTGTCAGCGGGCGCACGAGCGACTTCCGCGGTGCCGCCGACAACAAGTCCGGGTTGGCGGCCGACCACGCGGCGCGCTCGGCCTCGTCGAACTTCCTCACAGGAGAACCACGGCGCCTCCGAGGGGTTGCTGCGTTCGTTGCGGGCGCCGTTTTCTCCATCGTTCCTCCAGGGCTTCAGATCATCAGATCTATTTAGCCGGGGAGGCCGACGGGGCCGGTCTAGAGCAGCAAGCGCTTCTGCGCCTCGAATTCCGCTTGGGTCAGCACCCCCTGATCGCGCAGCCGCACCAGGCTCTCCAGCTGGGTGGCGACACTGTGGGTCAGCTGAGGCGACTGTATGCTGTCCTCGGCCTCGTCGATCATGACCTGCATCTGACCGTTGGCCTTGATCACGCTGTGGATCGTCCAGAGCACCGCCACGAACAACATGATCAACGCGGCCACTGGACCGAATACCGCTCCAGCCAGCATGACCAAGAAGGCGTCGATCAGGAGACACCCGACGAGGATGCCGAAGATGATCAGGGGCTTCTTCTGGCGCGCTTCTCGCACCTTGCGCTTGGTGACGGTCATCAGCCCTGCACTCCGCATTGCGCGAACACCTTGCCGATCGGAGCGTCGATGCCGGTGATGTCGAAGGTCGATGGAGGCTCGCCGGCGGCGAACCCTTCGGCGATCGGCTGGATCACCATCCTGCGCTTTCCACGTAGGCGCTTGAGAAAGGCGATGTCGGAGGCGTCGGATTGAGGCGCCGGAGCAAGTCCGATGGAGCCCGGCACCGATGTGAAGGGGATCGACACGGGCTGATCGCCGTCGAGCTTGGTCTTCATGGTGAACGGGTACGCCAGCTGCCAGGGCTCGCTGACCGACCGGAACGAGAAGTAGGCGGCTACGCTTCCGTTGTCGCAGCTGAACACCAGCTTGGCTTCTTCACGTTCGGACAGGAGCGCGTAAGCCAGCAGCTTTTCGGCGCCTTCAAACGGATCGGTCCGCTCTTCGAACCGTGCGGGAACGCCGGTCAGGACCCGATCCTTGATCTGTGTGTCCCAGAGCGCCACCGCCCCCAGGGCTGCGGCGATGAACAATACGCCGCCGACGGCGAGGCCGGTCTGGTCCTTTTTCTTGGGCTTGCGGCGCACGTAGCCGGGGACAAACACCACGTCCTCCGCACCTTGGCCGAGTAGCGCCGCCTTCTGCCGTTCGAATTCTGCGTCCGTTAGCGCGCCGGACGCTTTGAGCGCCGCCAGGCGCTCCAGCTCCTGCATCTGCTCCGGGGTAAGTCGTCTGTCCATTCGGTCCTCTCCTTCGAGCCGGTCGCCCGGCCTCCGGGGAGGTCCACGAGCTCGCTCAGGCCGGCATGCGCCCAGCCCAGGCCTCCGTAATCGCCCCACCCCAAGCGATTTCAGGTATAACTGATAAACTTGGGCGAGCTTTGCCGTCAACGCTCCCGGCATGGACGCGCGCGTCGTAGTCGGGCGGAATGTGAAGCGGTTGCGCGCGCTCCGGGGCATGACCCAGGAGCGGCTGTCGGAGCTGTCGAACTACCCGCAACAGATGATCAGCGAGCTGGAGAACGGCAAAGGCAACCCGACCTTGTCGAGCCTCGCCGACATTGCGCGCGCTTTGGAAGTGAGTTTGGGCGATCTCGTCGCCGAAGCTTAGTGGTTCCAGGTCAGCAGCGCCCCCGGGGTGGTGGATAAGGCGTCGGCCAAGCGCCCCAGCGTCAGCAGCCGCACCTCGGCTCTGGCATCTTCGACTTGCCCCACGTAGCGCTCTGAGAGCCCGGCCCGCAGCGCCACGTCCGTAAGGCTGAGCCCCTGTCGCTCGCGGATCAGCCGCATGTTCACAGCGAGGATCTCGTAAGCGGGCTCGGGCGCAGGGTTCATGTCACCTCCGCCGTGCCGATGCAGCCGCAAAGAGCGGATTGCGACCGTTCTTTTGGTCGCCCCGGCGCCAGCCCGGCGCTAGGCCGAAGCCGAACAGAGCGGAGGCAATATGAAGATCGGCTACGCGCGGGTGAGTTCGGCGGACCAGGACTACGAGGTGCAGCGCCAGCGGCTGGAGCAAGCCGGCTGCTCGCCCATCCGCTGCGAGAAGGTCAGCGGTAAGAGCCGAGAGGGCCGAGACGAACTCGCCGCGGTGCTGGACTTCGTTCGGGACGGCGACGAGCTGGTGGTTTGCAAGCTCGATCGCCTCGGCCGGAGCACCAGGGACGTGTTGAACATCGTCCACGAGCTCGAGGCCAAGGGCGCAAGCCTGCGGGTGTTAGAGCCGGAGATAACCACCTCGGGTCCGCTCGGGCGCATGGTGATCACCACCTTGGGCATGGTCGCCGAGCTGGAGCGAACCATGCTGCGAGAGCGTCAGCGCGCGGGCATCGATGCCGCCAAGAAACGCGGAGTGTACAGAGGGAGGCGCAAGCGAGTGGATACGCAAGCGATCCTCCGGATGAAGCAAGCTGGCCGCACACCCACAGAAATTGCAAGCGCACTCCAGATATCGCGGGCTACTGTCCATCGCGAATTGAAGGCGAACCGGGAGGTCCGTTCAACGGACGGCACGTGATATCTTTGCAGTCCGTCAGAACGGAAGACAAAATGCCTCTAGACCTCATTTTATGTTTGCACCCGTCGCTGGCCCGGGGTATCAGGGGGCGCTCGACAGCCCACTGGGCCGATCCAGAAACCGCATCACCGGGAAGACAGCTGAAGCGCCCGCTTCAAGCCCCGATGCGGAGCGGGTCGGATGGTAACCAGTGTGCTGGCACATCTACCGAGCCGCGCCTGCAAGGGCGGTGACCTATACTCCTCGGGGCCGGCCAAGCCCACGCATCAGCGGCGGAGGTTAAGGGTCGTCGGGGGAGCCTCAAACGAGGCGGTGCCGCTGTCTGCATCGTGGGGTGTTGAACACCCGGCTCCAGCTATAGCCATGGCTGGGACGACCGACCACGACGAGCAGGTCACTTCATAACCGGACGCCCGCGCAGGGCTCCGGCGGAGGACCGACATGGCTAAAGCCGCACTGACTACGACTACATCTCCCGCTGCGATCGGCGCCGGGACCCCACCCCCTGTCCCAAGCGGACCCGAAGCCTGGAGGGTCGTGGCCGAACGCAAATCGGCGCACGCCAGCCTGGCTGCACAAAAGGCGCAAACGCGTCTGGACCAACTAAAAGTCGACATCCAGGACATGCAGGCGTTCGACGCCCTGGGCGGGTTCGACAACCCGGACCTGCTGGCGATGGCGGCAAGCAGCGGGATCGACCCCGCCAACTACGCCCATCCCGAAACGGCGGCGGTAATGCTGTTCAGGGGGCAATCCTTCCTGGGCAAGAAGCCTGAGCAGAAAAAGGCTCTCGTGAAGCGAGCCGAGGAGAAGGGCAACGCGTGGTGCGCCATGCGCGACCTGTCTCAACGGAGCGGTGAAGTCGATCCTGTGAGGCTCTCTGATCTGATCTCACAGCAGGGCGGGCAGACGAAGCTCACGCGCGCGTACATGAAGAATAAGAAGGCTGCGGCACGGGGGCTGACGGAGGAGGAAGCGGCTGAACGGGAGGAGACCCTCGACGTGCAAGCCGAGATCAGGGCGCGGGAACTTGCTTTGACGGAGCTGCGGTCTCGCCCCGCCGCCGTCGAAATCAGTGGAGATGCCTACCCCGACTTCCCGACCGACGAAGGCCTGATCGCCATCAGGGATCAGGGGAAAATCCTGATCTTCAGCGCGTTGGACGTGAAGCTCGGCGTCACCCAGCTGAAGCCTGTCAGTGTGGAGGACCTGTCGCCGCACCTGAACTTCTTCTGCGAGATGGCCATGGTCGGGGCGACCGTTCTTCCGCACTTGCCGAGGTCCATCGTCGCGCAGCACCCGGACGAAGATCCCAACGCGCCCGGCACGATCACGGCTCCGGCGAACAGAGTGTACCGGTGGGAAGGCGGCTGTTTCACGGCCTCCAACGCCCGGATTGGCGCCGGGATCGTCGTGCAGATCACGCCGACGCCGACGCTGAGCCTCCCAAGCAGGCCCTCGTTCATCAACGTCATGACCATGAACCGTTTCGACGCCACCGTGGCTTCCCGCACCGACCGGCGAAACTTCTCCTACGGCGGCGTGGACCCGAATTCGGAGAACCTCTGGCCGACGGTCGTGTTCAAGGGCTCCACGGCCAAAGAGAACGTCAACCTCACGCTGCCCGAGATGACCAGTCTGGGATCGTCGAAGACCCCCTACTGGATCCTGAAGGTCGCCGCCGGCTATGCGCCGGGCTCACGGGCGGAGTTTAACCCTGACACCTTCCGGTCGAAGATCCAGGAAACCTACTCCAAGGTTCTGGAGGCCCCCGGACAACGGGTTCTGGCCGTCGAACTGAAAGGGCGTGATCTCTCGCTGACCTACGGCAAAGCGGCGGCGATGGTGATCGGCGCCGACTTCGCCGACGCCGGGGGGAGCTGGAAGGTTGACGTCCTCGCCGAGGATTTCTTCGCCGTCTTCCGGGCGCTGCGGGAGATGGACGGCGTCAAGGAAGTGGAGCTGACCGGCGATCCGCAGGGGCTTCTGGAGCTGCGCGTTCTGTCCTCCGTGGCGGCATACCGGTTCTTCATCCCGGCCCTGACCACCGGGAACAAGGAACGCGTGCGCGCGGAGACCCTGCTCACGCGGGTCACCCGACGCGACTACGCCTGACGTCCACCGCCTTAGCCCGGCCGCCGAGCGGCGGCCGGGCACATCTTCAGAGAGATTCCTATGACCAACTCCGCGTCCTCCACGGACCGCGCCCGCTATGCGTGCGCCTTCCAAAGCGCCCAGCTGCTGACCCCCATGAAGTCGGCGAACGTGCTCCGGCCCGCCGGCATGCCCCCCGGCATCCAAGCGCCGGCGCAACTCAACCCCTTCGACCCGGACACCCCGTACGCCAAGGCCGACATCCTGCTGATCAGCTACGGACAGTACCTTGGCTCCCGGCGAACGGCGCCTGGTTTCGCCGACCAACGCGATCGGGCGCGGACGACCGTGATCGGCGACAGCGGCGGGTATCAGTTCATCTCCGGCGCTCATCCGTTCGAGGGCCCCGCCACATGCGACGCGTCGCTTAGGTGGCTGGAGGAGCACGCTGACGTCGCCATGACGTTGGACATCCCGTCCGAAGCTGAACGTCGCAACGAGCAGTTCGCCGAGCGGGGTTCGGCCCTGAAGACGACCGTCGAAAACCTTCGCTACTTCCAAGACCACCAGACGGGCGTCACACAGTTCTTAAACGTTCTGCAGGGGCGTACGCCCGAGGACGCAGACAAGTGGTACGCCGCAGTGAAGCCGTTTCAGTTCGGGGGCTGGGCGTTCGGCGGGCGCCTCCGATTGGACATGTACGAACTGTGCAGGCGGATCGCCGTGCTCATCCGCGACGGGCGGCTCGGCGCAGCGGAGAACTGGATCCACGTACTCGGCACCGCCCGCCTGCCGATGGCGGTGATGCTGACCGCCCTTAAGCGAGGCCTGAGAGAGGCGCTAGGCGAACCAACGATCGAAATCACATTCGACACCAGCACCCCGTCGCTGATGATGTCCAAGTACCTGGGCGTGGTCGGCGCCGACTACAGCGTTCCGCTGGAAAAGGCGGACCCCGCATTCCGCCTTCGACAAGCGAAGTTGCCGTCAGTGTCGGCTTACTGCGGGTCGGACCTCGCATTTCCGTTCGACGGAAGTCGCATAGGTCAAGTGCTCAAGCTCGGGGATCTGTGCGCGGACGTCGGCGACGGCCAGAAACAGTCCGCATGGGACGAGCTGTCGAACGCAATCGTCGTGAACCACAATCTCGACTGCATGCTGGCCGGGATCGAACAGGCGAACCGCATCGCCGACCTACAGCCCGCTGAGCAGGCTCATTTCATGCCCGAGTGGCTGATACAGGCGTTGATCGGCATTCGCCGCTTCGCCGAGGCGCGCGACTTTGGCGCGCGAATGCACGTCCTCCGGACCTATCGGGAGCCGCTAAGTTGGCTGTCCAAGGTCAAAGCCGACTATGCCGACCTGAGCACGCGGGATTACGGCGCCGAGGAGCCGGACGGCTACGCGTGACGGCGCAGGTGTCGCCGTAGGCCCAAGACCGCCGGGCGAGCAGTCGCCTAAAGCGTCTCCGCGTCCTACGGCGATACCGCGGCCTGAGTAGGCGCGCGACCGCAGCCTAGTCGCGTACGGGTGTACGCTAACGCTACTCCCCGCAGTACAGCATAAATGGCGAAGCCATCCAGCGTTAGAGGACCCGAAGGGCACCTTCCTCAAACCTGCGACAACGCGTTCAGGTACCCCCGTCTAAGCCGAAACGAAGCTGGGCTCCATCGACGCGGTCGCGGGGCAACCGCCCTCCAACTTCTTGATCTAGCCAAGCTGAGACGACGCGGCGGACAAACTCCCGGGCCTCCAACAGGTTCATCAGGCTGTCCTGTGGAATGCTTGTGTCGCGCTTAGACGCACCGTGCCTTCCAAAAGCTCGGTTATTCGCCGCCTTCTTAAAGGCATCCAAGGCGGTGCGTTCTGCCAAGCCCTCCTGTGAGAGCTTGTCGAGGGTTGTGCCCCGCCGCCCTGCTATGTCTTCCAAGATACGGTAGTAATCCGCCCAGGAAGGGCGCGCACCGATCACGGCAGCTGCATAGGCCGCAAGAGGATCGCCAATCATAAAATCGACCCTGACATCTCGAAGCTCCACTAATGAAGGATGTCTCGCGACCGTTATTAATCGCGTCGGCTCGTCCGGCGAATTGGTACCGAACGTGAAATGGCCTTCCTGCCCTGCGCCGCGATAGCTCGCTGAGACCGGGACGACAGGCTGAAAATTACTGTCAGCAAGAACTGCGTACCCGTTCAGAGGAGCTAGTAGCTCCCGTGCCACCCACTCGGTGCCCCCGATGGTCCGGGCGTCCAGAAGCGGTAAGCAGCCCGGGCCACCCATATGCGTTTCACGTTGGCGTGCGTCTGCGACCCGGTCACCTAAGCCGTCCTTCATACCCCGGATCGCGGTCTTCACGTACACGTCGGGCCTAGCCCCCTCTGGGAACAAAAGGGCCAACGCGTACAGGTCATCGACCCTGCCCGCGAGGTTTATCCGAACGTCCAAGATCTGCTCCCATTTGCCTGCGCCGAGGTCCTGGCCACCACGGTTTCCGGCGCGTCTAAACCATAGCATGGCCCGATCCTGGGGAGGGCAACCCATACAAGACCGGTTCCGTCGAGCTTGCGCACCCCCTAGCCGTAACGGGGCGCTACCACGTGAACTACGACCGCGTTTGACGCAGGTTCATTCTAATTTGCCCTAGCCGTAGCGCGCGCGTGCTGGCATCACTGCCGCATAAGATGTGCAGATGGGGCAGCGGCAAGCGTCATGAACCTTGAAAATCTTCATGTAAGTCGGATTGCTATGCATGAAATCTACAAACGCGGCGTGGATCGGCGCCCCGTGCCTCCGAGTTACGCCACGGATCTTGAAAAGCTCCCCCCAGAAGCGTTGGGCGTATTCCAGATACGGATCGTTGATGCGATGTCCGGGACGAACGCCAAGAGCATCGAGATGCAAATTCAGAAAGCTGGGCCCGAAAGTCACTTAGCGTCCGTCGAAGCACTGTTAGCTTCCGACGACGCCGGTTTTCTGATGCAATCCTGTTCGGTCGCTGATCGATTAACGGCCAGTCAGATGGCGCGCGGCTTGCCGGGCGGGATCGTCGTGGTTTTCGATGGCACGGTCGGGGTGCCTGCCCAACGTTTCGTCGGCGTCATCAAGGCTGACACACAGGCTGGCTTCCGGCGGAGCCGGGACGAAGAACGAGCTCAGATAATTACAGAGTTCCTCAATAATGTATTCTTAACTCCCGCAACGCGGCTTTATAAGATCGGCATCTTCGTTGAAGAAATCCCAGCCGCAACGCGGCCCGACGGATGGCGTGCCTTTGTATTCGATAGCAATATTACGCAAGGCAATCGAGAGGCTGCCGCGCAATATTTCTATGAAGACTTCCTGGGGTGCTCTTTTCCTTCAAATGGCCCGTACGAGACAAATCGCTTTTTTGATGCGACAAAGGAATTTATTCGCCGGTTGGATTACGGAGTAGAACGCAAGCGCGATCTTGTCGACGCGCTGCACACCTTCGTGAAGACGGATCAGAAGCCGACCTTCACCCCAGCCGAATTTGCCCAGACTTACCTTCCGGTGGAAGACCAGGACTCATTTATCAGCCATATGGTGGCAAAGCACGTCCCCGTCCGCGCAATTGTGCGGGACGTTTCGCACATGGGCTCTAAGCTCAGACGCCGCCGCTACAAATTTGGCGCAGACGCTGACTTTTCAGCTTCCCAGGCCGCTTTGGATGCAAAACGTGTGCTGATAGACACTAAGCCGGCGCATGAGCTAGGAGGCGATGGCGATGAAATTTGGACGTCGATCATCATCAAGACAGATGCCGTAGATGAGCCATGAGCGAGCGCGAGATAGAGTTTCTCCGGCGCTGGGCTGCTGAGCAAGCAGCCTACGAGGCGTGGGGTAATCTTGTCGCAGAGACTGTGAACTCGGCGCTAACACGTTCCAATCCAAACCTTGTGCTTGATCTATTTCTTAAGGTGCCGGTTCGCGCCCGCCTTAAGACAGAGGGGTCTCTTATCCAGAAGGCGTTCCACCGAAACAAGACCTATAAGGATCCGTACGCGGAAATCGAAGATAAGGTAGGCGTCCGCTTCGTTGTGCTGCTGCGGGACGACATAGATAAAGTGGAGAGCGCTATACGTGAGCGCAGCGACATCTGGAGAGTTGAAAAAGCGCGCGATTTTACCGACGAGATTGAGGCCAAGCCTCTAGTATTTGACTATCAGTCTGTTCATTTTGTGGTTAGGTCTCTGGAAGAGATTGATACTGGTTCTATTACGATCCCAGCTGACACTCCATGTGAAGTGCAGGTTAGGACGCTTTTGCAGCATGCATACAGCGAGCTCACACATGATACGCTGTACAAGCCAAGCGTAACAACCACATCAGAAATGAAGCGTGCGGCGGCTAAGAGCATGGCTCTTATTGAAGCTACCGATGATTACTTTAAGCAAGTGAACGACATCATCGTGCTCGCGACCGCTGACCATGCTCGCGTGTCTAGGGCATGCTGCGCTGCGTACGTCGAGTATATTGCTTTCCCGCCAGAGGAGGGCGCGCTTCACTCTGTCATTGTCGATCACTTCCGCACTTTTGCGTCCAAGACATTTGCAGCGGAACTTTATGATTTTATTTGGCGCAGACCATACATAAAAGACCGAATAATTCAGCGACGGGACGGCGACGCTCTTTACCGAGTTGGGGCCATTTTACTAATTTATTTTGCAGTAGGGACAAAGCCTCAGGCCGCTATGCATGGGTCACCGCTTACTAGCGATGAACTCGCCCCCATATATTCCGATCTTGGTCAATCTATGGGGACAAGCTAGCTACTAGCTTACAGGCGCCCTGCTACGGATGGTACTTTCAGCGGCTTGCGGCAGCGGCCGTAAGCTACTGGATTTACGCTGAAAACGCGTTTGGTTCAGCTACGCCTCGGCGCTTCCTAGTTCCCCAGCCAATCTTCTCAAATCCAGAGTAGTTCCGGACGCGGTTCGCTCCACCCGATAGGGATGAGCGCAGCAGGACGCCAAATTGCGGGAGGGGCGGCGACCTCTCGAGGGATCGCGGTCGAGAGCTTAAACCGCCGGGCGGCGCTTACGCCGCCTCGGCCGCGCCGCCGGCCAAGCCCTGCATGACGATGCGGTTGATCTCGATCAGGGGCTCGAACTCCTCCTCGCGCCGCATGACGGCGGAGGTGTGCTTGGACACCCACAGGCTGATCGAGATGATCTGCGCGCGCACGGGCGGGGGCAGGCTGTTGTCAGGCGAGGCGCAGTCGGTGGCCAGCGCCGACCACATGCGCCGGTTCCAGTCCAGGGCGTCGATGCGCGGCGCCAGCTCGGACGGATCGGTGCGCGCGGCCTCCATCAGGGCGCGCGTCACCTGGCCGAACAGGCGGTACTCCGCCGAGCGCGGCTGCTCAGCCCGCTGCGCGGCTTGCTGGTACGCCTGTAGCGACATGCCCCAACCTCGAATCTTCGTAATCGATCAGTTTCCGGCACGTCATCAGCGCCTTGTAGTACTCGCGCGCCAGCACGTGCTTGGAGATGCCCACGCAGTCGGCCAGCACGTCGGGGTTGGAGATCACCCCCATGAACTCGGTCATGCGCCGCACGAAATCGTCGTAGTGCCGCGCCGCCGCCCCCTCGTCGAGGTACATCATCATCACCGGGAAATAGACCCGGCGCGCGGGCGAGGAGACGTCCTCGGCCTGCATGATGTCCTTCTCGCGCAGGACCGAGGCCTTGTTCTGCAGGATCAGGGTTCCGCGCCGGTCGCCGTTCTGCACGACCGCGCCGTTCAGAACGAACCTTTCGCCGGGTTTCAGCGACAGTTTCAGCGGCATCGAGCTTCGGCTCCCCCGGGCCTGATTAGCGTCTTTCAGAGCTGAAGCGACGCTAAACAGACGTGGTTAACGAGCCGTTGCCAGGGCCACGTCAGGCGCTGACCAGCAGGGAGAGCTGAGGCTGTTCCTCGGCCTCGTTGCGGCCTTCGGCGATCTCGCGGTCGAGCAGGCGGGTGGGGTAGTCGCCGGTGAAGTAGTGGTCGGTGTACTGGGGGCAGGCGGGGTCGCGGGGGCCTGCGTCCATGGCGTCGTACAGGCCCTGGACCGACAGGAAGCCCAGGCTGTCGACCTCGAGGAAGCGGCGCATCTCCTCCAGCGACTTGCTGGCCGCCAGCAGGCGGTCGCGCTCGGGCATGTCGATGCCGTAGAAGTCGGGGTGCATGATCGGCGGCGAGGCGGAGCGCAGGTGCACCTCGCGCGCGCCGGCCTCGCGCACCATGCGCACGATCTTCACCGAGGTGGTGCCGCGCA
>Ga0196964_10000804_pt1 | contig 17384 bp, 6 predicted proteins | sample S1_10metaG_FD_148615 | JGI IMG/M metagenome (GOLD analysis project Ga0196964, IMG submission 148615) | Soil microbial communities from Anza Borrego desert, Southern California, United States - S1_10 | ecosystem: Environmental > Terrestrial > Soil > Desert | place: USA: California | collected...
TGGGAACCGCAAACGATGAAGAGCGCCGCCGCATCCGCGATCCGCATTCTCGCATGGTTCTTGAGGCACTCCGCAACAACACGGCGACGGCAACTGTAACTGGCGTAATTACTGACGGCGCCGCGCGGCAGACGACATACGGCCGCGTGCGACTGCTGGACGCAACCGACAGCGCCGTCGATGCGCCACTGCCTGATGGCTTCTGGTCACGCGGTACATTCAGCACGACCGTGATCAGCGGCGCGGTCAAGATTGAAGCCTGGCGCGGCCGCTTCGCTCCGCCGTATCTCCATGGAATACAGGCGCGCCCGAACACGACGACGCATATTGAAATACCGCTCAGCCGTCCGGCAAGCCACCTTTTTGCCGCCAAAGGCTGGTACCTGGCCGACCTCGAAATGGGTCTGCGCGTGCAGCCCGGCGAACGTTCGGTGTGGCTTAGCAAGCCGCCCATGCTCGACGATCTGCTCATCGCCGCACAAGCAGAGGGCATTCAGATCCTCGGAGTGCCTGTCCCGGCGAACGATCCTGAGACGGCAAAATCCATCCTGGAGTATGTTCCGTCACGGCCGTCGGATGTGTTCGTGCTGCCGGTATTTCCCGGACCTCGCCATCTTTTCAGTGGTGTGGCCATGGGACTTGGCGTAACGAGTACGCGCGAGCTGCCGCGGGAAATCACGCGGCCGGAGCAGCCCCTGTATGAGGCCTTTGATGAGATTCACGCGCTCGGCGGTCTGGCGGTCTATAAAAACCTGACGGGCACCGCGAACGTAGACCTGCGCCGCGATATTTTTTCAATTTTCCCACGCCTGGAACAATCCAACTATTTCGGGCGCAACAGCGGCCCCTTGCGGATCTACAGCGCTGCCGAGCTGCCCTTTGCAACGGTCACTGGCCCAAGCTTCGATGCGATTGCGTTCGACGGAACGCCCGCGGCGGAGCAGCTCTGGTTCAACCTGCTCAACCACAATTATTCGCTCGCGATCACCGGCGCGGCCGGCGGAAGTCTCGAAGGCGGGCGATTGCCGTTCGGCCAGACCTTTATTCAGCTCAGCCAGCCGCTCACGCGCGAAAGCATCCTGCAGGCAATCCGGCAAGGCCGCACGAGCGTCAGCTTCGGGCCGGCGGCGTTCTGCAAAATTGTCGAGCGCGATAAAGGGCCGGGCGCGGTGCTGCCCGCCGATGGCCGGCCGTTGACGCTGCAGATACAGGCCTATTCGTCTCTGGCGCACGGCATGCAGCTGCACCGGATCGACATTATCCGCAACGGCGAAGTCATCCATACGCAAGAAGCGAGTGAAGGCGAATCATCGGTACACAACTTGACCTGGCCGCTCAGTGAAACAGCCTCGGCCTGGTACGTGGTGCGCGTCACCGAGCGCAAGAATGCCGGGGGCGCTTCCCAGCCGGGCGGCAGCGCCTGGACCAGCCCGATCTATTTCCGTAACGCCGCGTACGCTGAACCGGAGCCTGTTGTCACGCGCGTGCGCGGAACCTTGCGGAAAGGATTGACTCCCGTCCAGGGCACTGTCACTGCCGTGGTTGCCGGACAGGAGCCACGCCAGGTTTTAACAGATGCGTCCGGAAAATTTGACATTCGGCTGCCTTCGTCCGGGAGTCTTATTTTCGCGGCAGACGGTTGCGAGCCGCTTGCGTACCGCATTTTTGAACATCCCTCGGTGCAGCGTGCAATCGGAGCGCTTGGCGCGGAAGCGCGCGGGCCCTTGAGCGAGCATTTCAAAAACCCGGCGCTGTTCCCAAGCTGGAAGCTGCTGCTCTCCGAGCTGAACTGGGAGATTACACTTCTTCCCACAGTTCGCCTGCTCAATGAGCCCTCAAATGCCGACACCAGAAAAAGCGATAGCGGCATACAACCGGCGGCTGAGCCCGCTGAGCTAGAGAAATAAGGACTCAAAAGCCGTCAACTTGGCTTTAAACGAATCGCGCCTGATGTGCACCAATGAAGTGCCGAGACTACCCCGGCACATGGCGCACGTGGGGCATGTTTTAGGTATGCGCAAGGGAAGCGCACCTTGACACAACTTGGCAAGACGGCTAACGTGAATGCCGATGCATAAAATTCTTGCCGCGCACGGGCTGTAATCCAGCCCGGGCAAACGTGTGAGGACATGGGCCGGAACTGGTCGCCGCTTCGCCCGAGGAGGGTTCGCGTAACATGAAGATGTTTCACGTTAACCGTTGGCTGCGTTCCGCAGGTCTGGGACTGGCTTGTGCGTGCCTTGGTTTTACCTATGCACTGGCCACCTCCACGGACGGCGCGGTCGGCCGCGGTCTGAGCGGGCGCCAGATCTCCACCAACTGCCAGCGGCCGCCTGCGCGCTTTGTCACTGAAGCCGATCTGGGCGATGTGGTCGTCGGCACGCATTTCACGCGGCAGATCCTGGTTCGCTTCGGCTTCAAGCCGCATCTGTTCGTCGTCGGCACCGTCAAACCCAGGAGCACCTTTACCATCGATGAAAGCGGCGCGTTGAGCGGAACCAAGACAGACACCGAAGAAGAATCGTTCGAAGTGCGCCTCTCGAATTCACCGGATACACGCCAGCTCTTCCGCATCCGCGGCGTCACGTCGCGACAGGACAACGTGGCCCTGCAATTTGTGAGCGGCTCCACGCTGCCGCGCGCGGTGGCGGGCGAGCCGTACACGTACACGCTGCACGCCAACGGCGGAGCGCCGCCGTACATCTTCCAGTTCAAATCACGCTCGGATATCCGCGCGCTGCCGAAGGGATTGTCTCTTAACGTAGAGACCGGCGAAATCTTCGGAAAGCCAGTCACGCCGACTACGCCAGTGGCCTTCACGATGGTCGCCACCGACTCTCTGGGAACCTCGACAGAGCGCACGTTTACTCTTGAGGTTCTCTCCGGCACGATCAGCTCGCAGTTCGTCGCCACTAACGGTTCTTTCAAGCTGAACTTCGGTGCTGAAGGTGATGCCGATTCGGTCAGCCTCTCCATGGTGCTGAACAAGACCGAACTGGCTAATGCAGGCATCCGCCGCACCGAAGACCTGCAGGGACTTGAGTTCTCGCTCGGCTTTGGCGGCGCCACCATCCCGCCGGTTGCGGCCACCGCCGAAGAGGGCGCACCGGCCCAGACGAGCTTCCCGCGCACGTTTGATCGGGGCGGCAATCTGAAGTTTCCCAACCTGCTGCTGACGGGCCTGCCGCCTGCCAGAACAGAGACGCGCCGCTACGAGATCAACCTGAACCCGAAGACAGGCGTGCTGCGCCTGCGCGCGTCAGGCTTCAATCTCATCCGCCTGCTCGGCGCTAATTTCGAAACATTCGAGAACCCCGCGATCATCCCCGTCAGCGTGCGCATCGGAGCCGCGGCCAGCACAGACGATACGCCTTCGCCAACAGTCGAAGGCAACAACTCGACCGTACAATTCAACAAGACGGACATCGTGCGCTTCTCATACCGGCGCCGCGGCAACAATGGCTTCGGGAGCGCGCGCGCAAACGACCGCCTTGCCCCCGGCGGGCTGTTCCTGATCACGCGCGTGGTCGGCACCGAAGAAAAGTTCAATGATCCGAAGACCAAGACGATTTACGACCGCGTCGTGATGCGCCTGACCGGTTACATGCGCAACATCAACGGCGGCCCGGTAACGTTCGAGGCCACCGATAATGTCCAGATCCTGCTGGGCAACGCGTGTATCGGGACCTTCCCGGCCACCAGCTTGAAAGTCGAAGGCGACCGCCTCACCTTCCGCAACGACGACAACACGATCAACCTGGACATCAACCCGAACACGGGCCTGCCCACCGACGTCGAAGGCGCGTTCATCAAGAACTTCGTCATCGACAACAAGAAAGGAACGGTCGATTTCGATATCCACCCGACGCCGGCCGGAGACATTTTTGGCGACGACATTCTGGAAGGCGGCGTTCCGTTCGTGATGCCGGTCACGATCACGATCTCCGGCGGCGAAAACGACGTGAGCCCGTCCTATGACGGACAGTCCTCCGTCACTATCTTCCGCCGCGGAAACACGCTGAAGAACAAGTAAGCGCTCGAGAATGCTCAATCAAAAGCCCGCGCCAGGAAGCGCGGGCTTTTTTTTCGTAGCACGATTCCCAGTAGCGCAGGCTTCCAGCCTGCGAGTCGCGCTTTGTATGTCACTCGCAGGCAGGATGCCTGCACTCCGAATGGCTATTCCCCGCCGAAGTCCACGCGCATCGTCCGCGCGCGGCCCCAGTTGCCGGCCTGGTCGCAGGCGCGCACGTGGACAAACCACACGCCGGTCTTCACACCCACGGGAATCGAAGGCGATGTGAGATTCACTGACGTTGGCGGAACTGTCGCACCGTCCTGCGTGAAGGCGACCGCATAGCCGCCAATGCCGCTGGGGTCGCTGGCCGCCGTCCACTCAAAGCGCCCGCCGATGCCATTGGGGCGCGAGAGGTCCAGGTTGTCGATCACCAATGTGCTGCCGCGCTTGCAGCCCGGCCGCCCCTGCGCGCTGAGAACGATCTTGTTGATGATGCGGTAGGGAAGACCCGGCAACGCCTGGGTCACCAGCGCGCGCAGATCCACGCTCGCGTGCCGCCAGGTTCCATCAGCGACCACCGCATCGATCCTGCCGATCGCCTTGCCGCCTTCCGGCGCTGTGCCGTCCCCGGTGAAACGGATGCTCAACCATTGCCCCAGCACTTCAACCAGCAGATCCACACGCATGCCGGCGTCGGTCTTGTAGTCAAAGTGGAGCTGCGGCGAGCGGTCCAGGTACCACGCGTTCTTATGCAGCATGATCTGCACGTCGGCATCGTCATCATAGGCCGTAAATTTCACCGCACGCTTGCCGAACGCCGCCTGCTTTTCATCGTCGAGCCAGTCCATGCGGCAGTCCCGCATCGGATGAACGTGTCCCAGGTGCTCTTCGAACGAAACGCCGAAACTGCTTTCCATCGCCATCTGGCGATGCTGATGCGCGTCCAGCACGGGGGCCTTGTAGACGAGCTGTTCGATCGCCGGCCCGGTCTGGTCGATGCTCTTGTCGTGAATGAAGTTGAGAACAAACCCGGAGGGCTCGAAATTTCCGAGCATGTCGCGCAGCCCGCGGAGCTCGATGCTCACGGGTCCTTCCGGCCACGGCACGCCGGCGGCGGCCGCGTTGAAGCTGATCGTGTTTGCCGCGGGGTCGAATTCCATGCCGCGCCAGCCGGCGTTAATCAGCTTGCCGTTCAGCAGCAGGCGAAGGGCTTCAACTTCGACGCCATGCTCTTCCTGAAGATGGAACGTCACCGTCTGCCCCGCGTATTTCGCGCCTTCGACCGGTTCAGTCTTGAACACTTTAGGCGCGGCCGTATCGAGGAAGAATTTAAAGTGTGCCGGCTGCGACCAGATGCCCGCTCCGTTGCGCGCGGCAACATGCAGATAGTTCCAGCCATGCTTGAGATTGGGAGCACCTTGCCGCGCGAGGGCTTCTGAGAGCTTTTCGCCGCTGGTAATCTCCTGCTTTCCTTTCGGGTCGCTCTCTGGCTGATCGTCGATACTCGATGCGTAGTCGCTCACGCCCGTGATGTCACTGGTCTGCCAGGCAAAGCGCAGCGTTTCGGCACGTCCGGCTGGCAGGGGTTGAACCCGGTGAATGAGATATTCCATCCCGCGCCGATTGCCGCGCCAGCCATTGTCATGCAGGCTCATGCCGCGCACTTCCATGTACGCTGCCTGCGAGCCGCTTTTGTCGAACAGGCGCTGCAGCGGGATGGTTGTGCGGCGCCACGTTCCGTCCGCAGTGAATTCCGGCGGCGGTCCGGCGCGGCTGGTGACCTCGCGAGAGAGCTGATCGCGCGCGTCACCGGTGTCGGTGAGCAGGAGCGCGTGCGTCTGGCCGCTCTGGTCGTAGATGTGAAGATTGACCGGCGTCTCGAACGGAATCTTGTAATCAAGCTGAACGTAGGGCCAGTTGCGCAGCGCGTAGCTGGCGTTGCTCAGCATGAAGCCGAATGCCGAGCCGTCGTTTACGTTGACGACCTGCACGCTTTTCGTGTGTCCGTACGGCGCCCACGGCGGCGCATCGTTGCTTTCCTGCAGTCGCGCGACCGGCGTGACCGGGGAGATCTCCGACATCTGCAGCGGGAAGCTCGTGGGAACCACGTCGCGCGTGGCAGCAACTTCGGCTGAAATCCACGGCGTAAACACCTGCTTGGCGGCTTTTGAGGCGACTGTCGGGTCAAACGTGTAATTGGCCGCGTACACGCCGTCTGACGGATTCATGCCTCGGTCCTGAAAACCCAGCAGGCGCAGCTGCAGTGTTGACCCGGCCGAAAGCGCGGGCAGATTCAGCCGCAGCAGATCGATTTTCAGATGCTGCTTCACCGGGTCGAAGTCAGCGAGCTCGCGCGGAACCGCTACGCCGTTGATATCTGCCTGCAGTGATTCGCGCAGCACGCCGGAGCCGCCCGCGTCGTCGAAGACGATTACCACCGAGCGGCCATCGCCATCGGCGTCATAAGGCCAGATCACGCGCGCCACCCGGGGCGCACGCTTGTCGGTCTCCTGCGGCGTGAGCGCCTGGATATCGCTGATCGAATAGGCCGCTCCGGCGTGATTGCCATTCATGCCCGCCAGCAGGTAGCCGTGGTTGTCCAGATTGCCGACGAGGACGCGGAAGAAGCGCTGGCGCGGCTGGTTGAATCCGCGCGCGCGCCAGAGCTGCCGCCAGGAAGGCTGCAGATCGAACTGCACGGCATGCCAGCGGCCGTCGGCTTTCACGTCGGGGATGTCGCCCACCAGCGGCGCAAACTCGCTCGACTCTTTCGGCCCGGTCAGGCGCCAGCGGAAGACGCTCTGCTGGCGCGGGTTGAACACGCGCCGCGAACTTGTCTGCGACTCGCCGGCGCCAGCGATGTCCACGAGATAAAGATCGATCTGCGCGCCGGGCTCAATGCGGTAAGCGAAGCGGATGACGCCTTTGCTTTCGGGATCAAGCCCGATGGTTTTCCACTGCAGCGCAAATGGACCGCCGCTGGTGCCATTCACCACGCGCCACGCCGACGGGATTTCGCCGGCGGCGGGATTGACGCGCGCAGACGCCGGCACAGGATCGGCATCCGCGGGCTTGAAGGCATCGCGCGGCGAACTCAGCGCTGTCTCGATTTCCCTGGGCAGCACCTGCGGTTCGACGCGCGTGAAGACCTCGCCGTCGAAACGGTTGGTCACTTTGATGTCATCGTACATGCCGGCATCGCGCGGCTCGAACGGAGCCGGACGGGCGCCGCTGTGGGCGATGCGCACGCGTGAGAGCAGGAATCCGTTGTCGACGGTCCAGAAACCGACGCGACCTTCCGGCAGCGGCTCGGGATCCTTGTACGAAAACGCCAGCACGTTGTCGCGGTAGAAACGGATCTCGTCGCGAATTTTCTCAAGCCGCACATGGAACCAGCGCTGATGCAGTTCGGGCTTATCGGGATGGCGGATGCGGTCGCTGAAGACGCGCGCCTCCTCTTTATTGGATTCGGCGACGAGCACGCCCTTGCGGTAAAGGCGCGTCCAGGAATTGTTGTCGCCGGCAAAGATCAGCGTATAGCCGGAATCCAGATGCTTGCCGTCCCCGCAGATGGCCATGTTGTAATCGCCGGGCCGCTCGAACGGCGGATCTTCGCGCTGCATCATCAGGGCGACGTGCGCGTCAACGGTGATGTCGCCCGAGAAGACGAATTTGTTCCAAAGCGCGGCGAGCGTCTTGGTCCGTCCGCCGAACCACGACCAGCGCGGATCGCAGATCCACTTATTGAGCAAGCCCCAGCGCCCCGCTTCGACTTTCCAGTCCGTCGGCGCCGAATTGAACGTGTACTCGAGCAGATCGCTCGACGAAACACGCACGGTCTTAGGATCGCCCAGATTCTTCAGGCCGCGAACGGCGATGCGCTCGCCAGGCTTTCCATTCATCTTTCCAGTAATGCTGAGTTGCACGCCATCGATGTCGATTGCCGCGCCTTTTTCGCCACTGCGGAAAGCCAGGCGCTCAATTTTTTCGTCTTTCAGCTTTGCAACAAGAGGCGGCTGGTTTGACGAGCCAGAGAGATGCGAAAGAACGGCTTGCTTGCCGCGGATTTCGAGCACCGCGCCGCACGGAACGGCATTGACGTCTTCATGGCACTGAAGCTGAATGCGCAGCGCGCTGAACCGCGGATTCTGCATGACGATCGCCTGCTCGCCCGGAAACCGCGATTTATGCACCGCCCAGCCGGTTTTCAGATCGCGTTCCCACTCCAGCGCCGGATTGGCCCAGTTTTCCATTTCGTTCTCGAGCGCGAATATTTCGTTGAGCTCGCGTTCCGGATGATGCGATGCCGCCAGCGCAGCGCGGTTCGATGCCACGCGCACGTCATCAAAGAAAACAGGCGAGCCGGCCAGCGCGTACGCGCCGATCTGGCCGCGCTTCAGGCCCGGCACGTTGGCGCTGAAAATCTCGTTGCCGTCGATAAAGCATTTCACCTGCTCGCCGTTCCAGTCCACGCCGAGGCGGTAAAATTCATAGGGCCGGTAGGCTGCTTTGCGTTCGGCCAGCAGCGTCTCTTTTCCCGCAACAACACGCACGAGCTCCAAACGGTCGTACACGCCGCCGTCCTGCAGGCCGGGCTTCACCTGCGGCGCCTGGGCATTCGCTGGCTCGGGCCCGCCGCGCCAGCGGAAAAGCATGAAATCACTCGGCGAGGTCATCCCGAACGCGAGCCCGAAGCCGCCGTAGCCGACGGACTTCACGGCCATCTCGACGCCGTAGTCGCTCCAGCCCATCTCGCCGGCGGCGATCAGCGCCGCGTGATCGCTGCCAATCAGCTCAGGTTCCTTCACGGGCTGGATCGGCACGCCTTCAGCCGGCGTACCCCAGCGGAACGGCTCGCGGCTGATCACGAAATCGCGCGGCGCCTTTTCACCCGGGCGCAGCATTTTCAGCCGCACGTCTCCCCCGAAGCCGCGCAGCAGAAGCTGCTGGAGCTGCCAGGCATCGTACTCTTCGACCGAATGACCATCGATCTCAAGGAAGATGTCGTCCTCCTGAAGCCCCGCGCGCGCCGCGGCCGAGCCGCCGGAGATGCGTGCGACATGCAAGGTCCCTTCGTACTGCGAAAGAATAATGCCCAGCCCGAAATCGGTCTCTCGGATGCGGTCGTTGTACAGCGGGTCGTTTTGCGGATGCTCGCTGGCGAAGGTGGCGCGCAGCGAGAAAGGATTGGCGCTGCGCTCGGGGAATGCCAGCGCCGTCAGCTCCCAGCGCCCGCTCAGCGGCTTCCACACGCCGTTACCTGTGTCGCGCATGAAACCATCAGCAAAGTCAATGTTGCTCAGCGCCAGGCTGCGGCGCATGCCCACTTTTACCTCGCGTGCAACCGTCTGAACGCCGCTTCGCCCGCTGAAGTTCATCTCGCCGGCCGCTTTCCAGGCCAGGATCTGCCGGGGCCCGAGCCACACGCTGAGCTCGCCTTTTCTCCAGAGCGCTCCGAGCACGTTCTCGCCGGCGGGGATTTCTTTGAGCGGCGCCTTTGCCAGCGCTTCGACGTTCTGCTCGTTCAACCGTTCGAGAATGATCTCACCGCCACGCAGCACCACGCGTGTGCTGCTTTTGGGATCATACGAAAGATACAGATGCAACAATTCCGTGCCGGCCTGCGGTTTTGCGGCTCCGGCGCTGAAAGCCTGCTCGAGCCAGAAATCGCTCTGCTTGTTTTCCGCGTCGTCGGACAGATGCAGTTGCCGCGCCTCGGTGAACTCGCTGAGAGGAAGCGGAGCGGGCGGCGCGGGTTTGGCATTTTTTTCGCCGGGAATCGGCGCTGCTTTTTTGGGCTGTTGCTGAACGATGAACTTCTTGGCAGGCGTTGACTTTTTCAGGTACAGCCGCGTCAGGTACGCGCCGGCCAGGCAGAGCACAAAAACCCAGATAAGTGTCGTCCAGAAACGCACTGTTCGTGCTCCCAGGAGGCCCGTTCCGGCGGCTGAATTTGCGGGCGCCGATGCGTGCTGAAGTATAGCCCGAACAGCCGGCGAACAAAGCCTGATTTACAGACGCAATACAGGCCTTGTTTTCTCCGCAAATCCCCACTTTTTCACTTAGTGCTGCTCAAAAACCAGCCGATAGCTAGTGAAGTCGTCTCAACACCATCGGCATCAGGCTAAAAAATGAAGAGTGCTGTCGCGTCTGTTAGTTCCAGGTCGGCATCAGTAAAGGAGTTAGCAACAGCAGAGGCCGCTTTGCGGCTGCTCATTAAAGTGGCTCAAGCCTCTCCCTGGCCCTCCTTAAAGGTGTCCGTGCAGGCGGAATTGCCGTCCGGAATCGTTCCGCTGCGCAATCTGCAGTGCCAGAATGGCTGCTTTACGCACCAGGGCCGCCGTTACCGCGCCGAAGCGCTTGATGGCCTGCTGCTGCGCACGCTTCTGCAGCAGCCCACCGCTGACGATAAATCCTACCTGATTGGCGCGCGCGATTTTGCGAGTGTTCTCGCGCTGCTGCGCCAGTGTTCCGACGCCTGCAACGTCATCGAAGACGAACGCGTTTCGCAGGTCGAGATTCTCTCGTCGCCTGCGCAGCCGGTGCTGGAAATCGTCCAGGCCGCTCCGTCGTCGTCTTCCGACGCTCAGGCGCAGATTCGCGTGCTCGCGCGCGTGAAATTCCGCTGCCCGGAAAGCACGATCGTGCTGGGCGTGCCGCTCTACCGCGGGAACACCTATTGGACATTCGCCAGACATATTTCGCCCGTTCCCGAACTTCCCGAAGACAGCCTGATCAATGAACTGATCTCGAAGGCAACCGACGCCGCGAAAACGTACAGTGGCAATGACGCGTTTGATTTGATTGCTCGCGCGAAGGCCGCGGCCAAAGAAGGTCTTGCGCTGCGCCTCGACGAGTGGCTCAGCAAACTTAATCCCTCAGGCGAAACGCTGAAGACGCGCGTGCGGGTCACCGTGGACAAGTCGGGCGAGCTCTGCATTGAACACGAACTGGTCACGCCCGACGGAACGGTGCTGCCGCGCGAGGCGCTGCCTGCCGAAGTTACGGCTGCTCCCGTACCGGTCAGTGACGAGGAGGAACGCGCGCGCAGACGCGCGGCCGATGACCGTTCCGACTGGATTCAGCACAACGGCCGAGCGTACCGCCTGCCGCAGCCTGTGGCTCATTTCCGGCTGCCGCAGCGGCGCAAACTCTCAGACGATGCTGTGGCGGACTTCATCAGCGACGAGTTGCCCAGATTGAAAGCCGCCGGTGCGCAGCTGGCGCCGGAGGTCGAGCAGCTTCGCGTCTGCCAGGCCATAAAGCCGGCCATCAGTGTCACGCCTGGCGAGAGCGGTCCCGATGCGGTTCAGGCGCAGTGGTGCTTTGAGACGGTTGACGGCGTCAAAGACGCGAGCGAGAAGCCAGAGTCCATTGCGCCGGTTGAAATTCTCGCTGCGGCGGCCAACGGACAGCGCTACCTGCGCCGCGGAAACACATTCGTGCGCGTCGATCGCGAAGCAGTGATCGCCTGCAAGAAGCAACTGGAAAAGCTCGAGCCCTTCCGCGAGCACGCAGGCGAGGCGAAAAACGAACAGATCCCGGAACTGCTGGCGTGGGCGCAGAAGGCGGCGGCGGATGTTCACACGCCCTGGAATGTTTACGTCACTGAAGCCGTCGATGGCGCGCACAAGGTCAAAGACCAGCCCGCGTCGGTGAAGATGCATCTGGATGTCGAGGAAGACGAAGGCGAGCCCTGGTTCACGCTGAACGCGTCGTTCGACCACGGCGGCGAGGAACTCTCCGAAGACGAGCTGCGCGAGATGGTCAAGCGCGGGCAGAAGTGGTTTCTTAAAGGCGACACGTGGATCAAGGTCGATGCTGACGCGCTGAAAAAGTTCGACGAGAACGTCGAGAGCACCGGCGTTCAGAAACATCGTGGCCGCGCGCGCAAATTCTATTACCGCTTCAAGCCGGCCGCGCGCGAGCGCGTCACCGAAATTTTCAGCCTCACCGGCACGGTTCAGCACGCCGAAAAGTACCGCCGCTTCCTCGATCAGCTGCGCGGCTTCAACTCGATCGAAAAACTTCCGTGTCCCAAGTCGCTGACGATGACGCTGCGCTCGTACCAGCAGCAGGGCTTCGAGTGGCTCGCGTTCCTCGCCTATTACGGCCTGAACGGCATTCTGGCCGACGACATGGGCCTAGGCAAAACCGCGCAAACGATCGCGGCCATCACGCGCATGAAGGAAGAACAGGGCTCGGCGCCGTGCCTGATCGTGACGCCGACGTCGCTGGTCGACAACTGGCGCAACGAGTGCGCGAAATTCAGCCCGACGCTGAAAGTCATGATCTACCGCGGCAGCCCGCAGCGCCGCGACACGCTGCGCCAGCAGATTCACGATCACGATGTCGTGATCGGAACGTATGGCACCATGCGCAACGATGCGTCGGTGCTGCGCGAGCTTCACTGGCGCTACGTCATCATCGATGAAGCGCATTTCATCAAGAACTCAGCTGCCGCAACGACGAAGGCAATCAAGACGATTCCTGCGCGCCACCGCCTGGCGCTGACCGGCACGCCGATACAGAACCGTCTCACCGAGCTCTGGTCGCTGTTTGATTTCCTGATGCCGGATTTCCTCGGCCGGCAGATGCGCTTCCGCGACACGTACGAAGACCCGATTGCGCGCATGCAGTCCGGCCGCGCCGAGACAAAGGAAGAGCAGGAGAACGGCGAGGAAGCCGCTGAGAAACTGCGCGAGCGCATCAAGCCGTTCGTGCTGCGCCGCTTGAAAACCGACGTAGCCAGCGAGCTTCCGCCGAAAATCGAAAACGACATCTTCTGCAGCCTCTCGCCCGAGCAGGTCGCCCTATATAAATCTTTCGCCGATTCGGCTGAAGCGAAAGAAGCCGTCAGCGAAATGGTCGCAAAGGGCATCGACGGCGCGTGCACGGCGATCCTCGCGGCGCTCACGTCGCTGCGCAAGATCTGCAATCATCCCGACCTGATGTGCCTGCCGAAGAACGCGGGCCGGCAGTACATCACCGATCCGCTGCCCGGGTATGAACAGCGATCGGGCAAGCTCGAAGCACTCGGCGAACTGCTGCAGCAATGCCGCGAAGGCGGACATCGCGCGCTGATTTTCTGCCAGCAGACGACGATGATGGATATCCTCGCTCACTACCTGAACCAGATGGGCATGAAGCATCTGCGCATCGACGGCGAAGTGCCCGGCACCGAGCGCCAGGGACTCGTCAATACCTTCAACGCAGACACGTCGTACGACGCTTTCCTGATCTCAACGCGCGCCGGAGGCGCGGGTCTGAATTTGACAGGTGCCGACACGGTGATCTTCTACGACCACGACTGGAATCCGGCCAATGACCAGCAGGCGCAGGACCGCGCCTACCGTATCGGCCAGAAAAAGACCGTGAACGTCTACCGCCTGATCTGCAAAGGCACGCTCGAAGAAAAGATCCTGCGCCGGCAGAACATGAAGAAGATGCTGGCCAGTTCAATCGTCCAGCACGACGTTTCCGGCGTGAAGGACCTCACGCGCGAAGAGCTCTTAAGCTTGTTTACGCTCAGTACGGAAACGGAATAAAAGCACACGACTTCAACACGGAGACACAGAGATCACGGAGTTCTTTAGAAGACTCCGTGCTTTCCGTGTCCTCCGTGACTCCGTGTTGAAGTCTTCGCTGTACGCTTTACTGTAGGCAAATGCTCACGCAGTGCCCCAATCCAAACTGCAAACACGTCTTCGACTTTCCGGATGAACTTGCGGGAAAGAACGGACCCTGCCCGCAATGCGGGCAGGTCATCACGTTGCGCTCGCTGGAGATCATTCGCGCCATCGAGCGCCAGCATCAGCAGCGCAAAGACCAGCCGCCGCGCCTGCCCGGTTCGGCTGCAGGAAAGCCGGACCGCTTTTCGGCGCTGCTCGAAGATCTGCGCAGTCTTTGGAATGTCGGTTCAATTTTCCGCAGCGCCGACGGCGCGGGCTTTGGCGCGCTGTACCTGTGCGGAATCACGGGCTGCCCGCCGCATAAGTCCATCGCAAAAACGAGCCTGGGAGCCGAAGAGCACGTCGCCTGGTCCCATCACTCGAACGCACTCGACATTCTTCAGGACCTGCGCGCGCAGAAAGTTCAGATCATCGCGCTGGAGAAGACTGAAAACAGCGTGCTGCTCAGCGAGGCGCTCACGAAAAAGCTGATCCATCCGCCCCTGTGCCTGATCGTGGGGAATGAGGTTGCCGGCGTTTCGGCTCAGGCCCTGTCCCGAGCGGACCTGGTCTGCCACCTGCCCATGCATGGCGTAAAAACATCGTTGAACGCGGCCGTGGCGTTTGGCATCGCCGCGTATGCGCTGCGAGAAAGCAGCGAAGTCTAACGCTTCATCGCGCGCTGCTTGACGGCGCGTGCGGCGGCCTCGATGACAGTCATGGCAGGTGCGTTAATGGCCTGCAGAGCGGGCGTCGTGGTGGGAAAGCGGATCTTTGCTTCTTTGATGTTCTTGTCCATCTGCACCGCGTGATCCATATTCTCTGGAACCTTGGCGTTCTTCAGGATGTCGGTGAAGAGCTGATTGGCGCTTTGGTAAGCTTCCTGGCGCAGGTCCTTATTTTTTTCCTGGGTCAGGTTCTGTCGCGCTTCTTCCAGCCAGTCCAGCAGCATGTCAAAACACTTCTGCGTGGACCGCTCGTTGACGTAATCGACACACTGCACCCATTCGCGGCGGAAGGTGATCGCACACATGCGCACGTAATTGGTGCGCTCGCCCTTCATCTTGTCTGTCCTGAACAGGTCATTGGCTTTGTCGAGATTGCTCAATAAGTTCGAATACGCCACAGCGAGCTTGAGATTCGGCGGCGCGTCGGCCTTCGCGATTTCTTTCTGGAAGGTCTGGACCAGGTCCGTCAGCGCCTGCGTGCGAACGTTTTTCTGAGCGTCCGTCGGGAACTTTTCCCAAGTGCCGGCCAGGTCCGCGCCGAACTTGGTGAGTTTGCTGCGGGTGGATTCAGAAGCTGCGCCGAAGACTGCCGGAAGGCTGAGAATGGCGATACACAGACAAGAGGCGCGCAGCAATGCAATCATGGTCGTGAACCCCCAAACTGAAGCCATGCTAATGAAATGCGGCAGGCTCGACAAGTCTGTAAACGGGACGTTTGAGGGATTTACACATTCATACTTTGCGAAATAACTTCTGCCGGACCACTACAACGAACGGTTCAGAATCCGGTCCAGTTCCTGCGCGAGCACTTCAGGTTCCGCGGGCCGTTTAAGCAGCCCCTGCGCGCCGAGCTCCAAGGCCCGATCAGCATCGGCTTCGGAAAAATCCCCGCTGGCCGTCAGCAGAATTGGAATGTTCTTCAACGCCTTGGTGGTGCGCACTTTTTCCGCCAGTTTCCACGGCTCGGTCTGGGTCATGGAGCAGTTGATCACAAACAGCGCCGGGTGATGATCCTGCGACTTAAGCAGGCCGTCGGCATAATTGCTTGTGGTGATAACCTGGTGTCCGAGCTTTTCGATTGCTTCGATGACATCGGTCATGGGATCTTCTTTGGAGACCGTCACCAGCACGCGTCGCCGCCCTACCTCGTGCCGCGCCTTAAGGAAGGCCTCAAAGTCAGCGACTTTCACTTTCCAGTATCCATTGGCGAGCTTGACGGCGGGAAGTCGGCGCTGATAAATCCACTGCTTAACCGCTTCACCCGTCAAATTCATTATCTTTCCGATATCATTCGGCGATAGGAACCGCTCTGCAGCAGTGGGTTCTCCCGGTAGTGAAACCCCGTAGGCAGCAGCCTGTTCTGCAATCAGTTCGCGAGATTCTTCTTTTCGTTTTTTCCGTTTTCTTTGCATTAATAATTCCCTTCCATCATGCCCTGTATAGTTCACATTTCCCCCTAACGTGTCAACGACAAATCGCTGTAAACCTTCGATACACAAAAACTTACAAGATCGTGGTACTCCCAGCAATCAGCCGCGACCGGTCAAAAAATGTGAACTGTTGGCGTGATCAATTAAGCATTATCTTTGCCACTTGACAAATAGGGGCTACTTTTTGATCCGAATGATCAACTTTCCCGCTGCATCGCTCACTGCTTTTGTACAACCCCTGGATACGCACTCGTGCGGGATCATCCAACCGCTGACGCTGTTCAGCCGCTGTGCTAAGCGAGCCGATCTGTTCTGGCTTGATAGCGGCGATGCGATCAATGCAAATGCCTGGAGCTACCTGGGATACGAACCCGCCGTCCGCGTGGAAGTGTATGGGACTAAGCTAGTTACGCATACTGCCTCAGGCGAAACGTTCGATTCCTCAACGGATGCTCTCCCCAACTTTCTAAGCCGCCTTGGACGATCCATCCTGCGCAAGGAAAAGCCTGCCGGCGCCCCTCCTTTCTGCGGCGGCTGGCTCGGATATTTATCTTACGACTTCCTGCGCGGAGACGTGATGAGACGCGGCGCAGACATGCCGCTGGCGGTTTTGAGTTACTTTCCTTCCGTGCTGGCATTCTCACACCAGGAACAGCGCTGGTGGAGCTGCGGCGTATTTTCTGCGACAGACGCCGCGCAGCCGCAGAGTATTGCAACAGACCTGCTGACTCAAAACGGACCGTCAATACTTTCACTCGAATTGCCGCACAGTCAGGAGATACCCTACGGATTTGCATTGTCTGATTTTGAGCAGCGCCAGTACATCGTCGCGGTCGAGCGCGCACTCGAGTACATTCGAGCTGGCGACATCTACCAGGTGAATCTCGCGCAGCGCTTTAGTTCTGTGTGGGAAAAGGATGCGGCGGAGCTTTACCTGCGGCTTCGCGCCGAAAGTCTCGCACAATACGGAGCGTACCTCGGCAGCGCGCTGGCTGGCGGTTGCCACGCGCTCTGCAGCATCTCGCCTGAACTTTTCCTGAGCGTGCGCGGCCGGGAGATTCTGACGCGGCCAATCAAAGGTACGCGTCCGCGTGATCCGGCGCCCTCGCCTGCCGCAGCGGAAGCTAACGCACGCGCAAGACGGGAACTGGAGTGCAGCGAAAAAGAACGCGCCGAGCTGAACATGATCGTCGACCTGGAACGAAACGACCTTGGGCGCGTCTGCGACTACGGCTCTGTCCGTGTGCGCTCGGCAGGCGAAGTCGAAGAGCTGCCAACTCTGTTTCACCGCGTGGCGACGATCGAAGGCCGCCTGCGGGACGGCTGCTCGCTTTACGACATCCTTCAGGCGACGTTCCCCGGCGGCTCGGTCACAGGCGCGCCGAAGATTCGCGCCATGCAGATTATCGACGAGCTGGAACGTTCCGCCCGAGGGCCGTACTGCGGCGCGATTGGATGGATCAGCCCGGATGGCGACATGGACCTGAGCATCGCCATTCGCACGGCTGTTTTTGATGGCAGCGCAAAGGTCGCGCATTAT
>Ga0196964_10000805_pt1 | contig 17380 bp, 10 predicted proteins | sample S1_10metaG_FD_148615 | JGI IMG/M metagenome (GOLD analysis project Ga0196964, IMG submission 148615) | Soil microbial communities from Anza Borrego desert, Southern California, United States - S1_10 | ecosystem: Environmental > Terrestrial > Soil > Desert | place: USA: California | collected...
TTTCTGGTGGGTGATATCGCGCGCGATTTTTGATGCACCGATGATCCTGCCGCTCGAATCTTTAATCGCGGACACGGAGAGCGACACATCGATCGGAGTGCCATCTTTGCGCAAGCGCACCGTTTCGTAATGTTCAACCCGCAGTCCCTGCCGCAGCCGCGAGATGATCTTGTCTTCCTCGCTGAGCCGCTCACGCGGAAAGATGATCGAAATGTGCTTGCCGATTACTTCGTTCGCAGAATAGCCAAACATGCGCTCCGCGGCCGGATTCCAGGTACGGATGATGCCGTCCAGAGTTTTGCTGACAATGGCGTCCTCGGAAGATTCGACAACGGCGGCAAGCCGGAGGCTCGCCTCTTCGGCATGCCGCCGCTCGGTGATGTCGCGCGATACCGCCAGCAGCTTCTCTGGCTTTCCATTCTCCTCCAGGATCGGAGTGATCATTACATCCCACCAGCGCAGTTGGCCCTGAACCGCGAGTGATCCGATAAAATATCCGGCTCCGCCATTTGCTGCGGCGTTTACTGCAGCCTGAGCCGCTGGACGGTCTGCTTCGCTCCAGTACGCCACCCACGACGAGCCAATAACCTGCGCAGTATCCGTCAGGCAGAGCAATTTCTGGCCGGCCTCGCTTATCCAGAGCAGATCTCCGGTAAGGGACAGCGTTTTAATGCAGTCACGGCTGCTTTCGATGATTGAACGGTTAAACTGTTCACTCCGCCGCAGTGCCTCTCCGGCGTTCCGCCTTGCCGTAATGTCAGCGCAGATGCCTGACATGCGTTCGGGATTGCCGCGTGCGTCCACGATCAGCTTTCCGCGCGTTTCAAGCCAGGCTATCGAGCCATCTGGCCTGATAATGCGGTATTCGATCATGTACTCATTGTGGCTGAGCAAAGTTTCTTCAATCGCCTTGAAAACACGGTCACGATCGCCAGGGTGAATGTCGCGTTTGAAATCTTCGAGGTGTCCGCCGAAAGTTCCGGGCTTCAGGCCATGTATGCTCTCCAGTGTGGGGGACCACGTGACCTGCCCGGTCGATATTATCCACTCCCAGGCGCCCATCTGGCCGGCTGTCATGGCCATGTTGAGCCGGCTCTGGCTTTCCTTAAGCTCTTCCTGAGCGCGGCGTTTTTCGGTGACGTCGTGAAACACCATGACGGCCCCGGCTATCTTCCCTTTCGGGTCTCGGATTGGCGCGGCGCTGTCTTCTATGGCGACTTCAGTTCCGTCCCGGGCAATCAAGGCTGCGTGATTTTCCAGCTCGACGATGCTGCCGCTTTGCAGCGCGCGCGCGACCGGACTTTCTACGACCTTGCGGGATTTCTCGTTGACTATATTCACTACGTCGGCGAGTGGCTTCCCCTGGGCCTCTTCACCTTTCCATCCGGTCATCACTTCGGCTGTTGGATTGAGAAATGTGATCCTGCTTTGCGTGTCCGTTGTGATTACCGCGTCCCCAATGCTGGCGAGGGTGACCTTGAACCATTCCCGCTGATGCCGCAACTCGTCGGCGGCGTTTTTGTGCGCGGTGATATCACGGAAGCTCCAGACGCGTCCTGCGTTTCTGCCGGCGACACTCTGCAGCCTCGTGAAGCGCTCGAACACACGGCCATCGTTGAGCTCGAGCAGGTCGTATGTTTCAGGCAACGAGGATCGATAAATTTCTTCAATTCGCGCCAGAAACGGAGCGGGTTGATTGAAGAAGGTGGCGCAGACCTGGAGCAGCTTGCGATGCGCGCGCGTTTCCATCAGTTCGGACGGAATGCGCCACATCTTGAGATACTTCTGGTTGAAATCAGTGACGCGTCCGTCGCCGTCAGTCACCAGGATCGCGTCCGAGGTGGATTCGAGCGTCGCCCGCAACGTGGCTAAGAGATGGGCGAGCTCTTCGGTGCGCTTCTCCAGTTCGCGCTCTGCCCGGAGCCTGGCTTGCAGAATGGTCTGAGCATTCTGTAGCGCTGCCGAGCGCAGGAGTTCGCTTTCTTCACGGGATTCCTGCATCAGCCCACCCCGAGCTTTTCAGAGGCCATTGCGGTGCCTGTCACCCGGGCCCGGATTTTGGCGAAAGCAAGGTCCCGGCTGGTCGACGTGTCATCACAAAAAGGCGCAAAACCACAATCGTCTGTGGTGCCAAGCTGTTCTGGCGGGATGAACTCGGCCGCCTGCAGGATGCTCTCGCAAACCTCCTCGGGTGTTTCGAGCCGTGGGTTGATGGGTGCTATGACGCCGACAAAGATGCGCTGATCCTGCTTCATGTACTGGCGGATTATTTTCAACACTCGCACCCGGTCTTTTTCACCGGCGAGTGCGATGTAGAAATTCCCGGCCCGCAGTTCAAAAAGGCTGGGAAGCAGATCGGCATAATCAACATCCGCGCTGTGCGTCGAATCGCGGTCGCCTCCGGGGCAGGTATGTACGCCAATGGCTGTACGTTCCGTCGGAGAGAAGCGGGATAGAGCCATGTTATTCAGATAGATGAAACTGTTCAGAAGCTCGCCTGATGGGTCGATTTTCACTGCGAGGCGTCCCTCAGTGAAATCGATCTGTACCTTATGGGCGCCCTTTGTTAGACAGCGCCGCACTTCAGTTTCATGTTCGCGCAACAGATCTTCGATAAACGTTTCCCGCGCGTAGCCTGGAATGCCCTCTGAGGGATAAAGCAGGCTCAGCGCAGAGGGAGAAATAACGGCCTGCTTCAGCGGCTTTCGTGTGTAACGCGCGGCAAGTTCGAGGTAGCTATCGGCGTAGCGTTGATAATGGAATGGCGCGGCATTAAGTTTTGGCATGCGCCGAATGTGGCCGGCGCAGAACGGGATTTTAAACCCGTTTGGATCCATATTCGATGCGCCATCGATGCTGTACGTCCAGAAATTATGATACTTACGCTGTTCTCCATCTGTGACTACCGGCGAGCCTGTTTCTTCAAACCGCTTCAATGTATCCTGGACGGCGCTATCATAGAGCTGGCTGAGCTCCCGGTGATGAGCATTTCCCAAGCGGGCTATTTCATTTAACAGGACAAGTGGTCGTGGAATGCTGCCGATAGGCTCGGTCGGGATTTTCATTGCGACAAGCGCCCCATCAACACAGCCGGGAATGTGTCGGAATTGCGCATCTGGCAAAGGTGCCGATGCTCTTGATGTAAAACATCATCCCAAACTTTGGTGCGGTTCACGGCATTCGCAATTATTAGGCCTAACTTATTTGACGCGCTTCTGGCGCCGTGGCGACCTAAGACTTGTTTGACGGCTCGGCCCCACGCTTAAGGGTAACGTCTTTCGCGCACCATTGCCGTTCGGAATCAGCTCGATCGCTTTTCCATTCTCTATGACGGGCGCGCGTTTTGACATGATGTATCGCGAACCTGCCGCGAGGACATGAAGTTTCACGCCGTAAATCGCCAGGCTCTCATGATCCTCGAGCTTGGGCAAATTCGAATAGCTGATCTCGGCTGAATCAATGATCGTAACGGCGCCATCGCCCACGACGCGTGCTTCATCTTTCTGGACGATTAATGCTGTGTTTTCGTCGATGCCCACGCCAAGATCCTGCGGATGATGGGCGACGCTGGAGATCAGGCGGCCATATCGTCCACGCTGCGAGAAGTGTGTGTCCACCATGGCGCCAAGAAGAAGATCCATGCCAGGCCCGATCTGAACAGTTCCAAATCGCGGGTTTGTGTCGGAAGTGCCATTAAGCACCATCGAGTTCGACATCATGGCCGCTCCCGCGCTGGTACCGCCAATCAAGCGACCGCGCGCGCATTGCTGGTGAATCAATTGTTCGCATCCTGTCCCGCCGAGCAGAGCAGTAATTCGCAGCTGATCTCCTCCTGTGAAAAACAGAGCATCGGAAGACTCAATTAGTGAAAGTGTGGCTGGCTCATTAGCGTCAACACGCGATTGGATATGCAGGGATGAAATCTTATTTACACCCAGGCGCTTGAAAGCACGTGTATAGGTCGCCGCCAGCTCCTCCGGTTGGTTCGTCGCAACCGTCATCAGGCAGATGGAAGGTCTTCTTCCGGATAGCCGAATAAATTCATACAACACGTCGCATTTACCCTCGCGGTCCTCTGCGCCGCCGATGAGCATTAATTTTCCTCGGGGATGGCTCAACCGCATAATGTCCTCATTCTGAAATCCGTACCATGCTGCAGATTTATTGTTTGTCCGGAAAAGCAGGGCTCTGTGATGTTCATTACTTGCTGTTTCCGGTTCCAGGGATGGAGAACGGAGTGATCCCGGCGCTGCACCACCCGGCGTCATCTGCTCAGGAAGTACTTGCGTGCAAATGTTGCCCCAGATGACGGAAGTTCCAGCTATTTGGCGAAGTTGTTGCGACAATTTTGCGCTAAGGCAGGGCTTTAGCATGCGCATCATCGATATTCGCACTCTGAATGGACCGAATGTTTTTCATAATAAGCCTGTGCTCGTTATGCGGCTGGATTTGGAAGACCTCGCTGATATAGAAAGCCGTCAACGGCCGGAATTTATTTCGAAATTACTGAAGGCGCTGCCTGGGCTGCAGGAACATCGTTGTTCGCTAGGCAGGGCCGGCGGATTTGTTGAACGCCTCCATACCGGAACGTATTTCGGTCATATCGTTGAGCATGTTGCTCTGGAACTGTCGGCTCCGGCCGGTATCGAAGTGGGTTTCGGTAAAACAGTCTTCTCCGGCGTGCCGCGCTGCTATGACGTGGCAGTGCGCTTTGTCTGCGAAGAGGGCATGAAGCACCTGCTCAAAACCGCGGTTGAAATCGTGGAGGCACTGCTCAACGACAAACCTTTCGATCTTGAACGACGCCTCGAAGAAGCGCGCGACATCGTGGCAGAGTTCGATCTCGGGCCAAGTACGAGATGCATCGTCGAGGCCGCCGAATCGCGCGGAATTCCGTGGATGCGGCTGAATGATGCGAACTTAATTCAGTTCGGATACGGCAAATTCAGGCGGTACATTCAGGCGGCGATGAGCTCGCAAAGCAGCGCCATTGCAGTCGAAGTTTCCTGCGACAAGGAACTCACCAAGCAGATTCTCCGCAGTGCTTTCATCCGCGTGCCAAGTGGAACGACCGTGCGCAGCGAAGAGGAAGCTGTAGAGGCGTTCTTGCAACTCGAACGGCCCGCCGTCGTCAAACCGCTTGATGGACGGCAGGGGATTGGCGTATCGGTGAATCTGACGACAGTGGACCAGGTTCGCACCGCCTTCCAGATCGCAGCGCAGAGTTCGTCGCGGGTGCTGATCGAGGAATACATCCGAGGCCGGAACTATCGCGTGCTGGTTGTCGCCGGACGAATGATTGCCGCAAGCGAACGCATTCCCCCCATTGTCTGCGGTGACGGGCGCTCCAGCATTCGAGATCTGGTTGACGCCGTCAACCGCGATCCGCGAAGAGGAAAGGGCCACGACAAACCCATGACGCGCATGCGTCTTGATGATGTCACCCGTGAATGCCTTCATAAGCAGGGGTTCGAATTCGATTCCGTGCCGGCCTCGGGCGTGCGGGTGATTCTGCGGGAGAGCGTTAATCTCTCTACTGGCGGTTCGGCCATCGATGTGACCGATCTGGTGCATCCCGACATTCGCCGCATGTGCGAGCGTGCTGCGCGGGTTGTCGATCTGGACATCTGTGGAATCGATGTGGTTCATGACGACATTTCAAAGCCCTTCACTGATGAAAGCGGCGCAATCATCGAGCTGAACGCTGCTCCGGGCCTGCGTATGCATCTTTTTCCTTCAGAAGGCAAGCCGCGGGACGTCGGCGGTGCAATCATCAGCTCGCTCTATCCGGAATTCACCCCCAGCCGCATTCCCCTGATTGCTGTGACGGGTACTAACGGTAAAACCACAACTTCAAGGATGATCGCGCATGTTCTTGAAGCGGCACGCTACTGCGTCGGCCTGACCTCCACGGATGGAATTTACATCGGCGGCCGCAAGATTTTCTGCGGCGACAACGCCGGACCGATGTCCGCGCGCGCGGTGCTTGCAGACCCCAGCGTGGAGATCGCTGTGCTGGAGACAGCGCGTGGCGGAATCGTGCGCCGTGGGCTGGGCTACGACTGGTCCGACATATCCATTGTGACAAATATCCAGGCCGACCATATTGGGCAGGATGGAATCGATTCCGTCGACGATTTGGTGCGCATCAAATCGCTTGTTCCAGAGCGCACGCGCGAAGGCGGAACCATCATTCTAAATGCCGACGACCCACGCACTGCGGCATTGGCCGACGCGCCCCGAATCCGCCGTCTGCCGCGGCGGATCATTTACTTTTCACTGGATCCCGAAAACAGCATTCTGCAAGAGCACCTTGCCGCCGGCGGCAAAGCGTTCTTCCTGAAAGACAACATTATTCACGAATCACACCGCAGCGGCCGGCCTGAGCCGCTCGTGGAGGCGGGCACGCTGCCGATCACACTGGGCGGCCGCGCGGCGTTTCAGATTGCCAATGTTCTTGCCGCGCTTGCGGCCTGTCGCGCTCACGGCCTGAAGGCCTCCGATGTGATCAACGCGCTGCAGAACTTCCACAGCGACGAAAATCCCGGCCGCGCCAATCTCTACCAGGTGAAGGAAGGCTATGTGCTGCTTGATTACGGGCACAATGCTCCGGCGTTCGAGGCCATCTGCGGATTTGCGGCGCGCTGGAACGGGTATCGAACCACAGGAATCGTTACGGTTCCTGGTGACAGGCGGGACGACCTGATTGAAAATGCTGCCAGTGTTGCTGCAAGAGGCTTCCGGCGCCTGATTATTCGCGAAGATAAGAACACGCGCGGCCGTGTCCCTGGCGCGATTGCTGAAATGATGTGCCGTGCCGCGCGCACGGCTGTGCCTGGCATCGACTGCCAGGTTATTCCCGACGAACTGCAGGCGCTGAAGCATGCGCTGGATACGATGTCGCCTGGCGAACTGATCATTCTCTTCTACGAATCCACGTTGGCTGACGCAGTCGAGCTCCTGAAGAATTATGGCGCAGTCCCGCAAAAAGCGCTCCCCGCCGCAGCGCTCGCCGGCTGATCTCTCGAAGACGGCAGCTCCATCGCGGCTTGTGATCATCGGCGGAGCCGAAGACAAGACGGGGGCCTGCGAAATTCTGCAGAAAGTCGTGGAACTCGCGGGCGGCGGCGAAAGCCGCATCGCGGTATTTACCTGTGCCAGCGAGTTTCCCATCGAAGTCGGCGAAGAGTATAAATCCGTTTTGACACGCCTGGGCGCCGGTTATGTGAGCATCATCGATATTCACACGCGCGAAGAAGCCAATTCTGAAAACCTGGTCCGACTGCTGCAGAAATCGACAGGCGTGTTCTTTACCGGCGGTTGCCAGCTTCGCATCTCAACGCTGCTGGGCGGCACGCGCACGGAAACAACGCTGAAAGATCGGCACGCCCGGGGCATGCTGATCGCCGGAACAAGCGCGGGCGCGGCGATGATGTCCGATATGATGATCGTACGCGGAGATTCACAGACCCATCCGAGCATCGGCATCGTTGAGCTTGGTTATGGCCTCGGGTTCATCAGCGATGTAGTCATCGATCAGCATTTTGCGCAGCGCGGCCGGTTGGGGCGGCTGCTCTCGGCCGTCGCTCAGAACCCGCGGCACATCGGCGTGGGCATCGATGAAAACACGGCACTGGTGGTCAGTGACCGTCAGCTGCGCGTACTTGGAAGCGGAAGCGTGACCATTGTTGACACGCACAGCTCAAATTTCAGCGACCTGATGCAGCGGGGAATCACTCCCGCCGAATGTCTGGCGCTCTGGAATATCCGGTTGCATGTGCTGCCGGAGAACTACGGATTTGATTTGAAAACGCTGCAGGTCCTGCCGCCGGCGGCTTAGAGCCTTACTTGTGCCTGAAAAGTTCACTCTGAACGATGGCATGAATCAGCGCACGTAAACCATATCCTTCCGCAGCGGCCTTCTGAACGATTTCATCCACTCCTTTATCGTCGAGCGGTCCGGCGGGCGTGCCAGTGGCAAACGTGAGCAGATGACGCGTGACACCGCGCGCAAGCTGTTCAGGCTTTTCGCTGAGCAGCCGGCGAAGTTCTGTGATTCCAGAAAACGTGCGTCCATCGGGTAGTTTGCCGCCGCAATCAACCGGCAGGCCCTCGCGCCATGCGTGGCGGCCTTTGCGTTCATGCGGCTGCAGCTTGGAAAAGTCGGCATCCAGCACGCGGTAATTTTTCCGGAACGCGCCGGTGACATCGAAACTTTCGAGCGCAAATCCGTAAGGATCGAACTTGGCATGGCAGGCGGCACAGTTAGCGCTGTTGCTATGCAGCGCAAGCTGCTCACGCAGCGTTTTGGCGCCGCGAATGTCGGGCTCGACGGCGGCTATATTCGGCGGCGGCGGCGAAATATGGATCCCCAGCAGCCGCCTGGCGACCCAAACGCCGCGCTTTACGGGTGATGTATTCGTACCATTCGCGGTGACTTTCATCAGTGCCGATTGCGTCCATATTCCGCCGAACGGCGATCCGTCCGGCAACGAAACCTTCTGCAGCTGCGTTCCGGTTACTCCCGGGATGCCGTAATGCCTGGCCAGCGGCTCATTCACCAGAGCCCATGGGGAATCGACCAAGTGCCTCACGCTTAAATTCTCATCCAGCATGCGGCGGAAAAAGGCCTGCGTTTCCCACACGCTCGAATACTTCAGCAGCTCATCGCGGCCATACTCCGGATAAAGCTTCGAGTCGGGCGTGGTGTCGTTGATGGCGTGAAGCCCGAGCCACTGATCCAGGAAGTCATTCACGAAGCGGTCTGAGCGGTTGTCCTTCAGCAGCCGCTCGGTCTGCTCCTTCAGGATCTTCGGATCGTGCAGCTGACCCTTGCGTGCCAGTTCCAGAAGCGTTTCATCCGGTGCGCCGTTCCACAAAAAGAATGACAAGCGAGACGCGAGCGCAAAGTTTGAAAGCTTTCCCGGCGGTTCGATGATGCAGAAGAACTCAGGCGAAGTCATCATGTCGATCAGCTGATTCTTGATGATCGTTTCAAACGGCGTTCCCGCATCAAGCTGAGCCGTCGTGTCGGTCATGATTTGCGTGAACTCGGTTTCATTCAGATCCCGCCTGAATAGCCGTGCGCCCACGCGTTTGAACGTTGCGGCCATTGCACTGAGGATTTCGTCCCGGCCGACCTTTGATTTCTTGAGAAATACTTTGCCGTACTGCGAATTGCGGATCTCATCGGCAAGTGCCTTGGGCATGTCTTCGAGCAGCCATCGATCGCCGCGAAGGGGCTGCTCCGGCTCAACGTCTTCAAGCCACTGGACCGCAAGCCCTGGCGCTTTGCAGAGACTGGCCTGCGCATTCTTGGGCACCGGCACCCCGAGACCGAAGGGGATCAGGCGAATGCCCGAGCCTCTCTTCAAATAGAGTTCCGTCTCGAGTACGGCCGGCTTTCCCGGGGGCGCTTCGAGTACTTTGGCGAGCTCGATCTGCTGTGGATAACTACCGGTGCTACCCACGTAGATGCCGAAAGGCAGCGGCTTATCGGTCTGATATCCGTAGACGCTCACGCGAATCTTGTGAACTCCCGGCACGCGGCAGCCCGGATATTTCACTGGCCCGGAGTTATTGTCCGAGTTGAACGAGACAACCGTGCCATCCTCGAGAACGAGCAGGTGTCCTTTCGACTGCTCACTTTCCCGGGCAACCGCGCGGATGGTGCGCTCCGCCAGCGGATCGGCATTCGGCGTTTTGGGTTTGGGAAGCGGTCGGAATGTCCAGTGGTTCAACAGGTCCTCGGCGAGCTTGAAATAGCCCATCGAGCCGTCGGATGTGAGCGGCAGAGCGGCGCTGACTTTTTCATAGCCTTCGACGCGGCCGTCCGCTGGCAGCTCGAGATCGACGAGCGGGCGCACACCGAAAATGTCTTCAATCGTATTGGCATATTCTGTGCGGCTGAGGCGCCGCAGGCGGCTGCGGCCGCTGTTCCGCTGATTCGCCAAAGCAAGTTCGGTGAACTCGCCGCGGATCCATGTCACAATCGCCTTGCGATCATCTGCACTCAGAGCGCGGGACTCTTCCGGAGGCATGGCGCCACTTTCAACCTGCTCAAGCACCCGGAACCAGAGATCTACATCCGCCAGAAGCTGGGTCTCGCTGCGCGTGCCATCCAGCTTTACCTGCCCTCTCTGCTTTTCCGGTCCATGACATTTCACGCAATTCTCTTTCAGCAGCGGCGCGATGCGTGACGCAAATAAAGCGGCGGCATCTTGCGCGTGCAGGCCGGTACCTAAGGCAAAAGCGAACAGCAGCGCGCAGAGCGGGAAGGGGAGAGCACGCGTCATTTCCGTTTCTCCAGAAATCAAGCCAGGCCGTTGATAGTGCCGGAACCGGAGCCGAACGTATCGGTCTCAATTCCAAAGCGCTGCAGCATGCTCACGAAGAGCTTTCCAAGCGGCGTGTTGTTTTTCACGTCGCCGGCAATGTGCTGGCCATGCTTCCAGCCGCCGCCGGCCAGCAGGATCGGAAGATTCGACGTGCCATGTCCGCTCGCGTCGCCCAGGTTGCTGCCGATGAGCACCTGTGTCTGGTCAAGCAGCGTGCGCTCGCCGTCTTTTACGTTGCGGAGCGAAACGAGGAAATCACGGAATGCTTCCATTTCAGCACGTTCGATGATGCGCAGCTCATTGATTTTCTCCGGGCTGCGGCCGTGATGGCTGAGACCGTGGTGGTCCTGCGTGATGCCTTCAATTGGAGGCTTCAGATCCATGCCGCGTATGAAGATTGTGACCACGCGCGTGGAATCGGTCTGCAGCGCAAGCCGGGTAAGATTGAACATGAGCCGCGCGCGCCCGATGAAATCGCTCTTGTCGGGATTGTCTTTTGGCGGCTGCTCATTCACCACGGGCTTGGGACGCGTGACCCATTCTTCGCTCGCGTGAAGCTGCTTTTCCATGTCGCGAACGGCGTCGGTGTAGTCGTTCAACTGCATCTGGTCGTTCTTGCCGAGCTTATCCTTAAGCGAAGCGAGCCGGCCGCCCATGCGGTCGAGAATGCTCTGCCCACGTTTCAGGCGCGCCTTTTCGTTCTCGATCTCGCGCGCATTTCCGGCCAGGAACATGCGCGCGAAAATCTCCGATGGCCTGCTCAGTCCTGGAATGCCGGCGCCGCTCAGCGAGTGCGTGAGCGGGAACGCGTCGTCTGTGCTGAGCGTCAGCAGCGGAAAACGCGTCGCATTTCCGACGTGCCGCGCCGCCAGGTAATCCATGGAGACACTGTTGCGGAAATTCGCTCCCGTCGGATGTTTCGCGCTGGTGAGGAAGCACGATTCCGAGGCGTGATCGCCGCCGATTTCCGGGTGCGATATGCCTGAAAAGACAGTGAATTGTTCGCGCAGATCGCCCAGCACCTTCAAGTACTCGCTCGGCTCATAGTCGCGGCCGGCCTTTTCAGGAAAGAAGGACGGGCCGTAGAGCCCAAAGGCGGTGCAGATGTTCACCATCCGCCGGGGTGGAGCTTTTTCCTCGGCTCGCGCGAGGCTTTCAAGCCACGGCAGCGCCAGCAGTACAGAACTGGTGCGAATGAAAGTGCGGCGCGTGAGGGGCGGCGTCTGTTCGTTCATCGTATTCGCTCCTTAACTTCCGCTGTTCGCCAGCGGTTTGCAGGATTCATGCAGAACCAATGTCACCGGAAGCCGCAGGCCAGATGGCTCAAGCGGCGACCCTTCGTTCTCGCAAAGCATGGTGATGGCTCGCGTGCCCATCTCAGCACGCGAATAGTTGATGGAGGTGATGCGTGGAGAATGCGGATATTGCGAAGACACATCGTCAAAGCCGGTAATGCTCATGTCTCTCGGCACATCCAGGCCATGCGCCCTGAGGCATTTCACCGCGCCCATTCCAAGCAGATCGTTGTAGGCCGCAATGGCAGTAAAGGACGGCTTGCCGCTCTTCACGAACTGTTCATCTCTCTCGAGGAGTCTTTCCATTGCCGCAGCGCCGGCATCGATCGATAGCTCACTGACTGTGGCCTCAATGCGCTCAGCGCGAATTCGAATCCCCGCCGCCTTTAGAGCCTGCTTGTATCCGGCAAGCCGCTCACTGGCGTTCTTTACGTTCGTGCAATGACCGAGGTAAGCAATTTCACGATGACGTAAATCGATAAGATGTCTGGTGGCAAGTGCCAGCCCCTGCCGGTCGTCGGGTGATATCCAGCAGACGCCCGGCGACTGCAGTCCGACGTTCAGCGCCGGCAAACCCAACTGTCCAATCTGCCGCACAAACCTGGGATCGGATGAAACGCAGGCCACGCCATCCACGGAGAGGCTCTGAATCAGACGCGGCAACTGCTCGTTGCGGTTGCGGCAGAACAGCACATCCAGCCCGCGCCGATCGGCTTCGCGTTCCATGGCATCCAGCGTATGCGAAAAGTTCGGAATGTCGCGCAAGGGGACGTCGAACTTCGGCGGAAGCAGGATTGCCACGATTCCGGTTGCCGCGCGGCGGCCGTAGCGCCTGGCGATCAGCGCCCTTGCACCCTGATTGGCAAAGGCGTTGTATCCCAGCTCGCGAGCCACCGAGATCACGCGCTGACGCGTCTCTTCAGCAACTCCCGGATAGTTGTTCAGCGCAAAGCTGACCAGCTGCCTGGAGATCCCGAGTTTCTCTGCCAGACCTTTCTGCGTGATGCTCATGGACCCTTCCTGGAGTTAGCACGTGCTAAGCAGTACACCCGAACTGTAGGCTTTGTTCAAGAAATTTAGAAATGCTTTGGTTGAGCCTGTCAGAACAACTCACGCGATCGATGATAAATTAACAATGACGCACAGTTTGAGTGTAAGCATTAATGGACTCGCGGGAAGAAATGAAATGAGTGAAAGGATGTCTATGCTGCGGCGCTTTTTTTTGCTTCTGACCCTACTGCTCCCGCCGCTGCTTTGCGCCGGGGAACGCCCGAACGTCCTCTTCATCGCAGTGGATGATCTGAACGATTGGATAGGCTGCGTCAAGGGTCATCCCCAGGCAAGAACGCCTAACATCGATGCACTGGCCGCACGCGGCACTCTTTTCACGAACGCGCATTGTCAGGCAGCGCTTTGCAATCCGTCCCGCGCCAGCCTGCTGACTGGCTTGCGGCCGTCGACGACCGGAATTTACGGTTTGGCGCCAGGGATCCGGGACGTCGAAGCCACTAAGAACACCGTTTCGCTGCCGCAGGCATTCATGAGTGCCGGTTACACGACGTTTGCGTGCGGCAAGATATATCACGATGGTTCCGTGAAGCAGGGCACGGCCGAGTTTGCGAAGTTGGGGCCGGCCCCGGGTTTGAAAGCTCCCCCACAGCGCATCGCAAAACTCACAGGCAAGCCGATCGCTCCAATGGACTGGGGCGCAGTCGGAGAATCGGACGAAGAGAACGCGGATTATAAAATTGCGAGCGCGGCCATCGAAGCACTGCAGAGCGCGCCCGCAGACAAGCCGTTCTTCATCGCCTGCGGGTTCCGCCTGCCGCATGTGCCGTGTGTTGCGCCGAAAAAGTGGTTTGATCTATTCCCCGAGGACAAAATTGAACTGCCGCGCATTATGGAAGATGACCGCTCCGACACACCCCGGTTTTCCTGGTACCTGCACTGGTCGCTGCCCGAGCCAAGGCTACAAACGCTGCGCAACTGCGGCGAGTGGAAGAGCCTGGTTCGAGCATACCTTGCAACGACGAGCTTCATGGATGCCCAGGTCGGCCGTCTTCTCGATGCGCTGAAACAATCAGGCCGAGCGGATAACACAATTGTGGTACTCTGGAGTGATCACGGATGGCATCTGGGTGAGAAGGCGATTACGGGTAAGAACACGCTCTGGGAGCGGGCCACGCGCGTGCCCCTGATCTTCGCCGGGCCCGGCATTTCGCAAAACGCAAGATGCAACCGGCCCGTTGAACTGCTCGACATTTACCCGACGCTTTCTGAGCTTTGCTCGTTGCAGGCCAAGGTGGCTTTCGAAGGCCACAGTCTGCTTCCGCAACTCAAGGATGCATCAGCACCACGCGAGTGGCCGGCGATCACGACGAGCAATCACGACAATCACAGTGTGCGGACGGAACGCTGGCGCTACATCCGTTACGCCGATGGCTCGGAGGAACTTTACGACATCGCCGCAGACCCGAACGAATGGAACAACATTGCCGCCGATGCGAAAAACTCATCCCTTAAGGATGAATTGCGAAAATGGCTTCCAAAGTCCAGTGCAAAGCCCGCTCCCGGAAGCAAGCACCGGGTGCTGACCTATGATGCGGCAACAGGTGAAATTGTCTGGGAAGGAAAGCCAATCGGAAAAGACGACGCCGTGCCAGAAGACTGACCCGCCGAGTGTCCCATCAAATATGCTGAAGAAAGCGGGCGACGGGCATCGAACCCGCGACCTTCGGCTTGGGAAGCCAACGCTCTGCCACTGAGCTACGCCCGCAAGTGCTTGGCATTAAACGACTTATAAGTTCGTGTATACTTTAGACTTGCCAGAATATACCATTCAGAGTATACCAATGCCCCTACGGAGTATACCGAAACCTTGGGAGCATGAGTCATGGCTAAGTCCTATTCAGTCTCACCGAGTCTTCGAAACGGCACCACATTTTACATCGCGGTTTTCAAAGATTCAACCGGGAAAAGAGTCTGCCGGGGACTTGGCACTGACAACAGGGACGATGCCCGCCTCATCTGTGACGGGTTAGTCGCGCTTCACAATCGCGGCATTCGCTCGATCACAGAGAAGCCTATCGACGTGTGCGAGCAGGCGGCGCGGCTTTATTTCGGTGAGAAGAAAGCCAACGAGACGGAAGCTAAGGCATCGAATATCAGCGCGGCTATGAGCGCGATTCAGCAGCAGCTTGAAGCCTTCCCGAAATCGGTTCGCGCAACCATGCTGCCAGTGCTGCTGGAACGCGAGAGTCTTCAGAACAAGCTGCGGGACGTGACATTCGAACTGGCAGCGACAAAGCGCGAGCTGAAAACAGAGCGCGAGAACCGCGAGGCGCTTGAACGTTCCATGCTGGGGCAGGCTGCGAAAGCAGGGAAGGGGATTCCGCCGCTCGACAAAGCCTTAGAAATGTTCTTGGCTCACATGCAGTCAGAGACGACGGCATTCAACGCCAAAGTAGTGCACGCGATTGCTAAGAAGTTTGTCGAGAGCCTTCCGGCTGAGCGCAAGACGCTGGCAGACGTGACACACGGCGACGTGGCGAGCTTCATTGAAGCGGACGTGGCAAAGGGAGACCAGCACAAGAAAGCATCGCGCAGAGACGCGTTACGCCGTCGCCTGGGCCGGTTCCTGAACTGGAGCGCGAAACGCTGGGGGTATGTCTCGCAGATCGGTGCTGTTCGAGCTGTGACGAAGGATGAACTCGACCGCGAGCGCGGCGGCATCCACTACCACACCGCCAGCGAGATCAACGCTGCAATCGAAAAGCTTCCTTCGAACTACTGGAAGACGCTCGTGGCAACGCTGGGCTACGCCGGATTGCAGCTTGCGGAACTGTGCTGGCTGCGCGTCTCTGACGTTCACATCGCGGCAGACGGCAAGAGTGGTTACCTGCATGTGACGACCGTTGAGGACGGCGACGAGAAGCATCTGCTGAAAACATCGCATCGCAAGCGCAAGGTAAATCTGCATCCAACGCTGTTGCTGCCGAAGCTGAAAGAGCACCTGAAAGACGGTGCGGGCAAAACGTATGTCTTCCCGGTTCCCGGCGCCGAGGGAACAGACTTCGAACGCTGGACTTCTGGCGGGCTAAGCACGGCGCTACGCGGGCACAAAGGCGGCAAGCGCCGAAAGCCAACGCCTGCTCTGCTGCCAAAGGGGATGAACGCCAAGAGCCTGCGCCGCTCGTTTGGCTCGCTGCTGCTGCGAAAGGTTAAGAACTATGCCGACGTTGCCGCAGCGATGGGCAACACGCCGGAAGTGGTGAAGATGCATTATGGCGAGATTCGCGGGCATGAAGTCAGTGTGGATTTCTAAATAGTTCAAAGCCGATACCCTAGACACTGGCGAGGGTAGTAGCTACTGCCGACCCCCTTTGTTGTCGGCCATGGCTAAAGCGTGAACACACGAAGGTTTAAGCTGTTCGAATGGGCTGAAATCGGCCGGGTTGTCGATAGAGTCAGTACTGCTGACATCATAGGTGGCGTCGGCATTACCGACATCATCAGCGAGCTGGTATCGATACTATCTATATCAGGTTTAGGGCTTGCCTTCCGGCTGGGCTTGCTTCAGAAGACGGCGGACGACTTCACCCCGGCTAACTTGCCATTCCAACGAGAGCGCATTAAGCCGCTTCAGACTGTCTGCGTCCAGTCGTACAGTGATGAGTTTGTCTGCCTTAGGGCGATAGCCCCCTGTGCCTTTCTTAGCCATACAAACTAAGCTATATCGGCAGCATTTACCCGCTAGTGGCGAAATTTTCTATTGTAATACAATGTCTTTCATTTAGTCTTCGTGAAAGACAATGTAATACATTCACGATTGGAGGGAAATCATGGAGCGAAATGGAACGGTCCTGCTTGCCAAGAAGAAGGACAAGCTGGTTACGATCCGCCTGGACGGGGATAGTGCGGCGCGTCTGGATGCGTTGCACGCGAAATGGGAAGTATCGAAGGGCGAGGTGCTGCGGCGCTTGCTGAAGATGTTGTCTTAAAACAGTTGCGGCGCTGGGTGGTCAGACCCAAACGCCGCAGGGATGAACGTTACCCGGTTAGGCATCGTTCGCGCACATCATAGCGCGGCGCTGCCCTTTATCAAGAGGGAGGCGATATGGGAACATGCAAAGGAATACGCTCGCAAGAGGCGCGGGCAAATCAAGCAAAGGCAATGGCGGCGATGATGGCAAGGCGCGTGAAAGCGCGTGAAGAGTTTGATGCTGAGGTGCAGCGCGTGAAGCGGCTGTCAATGAATGAGCTGGTTGCAGAAATTCGGGAACTCTCCTACGCGTGTGCCGTTGCAGCGCTGATGCGTGAAGCCGGACACGAGGTTGTAACGCTCGCAGTATCAGGCGGAGTTGCAGGGGGAGAGACGGCGCTTTGTTGCTTCCAAACCGCAGCGCAATATCTTGCAACCAGTTCAAGCACCTATGTTCCAAAGCCGCATTGGATGGGCGAATGGAAGGAGTTACGCGGATGCGATCTGCCAAGTTACCACGTAAAACGAAGTATCGAGCGCTTGACGCATCGCGCACACATTCATACGGCAGAGATTGAAGAGCGCACAAAGGCTTTTCTGGCCGTTATTGTGAACGAGGATGGAAGAGCCCTTTACGCTGCTGGAAACCAAACGCTATTCACTTCCGGCCTTCTTGCCGCCATGCGTTCAAAGTGGGTGCCGACTGGTGAAGTCCGCAGGATTGAAACCGCCAAGCAGTGCAACGAACGCAAGGCGACGGAGCGCGA
>Ga0196964_10000806_pt1 | contig 17292 bp, 14 predicted proteins | sample S1_10metaG_FD_148615 | JGI IMG/M metagenome (GOLD analysis project Ga0196964, IMG submission 148615) | Soil microbial communities from Anza Borrego desert, Southern California, United States - S1_10 | ecosystem: Environmental > Terrestrial > Soil > Desert | place: USA: California | collected...
CCTTGGCGGCTTCAAAAACAAGCCGCTCAGTTGAAACAGCATCAGAAGGGTACAGCACTGTCATACCTTTTACAGCACGAAACATCGCTAAGTCCTCTAATGCCATTTGGGAAGCTCCATCTTCTCCAATAGAACAACCTGCATGACTGCCGGTAAATTTTATATTGCTGTTTGAGTACTGACTCATACGGATTTGGTCGTAGGCGCGGCTAAAGAATGCAGCAAAAGTGGAGATAAACGGAACTTTACCTCGTGTGGCAAAACCCAACGCAGTACCGACCATGTTCTGCTCCGCTATAAACATCTCATAAAACTTTTTTGGATTCTGCTTCTTAACTGTCTCAGCAAACGTAGAGTTAGAAACCTCTGCATCTAATACTATCATATTGTCCATAAGTGGCTCTAAGTTCTTTAGGGCGTTACCGTAAGCCTTACGCGTAGACACGGCCTCTCCGGTTTTGTACTCAGAAATAGGCAATTGGTCAGGCAGGTGTGCTACTTTTCTTGGGTGAATGCTTTCGGGTGGCTCAACTGTACCCACTAACATTTTATCAACTTCACCGAGTTCGGCCAAAGCCTTGTCGAGGTCTTCCCAGGAGAGCGGCTTACCATGCCATCCTTCTTTGTCTTCAATAAACGAAACCCCTCTACCCTTTAATGTTCGAGCTAAAATCACAAATGGTTTCCCTTGCATAGAACGCGCCTTCTCGTATGCTTCAGTAATTTCAATAATATTGTGTCCGTCTATGACAACGCTACTCCACCCAAATGCTTCAAACTTCTTCTTATAGCTTTCTGTGTTAGTACCATACAGCGTTTCTCCACGCTGACCAAGACGATTTATGTCTATTATAGCTATTAGATTGTCCAATCCATAAAAACTTGCAATCTCAGCCGCTTCCCATACACTTCCTTCTGCAGTTTCACTGTCCCCCATAAGGACATACGTACGATATGTTGCATTATCTGCCTTGGCAGCAAGCGCCATGCCGACTCCTATAGAAAGCCCCTGACCTAAAGAACCTGTCGCGGCTTCGGTATACCTAAAGTTCATTGTTGGATGACCTTCAAGACCAGAGTCAAAATGCCGCAGGGTCATAAGCTCATCTTCAGAAACTTTTCCTGCGGCTGCATATGTAGCATACAACAGCGGAGCCGCATGTCCTTTGGACAGGATAAATCTATCGTTATTTGGAAATAAGGGATTCTCCAAATCAGCCTTAAAATGCCCTCCAAAAAACAGCTCAGCAACCAAGTCCGCAGCGGACAAACAACTCGTAGGGTGACCGCTTCCGGCCACAGTTGTAGTTGTGAGCGAATAATATCTAATCAGTTTAGCAATCTCTCTTACGTTATTGGCCATAATCAAGTCGAAAGTCGAAAGTCCGTAAAGTCGAAAGTCATAATATACTTTGTAAATTCTCCACTTTATGGACTTTATAGACTTTAAGGACTTTCGACTAGTTATATCTTAGCATAAATGCAAAAAAACCGCTCTTATTTATGCGGATTTTTTGTGGATAACTGATTCTACTTTAATTGTCTTTACAGTAAAATCTTTACCGCGAAGCCGGGGATCTTCTGAAAACTGCTCTATTTCTTTACGAAATGCGGGAGTACGCTTGGTCAAAATATATTCCCTCTGCTGCTGCTTGCCCAACACCCCTGCTATTCCACGATGCCTGCGCAAATAGTCTTTAAGTTTTCTTGGGACAATCTCATCTTGAGAAATAATCTTAAGCTGTTTGAATTTCTTCCTCGCGTAATCTTTCAAGAGTGCGTAATGGGTGCAGGCTAGAAGCACCTCACGTGCCCCATCCTTACGCAAATTTTCTATACACCGGGCCAGTTCCAGCTGAGCTAACTCTCGTTTCCCTGCATCGATTAAGCCAGCCAGCACTTTTGATTGTCGTGTCCAGACTTTTGCCTTTGGATTAATTTTTTTAAATTCTTTACCATATACACCGCTCTTAACAGTAGCTGGTGTTGCGAGCACCCCTACACGTGTTACACCAATTGTCGCTTCTACGGTAGGTACAATAACCCCAAGCACACGACGGTTTGGGTAGTGTTTGGGGAGCCAGGTACGCTGGAGTTTTCGAAGTGCGCGCGCTGAAGCCGTATTACATGCTAAAATCACCAATACGCAGTCTTTCGCAAACAAAAAGTCTACGGCATCCCGCGTCAGACGGTAAATGTCTGATTGTGTGCGAGAGCCGTATGGCATATGCTTTGTGTCGCCCAGATAGATATAGTTATACTGGGGTAAAGCTTGCATGACCGACTTCAAGATAGTCAGCCCCCCTAACCCACTGTCAAAAACTCCGATTTTCATAAATACTTCTTAATTTTCTGTAAAATACTTTTTCTAAAGAGAACCCGAGTACCCAAATGACCGCCTTTGTTCAAAGTAATGATCGGCGCACCAAGGTCATGTGCAAATTGTTTGACAGCTGGGTACGGCACTGACTCGTCATCTTTGGCGTGTATAAAAATAATTTTTTTTGGGTCAATTTTTCCTATCTCTGTTGCTGGGTTGTAAAACTTTCCAGCATACAGACGCTTCCAGCCATATTTAGCAACCCTGTAACCGTTCCCAAATGCTTCACGAAAGAATCTTACCGTAAAAGTAAAATTCTCAACACCGTTCTCTATTTCCGGCCAGTCTACAACTGAGGAAACCGCAATGACAGAACTTACTTTTGTGTGTTTAGAACAAAGCAGCGCAGCAGGCCCGCCAAATGAAGAGCCGACTAAAATAATCTTTTTAATCCTAGGCCTGTAATGTACTCCATCCCAAATCGACACAAAACCCTTTTCAAATTGGGCAATGGTGTCTTGAATGTCTATTTCTGGACTGCGCTGTAAGAAGGTACCATCACTTTCCCAGGAACCTCGGTAACGAGGTACAACACAAAAGTACCCAAGCCTAGCAAACTTCTCAATGAATGCACACTTAGGGTACGTAGGTGCTCCAGAGGCAATGATCACCGCCTTACCATTCGCGCGTCCTACAGGTGGGGCGAATTCACATACTATTTCCTTATTAATCCTGGCACGTAATATTAGCATATTGTAACTATTATAATATAAAATACACCGTCATGGAGCCTTGTCCATGACGGTGTTTTTTGCGGTCCCTCAGCTTCCGCTTGTTTTGAAGCTCATACGCCACCTGATCTGGGACAAGAACATTCCCTTGTGCGTCTCTAAACGTTTCATCCTGGTACACAAGCTTAAGACCTCCTCCTCTTAAGTAGAGCAACTCAAAGCTTGTGTTACCCCAATGAAACCCTCCGAACCATACACTGTATGGGTGTTTAACCTTTGAAAGATGTGCCATAAGTGCGAGTGCTTTTGGAAATGTAAGCCACCGTTGGCCACCTCGTGGTCTTCGGGGGTTTATACCCCATTGGTCATAGTCGAGTACTTCGAACTTGTACAAGCCAACACGCATAGAGATATCATCGAGCCCACTTGCAACCAAAAACCCGAAATCCTTGCCGGTGTGTCGAATCAAAGTGGCAAACTCTCTATACATACGACTTATGTACTCATGTCGCAGTGTTAAGCCCTCGCGGTCCAGAAGCGACACACGACTCCCAAAGATTATGTCCTCTAGCATGTCTCTCAAAGAAAACCTTGCAGGTATTCGCAAATTCATGAATTGCTGGAGCACCGGACCTGTGCGGATACGACCAGGCACAATTAGATTCAGGACATTCCCCCTCTCTGCCCAATAAGCTTCTACCTCCTCAAGGAGGTTGTCATTTACTGGCGGAAGCTCAAGAACATCTTCAGTTTCCATACTAACCTCCTCTATTTTTTACTTGCTAAATTGTTAATTTTTACGTAATCTTACACTATACAAGAAAAATAAAGAAAATATGACGAATGGCTATTAACCAAAACAAAGATTCAATAAAATTTCACGAACATCAAGATCATTTTGACCTGCCAGACGACCACCATATGGCAGAATCTGAGGTTATTTGCTTTACCAGTGGGGGACGCGAAATTTGTGTACGGGCTGGGGATTTACCAAAACTCTTCAAAGGAAAAAGCCGCGAGGTTTCTTCGTGGACAATAATGAAAATACAGGCGGAGTTCGTGAAAGGCTTTGACTTTCTTAAACGCTACAAAAAAGCAGCATCTATTTATGGCTCTGCACGTGGCTCACTGGGCAACGGCGTGTACGAAGAAGCGCGAAAGCTGGCGTTTAACCTCGCAAATTCAGGTTTTGCCATAATCACGGGCGGAGGACCTGGGATAATGGAAGCAGCTAACAAAGGTGCGTTTGAAGCGGGCGGGCGGAGTGTTGGAATTAACATCAAGCTCCCTACCGAGCAACGTACCAACACCTATGTTAAAGAGTCTGCTGGTTTTGACTTCTTCTTCACCAGAAAAGTCATGCTAGAAACCGCATCTTCATTATACATTTTTTTCCCTGGTGGGTACGGAACCATGGATGAGTTCTTTGAAATGATCACCCTGATCCAAACTCACAAAATACCAAAGATACCAATCATCCTGGTTAACAAAGCATTCTGGCAGCCATTAGTTGACTGGCTCAAAGTTACCGTCATGCAAGAAAACGGTGCTATATCTCAAGCCGAATATAACCTCTTCACCTTAGTCAATAATGCAGACGAGGCTTGGGAGTACATTAAAAAACTTCCGAAAGAGAAACACTTGTTTGATTGATTTACTCGAACACTTTAGGAAGTGAGCGCAGGGCTTTGCCCGGAGCGAACGAGGAGCGGCAAGCTTACGTAGTCCGCAAATATAAAAATATGCAACAAGAAAAACACCTCCCGGACTCTGTTGTCCGAGCGGTGTTTTTGTGCTATGCCAGTTGAAAGTCGCCTTTTTCACTGAGAAATTCGAGTATTGTGGATGAATCCACAAAATTCTCGGACACACTCGCCCATAAGTTTCCCATATGTCCTGCGACTTCTATCAGATTTTGAAATGAATGAACCTTTATCACAGGGCTACCTCCGGAGCCGCTACAAACAAACCGCACAGTTACTAATATATATGGACCAGTGGGTTTGTCCAAAAATTCCGCCGGAAGGGTCCCGAAACGCTGTGCCAGGGCATGAGTGAACTTAGGCCAGTCATTGCTGACTATCGCGGTATTGGTATAACCGCGTTGAAAAGCCGACACCCCGTGAACAGTGCAAATGGGGAAAAGAGTAAGACTTATCTGTGACATACCATCTCCTTTTTGAAAATTTTTTGATCAGACTCCCTAATAGAGGAATATATATATTTTACTGTGATTATTCAATACCAAAATTGAATCATAATCTCATAATCTAAAAAGCCAGACTCGCGATATTCCAATCTGGCTTTTGATACAAGAGAGCTTTTAACCCATTAAGGGAAATATACCAAAGTAAAGGACCGTCCTTTGATCTAACAGAACTACAAAAAAGGAAGAGCCAAACCTGCAAAATTGTAGGTTTGGCTCTTACGCTAGACCCAAAAGCTACCGACCCACGAGCGGGGTAGCTTCCGAGGTTTGTTGAATAGTTCGAGCCGGCGCGGAGCCGAACTCATCTGAGATCGCACGGGAGGCTACCGCACTTCCCCCAGAATGAAGTAGTGCAATACCGCCGACCTCTCCAAAGTACCCGGGCACGACTACCCGGTAGTCTTTGAGCTTTCCACTGGCCAAGCTCGCTGCCACAATCTCATTCTGCATAGTGAAAAGCATTGTGCCGGTTCCTGGGTCATAGGTCCCGGCCACATTTGGCCCAAAGCGGATCTCCAAGTCGTCTACCGAGAGTAGCACGGGCCTGAACACGCCCTGAACCGAAACTATCTCATATACGCTCCCCTTGTATCCCGGCGAGCCATCTCGCGCGGGCACTCGGGCTGTGAGTACGAAGATCCTACCGTTCACTTGGAAGATGTGAACTGGCACATTCAGGTTCAAAATGAGTTTCGGCTCGGGCGCTTGCTTGCCGCTTTGGTATACTGGGACACTAAACACCGCTTCTTGGAATGGATCAATATACCAAATGTTTGACCCTACCAAAGTGCTGCCAGCGGTGATAAAGCTGTGGTTCCTCGGGAAGCTCTCTTCGTCAGTTGCGACCGAGGTGGTTTTGTCTATGGCGAAGTCCACAGGCAAGAAGTAACCCGCGCTGGTCGGAAGGTAAACAAACCTTCCATCGGACGCCGTGCCTTCTACATATGCCGACAAGAGTGGATGGGGGAACACCGCCTTAGTTTGAAAATCACTGCCGAGGTCTACGGTAAAAAACTTACCGTACGCCTCGACGATCAAGCGCCCCTTGACGTTTAGTACGTTCCCAAAAATCTCATTACGTTCCAAAACGAACGCAAGACTACGCAAACGTTTCGCGTCCGGCGCGCTAGCGACGAGGACCAAACCGTTATCCGCGGATGTGAACGCGAACGGCGGGAGTTCGCCGGCCTGAGGTGCGGAAATCGTGCCGGCAAAACTTTTCACATGCAACTTGGCGGCATTTTGCCCTAACCCGTTCTCTGATCGGATCCTGGTATTTTCAGCACGCTCAGCCATCCCTTGTTGCCAGATGCGCTTGAGCATCTCGGAACGGCTTTCTTGCGCTGTGGCGACCAAGACGAGCGCCAAAACCACAAACAATGCGCTCAGCATGAGCGCGGAAACGAGTTTTTGACTATTCAAAACATTTTCTCCTGTTTCATTGTAAACCCCATTTGGGGCATCCAAGTGTTCTCCGACCTGGAAAACACGCAATTGAAGACTATACAATAAAACAATAAAATAGTCAAAAAATAAGAAAATTCGTATATAAAAAACCTCTTAAATATAGCACATTTTAGCAATTTCTCTTAAATTCTGTAAAACTTCAACATCTAAACCTTATGCCCATTTCTGACATACACTTTGCCCTCTTTGTGTATACCCACGACATCGCAGATGAAAAACTCAACACCATCAGACATTAATCTTACATGCGCACCGTTTTTAATTGAGCCAGGCGGAAAGTCCATCATTTTGCCAATGCCAAAACGTACCAAAAGAGAACGGATACATGCCCCATGAAACGCTACCAAAACAGTCTTCCCTATATTTGCCGCGGCGATTTCTCGCAAGATAACAAGCGCGCGAGTCACCATTTCATCATACGTTTCTATACCAGCGTCGTATGTGGTATACCACATATCACGCTCCGATACCTGTTTCCCTCCATAGAGCTGGTTTACGTGGTCACGAAACTCTGAGGAGTGTTTGCCTTCAAACCTTCCCCAAAAACGCTCTCTAAGGGCCTCTTTTGTTTTCAGAGCCAATTTCTTTTCTGTGAGAATCTGTGCAGTCTCTTGCGTACGCTGCAAGTCAGAGCTATACACAGCGTCAAAGATTATGTCTTTTAAACGATCACGAGTTCTTGCAATCTGGTCTCTACCATGTGCCGTCAACGGTCGGTCACGGTGACCGGCAACAATACTGTTAACATTGTCCTCCGACTCCCCATGCCGTACCAAATAAATCGTACAATATTCCTTGCTGTCCAAGTTATCCATAAAAAAATTCTTTTATGTTATATGCTTCTGCGTACTCACCACCTTTAAACATAATCCCGCGGAAGCGGTTTAGCCCGAGCAGTGCAGAAACCAAATCTTTTCTTCCTGTCTGCGACCGGTATAGTTCGAAAATGTTTTTCTTGTCTTCCCAGTGGTCAGTAATGTCGAACAAAAAATTAGGTTGGGCTATAGCGTTGTCAGTTTCATATGAGAGCCAAGTGCGGGTCTTATGAGGCTCACCTAGTCCTGGAAAGGCTGCTCTTCCTGCTTGCCAAATTGCTTCTTTAGTTAAATTGTAAAGCGCGCGGTGGTCAGAGTGATGCTCTTCATTTGAAGGAGTAAGTATTAAGTCTGGCTTGTATGCACGAATCTCCTTAACAAGCAAGCAAATATTTTCCATAGTCATTTGCGGGTAACGGTCTATGTCCAGGTATGAAGTGTTTGCTGCAAAATAGTCTGCAACATCGTCGAACTCCCGCAAACGCTGAGCTTGTTCTTCTTTTTCGTCGCACTCAAAACGATCCTCACATGGAGTAAGAGCTAGCACAAAATGGAACCGAGCTCCCCCCTTCTTAGCCGCAACCAAAAACCCCCCGGCCCCACCAATCTCATCATCCGGATGCGCAGAAATAGATAAAATTTTCAAACCCTTAAAATTAAACTGTATCATGACATATTCTGTCATTCCCGCGAAGGCGGGAATCTTAAAGCTCATACGTATCTACCATAGATTCCGGCCTTCGCCGGAATGACAAGGAAATATGATATGGTCGGGCTGCCGGGAATTGAACCCGGTCTACACCCACCCCATGGGCGCGTACTACCGGTATACTACAGCCCGATGATCATCTCATACAGTGAGATAACCCTCAGTATCTACCCCCTCGGAGTAGACTTCTTGTGGGGATGGTTGTTGCTCGGAGCGTTGTTTTCTGTCTTGCATGTACTCTACTATTGTTTGAAGTTCTTCGTCACTAAAGAATTCTATAGTTATTTTGCCGCCGCGTCCAACCCTCTGAATTTTAACCGGCGCGCCCAACTTGCCGCGGAGCGTTGTCTCCAGTACTTGCATAGAAGGGTCAGGGGTAGAGAGTCCATCAACTCGCTTGCGCGTAGTGTACTCTTTCACCCGGTGCTCAATCTGTCGTACATTCAAGTTTTGCTCCACTGCCATCTTAAACATTTTCAAAATCCTCTCCGGATCTTGCAGGGGCAACAGTGAACGGGCATGGCCTTCTGAAATCCTTCCGTCAACAATTGCCTGCTGTACTTCCTTAGGCAGGTTAAGGAGTCTCAAAGTGTTTGTAACCGCAGGACGGCTTTTACCAACTTTACGAGCCACCTCAGCTTGGGAAAGGCTAAACTTAGAAATCAACTGCTGATACGCCTGAGCTTCTTCAATTGGATTTAGTTCCTGTCGCTGGATGTTTTCAATAAGTGCGACCTCAAGCTTGGTCTGGTCTTCCATTTTTTGCTTAATGATTGCAGGAACTTTTTTCATGCCAGCAATCTGAGAAGCGCGGAATCGACGTTCCCCAACCACCAGCTCATACCCGCCTGGAACTTGAGTCACCACGAGCGGCTGTATAACACCGTGCAGCTTAATTGACTCTGCGAGCTCCTCAAGTGCAACCTGATCGAAAATCTTACGTGGCTGGTATGGGTTAGCAATTATTTGAGCGAGGTCTATTTCCAGGATGCTGGCATCTCCATATGATACCTTACCCACTTCAGAAGTTATAGGTTCAGGAGTTACTGCAGAAGGTAACATAGATTCAGAAACCTGATTTTTCTGAGTAAATACTGACTCGAGTGGCAAATACAACGGCGCGTTCTCGTCAGAGCCACTTATTTTTATAGTTTTTCCGGTCAAAAGAAAAGGGAATTCCATTGAAATAGAGTGATTTTATTTGATTTAGCCTATAAATTTTATCAGAAAGGGACCATTGGAGCAAACAGGTAAAATTACATACATCGTGCAATTGCACGATATGTGTAATCAAAAAAAACTACGCAATCAATAAGATTGTGTAGTCTTGAATTACAACTCTACTGAGAAAGCTTAATGGCATATTCGCCAGCGAGCTGAGCACTTGTAAGCCGTGTTTCTGCCACAGTCTCTACTCCCGCTGCCGAAACACGGTACGCATAGAGTGTACCTTTTTCCGGTAGAAAGTTGAGCTTGCTCGCCGGAATCCGGATCGAGAAGCGTAAGGGTTTTTGGGCCTCCTTTACACAAGTGGGGGTAGTGCTGTCTGAGTACATTGCCATACCCTCGCCATGAACCGTGAGACCTATCGCATAGCAGGAGGCATGCTGCCCTGACACCTGAACCGTAACAGTAACAGGGTCATTTTTCGCTTCAATCAGGGAGTTAAAAGAAATCGCTAGCTCCGAGAATTCTGCCATGGGAGGCTTTACGTCCCAGAGCTGGGAAGCTACTCGCATATAACTCCCGCCCGAATCCTGCCACGTAGCTTTGGAGGTAACCCGAACCTGCACAGCAGATTCGGGGATATCAACTGTAACCGGATAATTACCCCGGGTTGCCGAGTCAGTGGACTCAATAGCTAGCTGATGAGTTATTAACTCCTGCCAACCATCGATCACTCTCCCAGAGCTTTGAAGGCTCACAGGTTCGTTTGTCTGTGTAGTCATAGCAAGTCGCCTGGGTATTCGAGCGGTTGCAGATACCAATACGTGCGCATTGCTTATGACCCTACCTGTTTCAAAGTCTGCAAGCAAGGTAACTGGTATGAAAGACTTTCCGGCTACCGGAAGCTCCTTTGGCTGAAGGTCAATGCGTTTTAATGTGCCCTGAGTTACTATAAGCACATACCTGAGCTCACCAGCAGAGTGTGACCGTGTTAGCCGAAGCTTGTAGATCCCACTTGGGCTGCCAGCCGGTATAGCACCGACCCAGATTGCACCATTTGTTGGAGCAAAATGGATCAGCGTCTGCCCTGAGTCTGGCTTCTGCCGAGCAAAGAACGCACCAGTAACATCGCGCGAGGGAAAAATCTGCCTATTACCAGGTGCTACCAGTTCGGCGGTAAGTCCGCGGTCGTCAGAAGGAACCATCAGACGGAGGTCGTCTGGGATTCCCCCTTTCGGAGCAGGGTTAAGAGCAAACTGAAGCTCAGAAATGTTTTGTCCGACTGCAAAGTTGCCATCGAAACGTTGAGTAGACCTGAAGCTGCTGGTTTGTGCAAACAAGACTAGCGGCAACAGAAGGAGTAAAGCGGCAATTGTGAGTTTTTTCATTATTTCAACCCCAACGTTGTCATGGTTTGAACCAAAGTCGCACCAACGTTTGCAATTTGCGACGTATGGTGTCCTTTCAAAGCACGCCCAGCGCGAACTACTACCCAAAGGTATGGCTCGAACTTTTGGCTTTGTGCTGTCAGGACAAAGTCATTTTCAATGTTTGGAGGTCCTTGACCATCTACGTTGCCAAAGATGTCAAAGAGGCCATTCGCTGCAACTTTCAGTACCGGGTATGGGTCACCAAGCAGCTTGTTGCAGCCGCCGTTTAAGCAGTACGCTACCTGGCACGCCAGGGTTGCCTGCTCGTTGGCTTCTGTCAACAGAAACCCTCTGCACTCATTGTCATCAATTGTTCCGGCTCCGGCAAATTCGCTGTCGTCTAGATTTGCATCAAACGCAAACGCAGCGTAGCGTACCGGTTCCGAGACACCGTACAAATGGGTAACTGTTTTGGGTAACAGTGGCTGTAGTGACTTCATAAACACAGTCATCACGCGCGGGTCAAAATCCGCGTATGTGTATGGGCTGCGTATGAAAAAACGAGACCAGTTACCAAGTTGTTCCTGAAGCGCCTTGGTGAACTCCTGGGCAATAGGGGCCCACAAACTCCCACCAAACGCCCCGCCCACGCTCAAGTGAGCCATGAACCCTTTACCGGGATTCCGCTGCGAGAGTCTAACCTGAAGGAGTACCCCAACCGGCGAACCGGCTGAGTGTGTAACTAAGATGCACTCATCCAATGGCACGCCGAAGCGGTCCATGGTAAGTGTTTCAATCTGGTCCACGTCCAGCAGACGACTAACATTGCTCTGAACAAAATCCCTATCCACCGAAACCAGCGAAAATGGCTGGGTTACGGAGTACCCTGCTGCGCGTAGCTGAACAGCAAGAGGGTCTAGTACTGATGCCTCAGAAGCTAAGCCTGGAATCATAACCACTACCCGGCCAGTGTCTATAACCAAATCCATCCAGTCATATGCTGACTTAACGGAAGGCTGGTTAACACCTTGTGCAAGGTAGTTAGTCTGTATCTCAACTGCAAAAATTCCACTGCCAATTACGGAACCATTCGGTAAACGGAACCGTGCGTTGAAGTCTGCTAGATTGAGTGAAATGTCATGCATTTTCCATTCGTTAGCCACTGTAGCAGCTATCGAAGTAAAAGGGTGCACGGCATTCTTTTGCCCTGGCCAGGTGATGCTTATGGCATCTTCAAAACCAGCCGGACCTGTTGCAGTCGCAGAACGGACAAACTTTAACCTTGCTTTGTAGCTCGTTGGCGGATTCAGGCCATCTCCGACCTGTCCGTAACCGGGCATAAAGATCTTAGGTACGACAAAGTTGAAAACTCTGCGACCTTTTGACTTGTCGTCTGCGTTGCTCCAATACCCGCGTTGCTCCACAGGAAGCTGAACCACGTGGTCCTTATAGCTTCCAGCCGGCGGCGGAACGGAAGTTGGCAGTGTTTGGGCGTTAGACACCTGCGCCAGCATTATGCCCCAAACTAGCAGCAACAATAGAAGCGCAATCCTTTTCCTATGCTTTCGCATATTCGAAAATCTCCTTTGAATTGGTAAACAACCAAAAAGTGAAACACCAAAAAGAAATTTTTCTCTTTAGCTTCACCTCTTTGTTCCCTAAAGGACCAAAGAGCTAAAACCAAAGAGTGAGAGTGTGAGAGGGGTAAACCCCTCTCACACTACTGCGGAATCTACTTCGGCAGCGGGAGCTGCTTTACGTAGATCTTAAGCTGGTTTTTAGGTGACCAACATGAGTCAGTTTGTAACGCACCTACCCTGCACATAGCGAGTCTAAAGGGACGCACAGAATCGCTTCCAAACAGACCTGTTAAGTCGCGAGGGATTGCTCCATTGAACTGGTCCATAGAAACAAGTCCTGTAGCGCGCCCGGCGAACTCTGCAACGCCTTGCAGGGGCTTCACCTCTATTGGCGCGGCGTCGGTCCAATCTGGAATAATGTACACGCTTGGGCGAACTGTAGCGTGCAAATCACCTAAAGGAGCGCACCCTGTTTGATTTGGGTTTGGGTTCGTACACGGAGCCCCCGGCTGGTAGACTTGCGTCTGAACCGGTGAAATCGTATGCCCAAATCCCGTTGGGTAAAGTGTGAAGTACGCACCGGTGAGCGCCGGATTGTTCTGGTCATTACTTTGCGGTCCACGGCTGAAGTCTATAACTCCAAGCCTGGGGTCAAAGTACGGAACTAAAACACAACGGTTCCCACAGGCAAGGTTGAGCGCCGGCGCTGTGTCCTTCACAGAAACTGTGAAAGCCTCACCTTCAGCTTCCTCAAACCATGGCGTTACTGTCCACAGCTCAAACTCCTTTACTTCAAAGGGAACTTGTATGTTCACCTGTGACACTGCGTTTTGATTCGCAGTAGTAAAGAAGATTGGAGCGTTTACAGCCTGCCCGCTGATAGTGTTTTTAAACACCATCTTTACCCCACACAACTCGCCTGGCACACTGCCAACCCCAGATGTATTACATGTGGAAGTTGCCAATCCCCACCCAAACACTGCTGCAAAACCACCTGGGGCAAGCTCACCATAATTAAACGCGTTGACAATGCCGTCGCAGTTAATTACAGGAGTATCCTCAACAGTCAGGTGGGCAAATTTCGTCTCAAGCACCGCTGTACCTCGCGAAACCTGCACCTCAACAGAGTACTGTCCTGGCTGAATTTTGCTTCGGTCCGGGTATTTGAGAGAAATAGTACCATTCCAGGTAGCACGTGCAGCGAGCGTAAGCCGCTTCTCCTCTGAAGCGTTTGGCACAACTGTACCGTCTTGCTTCAAAAGCCTTGCTTTGATCACGAACTCTGAACTAGCACACACAGAGGTGTCTTCGTTCAAAAGTTTTGCATCAAACTCAGCGGTTGCTGAGGAACATGCTGAGCGGGACTTTACGCTAACATCCGAGTCAAGGAGTGTGAACACAGGAGTGCCTGGTGTGCACACCGGTAGCGGACTTGCGCCCGTTACCTTGAGCACTGCGTATTGCCCACCCGCGCTCTTGACCGTAACCATCACTTGCTGGGAACCGTCCTTCTGGTAGATCTTTAGAGTGTCACCCGGACGCCAAACCGGCGAGTTGCCGTTGACCAGCAACACCGGCGTTGAAAATGCAGGGTTGATTCCATTGTTGGCGTTGAAATAAAACACAACGCCACCCGCGAACTCTTTTGGCATATCTTTGTCAAAATGTTGCGCATGTAAGTACTGAGCTGAAATGACAAAACCATCAGGCTGACCTTTGCGCTGGAGCACAAGCGTTCGCGTAGCATTGGCGTTACGTCCAAATTGCGCGCTTTGGCTTATGTCAGACGCACGACCATACAGCTGGTACTCCCCATCCTTGTCCACTAGCACTGCCTGCGAAACCGTGTCCATTTTGTACCATCTACGAAACAGGATTGTCAGTGGGTCGTACATGAACGGAGCGCCAGTACTAGTTTCAAGATTTGCGTACGAATGTGTCCCGTCTGGAAACCCATCAATTGTCCCAAACTGGCACGCCTCGGAGAAGACTGAACCACTCTGGTTGTCATAACACCGAGCGCCTACTGACTGTGGTATAGCAAGGCTTATGCGTATAATCTCAGCTAAATCATACTTAATGTACGCTGCGGTTGGGTTGATAATCATACCCCGAGGGATTCCCGGAAGTATGGTGTCAATTCCAATTGCAAATGCCAGATCTGTAAGGGCCGGACGAGCTTGCTCATAACGGAACGGCGAGTACACCAAGTGGATAACCGCAGAGACGTTGGAAAGAGGTACGCTGTATCGAGACAGCGTCTCCTTAACGAGAAAGTCCATATAGGCTATTGCCGAATGCTTACGCCCTTGAACGATATTTGCGTATGGAATCCCATTATGGTTATTGCCTTGGTCAGGAATTTTCGCATACCCTTCGTCTGCTTGAGTTCTCAAACCAAACCACTCGTTTGTGCCCTCGGTGACAATCCCGCCCAACTGTGGCACCGCTCCTCCGCCGTGCGTAGCATAGTAGTTGGCAAGTGTGTACCCTTGCGGGACCCCAACCACACTTTGCCATGCGTACTGCGTACTCCTGCTGACTTGTCCGTTAGGACCAAGCGTGCAACACCGTGAGGGTATAAAGTACCCTTGCTGCGGTGTGTAGTCATAAAGCGTGACAAAGTTTACTACTACGATCTTGCCTGAAGTCAGACCAATGCCGCTCGGCTTCTGCGCCTCCGTTAACATCGTCCCGACACACAAAAACACCAGGACCGTTACAACTTTCCTGAAAAAGTAGAGTAGCTTCGGAAGGTCGGGCTTTGCCCGAGCCGCACGAAGCGTACTCACTCCGACGTTACTAACTTTCATTTGTTTCCTCCAAGAAATGCCCGTTGTGGGCGATATACTTGAACTTTGGTAAATTCCAAAGCCCAAAGGGACATTCATTAAATATTTTTTACACCCCTCTGTCAAATTGACAGAAAGTATACAAGTATGGCAAAGTATAAAACATGTCCACACACAGAAAAGTAGAATAGCTTCTGAAACTCGCAAAAGCACGGGGTTTGCACGGGCTGCTTCGGGTTTGCCCGAGCGCAAGAAGCGTATTCACTAGGTGTGGAATTTTCAAAGGAAAAGGAGTAAGAATTGAAACAAGTGAAGATTAGTACATTCGTTTTCTCATTACTGGCAGTCATGTGCCTTGTGGTCTTGGCTCAGCGCGTTACTGTTGTTGGCTGCTACAAGGTCAGCCCTGAGCAGCTCAATCAGCCAGGCGCGCCAGTGCTTTCGCAAGACCAGGTTGTGCAGGTGTGTTTTGGGTTCGTAAATACCACGGTGACTGTGGGCGCAAAAGACGAAACACAGTATGAGGTTACATTCGAGCGTCAGAACAAGACTTACACTTCAAAGCGTGCTACCTTAAAAGGTGTAAAGCAAGAAGAGCACAAAACTCTCACTGTGGATGCAGCAAGCGACGACAGTGTACAAATCGCACATCAGCTCGCAAGACTTGTAGCATACCACCAGCCAAAACATTAGGTCTGAAAAAGCCCTGAAGGGTTCACGATACGTGTAATCCTTCAGGGCTTTTATAATCCTCAATCCAAATGCACCGGCACCTTGCCAGTTTTTATTAACCGCGCAACCGGGTAAAAGCTTATTGCACCTAAAAACAAAATTACAGTCGCGCCTTGCAGTGCCAAGCGCAGGCCCCATTCGTCTGAAGCACGACCAATAATTGCAGGCGACAGTGTATCGCCAAGTAGGTGGATCACAAAGACATACACAGCGTATGCGGACGCACGGTACTGCTTCGGCGTGATGTCATGGATAATTGCAGTGATTGGTCCGTGGTATGCACAAAAGCACATGATGCCAAGAAAAAAGAGTATAAAAAAGATAACCTTGTATTGCAGCACAAACAACGAAAGAAAAATCAATGGGGCAGAAAAAAACAAAAAGCCTGTGAGCACCAAGCTTCTGCCATCTGGGCGCTTACCATGCATCTTGTCTGCATAGTACCCCCCAAGATACACACCAACCACACCTGCAAGAGCAACTATCAAGCCAAGCGTGGCAGATGCTGCTTGTAGAGACAGGCCGAACTCCTTACTTCGTCTAAAAAACTCTATACCCCAGGACATGTATGCACCCCCAGCAAATGTTATGAGAGTACCAGAAAACAGAATCCATAAGAAGGCTGGGTTCCGTAAGACCGTCATTGGGTGGATCTTTGGTTCGTCGTGTACTATCTTTACTTCTTTGAGTCGAAATGCCGCAAATGCCAATAGGAGTCCAATTGGGGAGACAATAAAAAAAGCCCAGCGCCAGTCAGCAAAGTATGTAACTATAATTGCCCCTGCAAACGTTCCAAGGGTTCCACCAACAAACATTCCTACATTAAAAAAACTCTGTGCCCTACCCCTGAGCGAGTTGGGAAACGAGTCTGAAATCATAGCAGTGGCTGCAGGAGCATATCCCGCTTCACCTATGCCTACCACTGCACGAATGTGGAGTAACTGCTTAAAGCTCTGGGCCAAGCCAGATGCAAACGACGCAAGGGACCAGACTAAGACTGAAAGCCCTATCACAAACCGACGAGAGACTCTGTCTGCCCAAATACCAAGCGGAATGGTAACCAGAGAATGAATGAGCAAAAACCAGGTAGCAAGTAAACCAAGCTTGAAGTCAGAAATCTGAAACTCTTCTTTAATATGCCCAAATAAAGGAAAAATCAACTGCCGGTCAACATAATTTAAGCAGTTGATTAAAGTCAGGACAACAAGCATCGTCTTCTGATCCTTCGACAAGTTTTTCAGCATATTAACAATTATACTATACCCCAAATAGCTATTCCAGTAAATTACGCATTGTTGCGCTTCAGTGACCGGAGCAAGGAATGCAACGTTTCTGATGCAAGGCCGTGTAAAACCAGATTATAGCCTGCATGTAAAATGGAATTTGGCACCAGCGGATGT